>Ga0209724_1003623_pt1 | contig 12486 bp, 13 predicted proteins | sample grotaG_FD_184143 | JGI IMG/M metagenome (GOLD analysis project Ga0209724, IMG submission 184143) | Glacier valley bacterial and archeal communities from Borup Fiord, Nunavut, Canada, to study Microbial Dark Matter (Phase II) -... | ecosystem: Environmental > Aquatic > Freshwater > Ice > Glacier ... | reverse complement strand
CGGGCTCCGCCTTGGGGCGGCCCGGCGGCTGCGCCCGTTGATGTCGACCCCCTTCGCCTTCGGCTCATGTCCCCCGGGGGGACGCGGGCTCCGCCTTGGGGCGGCCCGGCGGCTGCGCCCGTTGATCGGCATCGCTTCATGAACCAGCAGATCCTCTCGCAAGACGAAGTCGACGCGCTGCTTCAGGGCATCACTGGCGAAAGCCAGAAGCTCGAGGAAGAGCAGGTCGAGGTCGGCGCGATACGCACCTACGACCTGGCAAGCCAGGAGCGCATCGTTCGTGGGCGCATGCCCACGATGGAGATCATCAACGAGCGTTTCGCCCGCAACGTGCGGCTGGGTTTGTTCAACCTGATCCGCAAGACACCCGAAGTCTCGATCGGCAGCACGCGGGTGCAGAAGTTCAGCGCCTTCCTGCGCGAGATCGTCGTGCCGACGAACTTCAACATCATGAGCGTGCGGCCCTTGCGCGGCGCAGGGCTGATCGTGTGTGACCCGACCCTTGTGTTCGCGGTGATCGACGCGCTCTTCGGCGGCGCCGGCAAGTACCACACGCGCATCGAAGGGCGTGACTTCTCGCTCACCGAGCAACGCATCATCCTGCGGCTGGTCGACGTCATCACCACCGAATACAAGAAGGCGTGGGCCGGCATCTACCCGCTGGAGCTGGAGTACCAGCGCTCGGAAATGCAGCCTCAGTTCGCGACCATTGCCTCACCGAACGAGATCGTGGTGGCGACAAGCTTCACGTTCGAGATCGGCGAGACCAGCGGCACGATCAACTTCTGCATTCCCTACGCCACGCTGGAGCCGATCCGTGACGTGCTCTACGCCACCGCCCAAAGCGACGCCGCCGAGCCCGACCAGCGCTGGGTGAACCTGATGAAGCAGCAGATCCAGGCCGCCGACGTGGAACTGGTGGCCGAACTGGCCACGGCACCGGCCACGGTGGCGCAACTGCTGGCACTCAAGCCGGGCGACTTCATCGAGCTCGACCTGCAGCAGGCGATCCAGGCCAAGGTCGTCGGGGTGCCGGTGTTCGACTGCCACTACGGCACCTCGAACGGCAAGTACGCGCTCAAGATCAATCAAATGTTGACCGGCACCACACAGGGCTGGTTGGGGGAATCTCATGTCAGCTGACAACGTCTCGCCCTCCGCGCAGGAACCCGATGCGATGGCCGACGAATGGGCTGCGGCGCTCGCCGAAGCGCGCCCCGAGCAGGCCTCGGAAGTGGCCGACGCCACGTCGCCCGCGTCGTTCCAGAACTTCGCGCCCACGGCGGGAGGCGGCGCCGGCAACGACATCAACATGATCCTGGACATCCCGGTGCAACTGACCGTGGAGCTGGGCCGCACGCGCATCCCGATCAAGAACATTCTTCAGCTCGCACAAGGCTCGGTGGTCGAACTCGAAGCCATGGCCGGCGAGCCGATGGACGTGCTAGTGAACGGCTACCTCATCGCGCAGGGCGAGGTGGTGGTGGTGAACGAGAAGTTCGGCATCCGCCTGACCGACATCGTGACGCCGAGCGAGCGCATGCGACGGCTCAGCCGGGGTTGAGCACGAGACCATGGCGACTTCCGGATTGACATCGCTGCTGTGGTTCATTGCGATCATCGCGATGATTCCGGTCGCGCTTTGGCTGCTCAAGCGCACGCCGATGGGTGCGACTGGCGGCCAGGGCGTGCTGCGCAGCGTGGCGGCCCTGCCGCTGTCGACGAACCAGCGCATCGTGACCATCGAGGTGGGCCAGGGCGACGAGCGCCGGTGGCTGGTGTTGGGCGTCACGGCCAGCAGCATCACCACGCTGCACACGATGGCGCCGCAGGCCGCCGTGCCGCCCGCCACGGCGCCTGCGCCCTTCGCGCAGATGCTGGGCGCACTGCGCCGCGCGCCGGGCCCGACCGATGGCCGCTGACCTGCCGCTGATGGTGGCCCAGGGCGTGGGCGGCACCAGCTACTCGGTGCCGATCCAGACGCTGCTGTTCTTCACCGCGCTCAGCTTCCTGCCGGCCGTGCTGCTGCTGATGACGGGCTTCACCCGCATCGTCATCGTGCTGAGCCTGTTGCGCCAGGCGCTGGGCACGCAGGCCGCGCCGCCGAACCAGGTGGTGGTGGGCCTGAGCCTGTTCCTCACCTTCTTCGTGATGGGGCCGACCATCGACAAGGTCTATGCCGATGCGTATCAGCCCTACGCCGAAAACAAGATCGCCTTCGACGAAGCACTGAAGCGCGGCGAGGTGCCGATGCGCGCCTTCATGCTGAAGCAGACGCGTCAGGCCGACGTGATGCTGTTCGCCCGCCTGGCCAAGGTCGACCCTGCCGTGAAGATGGCCGACGTGCCCTTCAAGGTGCTGGTGCCGGCCTTCGTGACGAGCGAGCTGAAGAGCGCGTTCCAGATCGGCTTCCTGATCTTCATTCCGTTCCTGATCATCGACATGATCGTGGCCAGCGTGCTGATGAGCCTGGGCATGATGATGCTCAGCCCCGTGCTGATCGCCCTGCCCTTCAAGCTGATGCTGTTCGTGCTGGCCGACGGCTGGAACCTGCTGCTCGGCTCGCTCGCCGCCAGTTTCGCGACCTGATTCTTTTCTTCACACGGCAATGGATGCACAACACGTCTTCACCATCGGCCAGGAAGGCCTGTACCTGCTGCTGCTCGTGTCGGCGCCGATGCTGCTGGCGGTGCTCGTGATCGGCCTGGTCGTCAGCATCTTCCAGGCCGCCACGCAGATCCACGAAGCCACGTTGAGCTTCGTTCCGAAGATCATCGGCGCCGTCGCGGTGCTCGCCATCGCAGGCCCGTGGATGCTGACCACCCTCGTCGAGTATCTGCAGCGCACGCTGCAGGCGATCCCGTCGGTGGTGGGCTGAGCGGGCCGTGCTGACCTTCACCGAAGCCCAAGTCCTCGCCTGGATCTCGCCGCTGCTTTGGCCGTTCCTGCGCATCCTCGCGCTCTTCAGTGCGCTGCCGGTGATGGGCCAGCGCAATGTGCCGATGCGGCTGCGCGTGGCGCTCGCGTTCCTGATCGCGCTGTGCTCACAGGCCACGCTGCCAATGATGCCGGTGATCGCGCTCGACTCGGCCGCCGCGATGCTCGCCGTGGTGCAGCAGGTGCTGATCGGCGTGTCGCTCGGGTTTGCAGTGCGCATCGTGTTCGCGGCGGTCGAATTCGCCGGCGAGATCGTCGGCCTGCAGATGGGCCTGAACTTCGCCGGCTTCTTCAACCCCATGACCGGCGGTGAAGCCACCGCCGTCAGCCGCTTCTTCGGGGTGGCGGTGAGCTGGCTCTTCATCGTGATCGGCGGGCACCTGTTGCTGATCGGCGCGGTGGTCCAGAGCTTCCAGACCTTCCCGGTGACGAGCGAGCCCTTCGCATTCCTGCGCGCGGTGGAGCCGCAGGTGTGGGGTGCGGAAGTCTTCCGGCTCGGGTTGTGGATTGCCTTGCCGCTGATTGCGATGCTGCTGTTCGTGAACCTGGTGCTGGGCATCATCTCGCGCGTTGCGCAGCAGATGAACATCTTCGCCATCGGCTTTCCGATCACGGTGTCGGTGGGCCTGATCGGTGTGCTGCTCACGCTGCCGATGATGCAGGTGCCGTTCACCATGGCGCTGGAACAAATGCTCGCGCACTTCCAGTAGCAGACAGCTGCCACGTAGCGCCTTGGTAGGCTGTGGCCATGGAGTTCTCATTTCTGCGCGGGTTCGGCATGTCGGCCGCCTTGATCGTGGCCATCGGTGCGCAGAACGCCTTCGTGCTGCGCGTCGGGCTGCGGCGCGAGCATGTGCTGCCCGTCGTGCTCGTGTGTGCGCTGTCGGACGCGTTGCTCATCACCCTCGGTGTGCTCGGCGTGGGCACGCTCGTGCAAAACAGCCCCGTATTGCTGGCCGTTGCGCGCTACGGCGGCGCGGCCTTCCTGATCGCCTACGGCACGCTCGCAGCACGGCGAGCCTGGCGCAGCAGCGGGATGGCGCTGCGCGACGCACCGCCCACCAGCCTGCGCACCGCGCTCGCCACCTGTTTTGCGCTGACCTACCTGAACCCGCATTGCTGGCTCGACACCGTGGTGCTGCTCGGTGCCGTCGCGGGCCAGCTGCCGGCCGCGCAGCGCAGCGCTTTCGGCCTGGGTGCAACGGCAGCGAGCTTCGCGTGGTTCTTTGCGCTGGGCTACGGCGCGCGGCTGCTGCGCAGCGTGTTCGAACGGCCGGTGGCCTGGCGCTGGCTCGACGGCGCGATTGCGCTCGTGATGTGGAGCATTGCCGCGTCCTTGCTGCGCACGTAGAAGCGGCGGCCGAAGCCGCCGTTCGTCATGTGCGCGTGGCGCGAGCGACTTGCAGCTACTTCACGTTCACCCAGGCGAACTCGACCCAGTTGTCGGCGCGGTGCACCAGCTCGACATTGCTGCGCGTGGCCCACGGAATAAACTGGCGGTGCAGCGGGATGTGGTGCACCTGCTCGTTGTGCATCTTGACCACGGCCTTGATCATGGCCTCGCGCTTCTTCGGGTCGGGCTCCTTGCTGGACGCAGCGGCGAGCGCGTCCATCTCGGGGTTGTTGACCTGGCCGTAGTTGAAGTCGCCGATGCCGCCAGGGGCGCGGGTGCGGTAGATCGGCGTCAGCGTGGTTTCCGCATCGGTCACCGAGCCGCCCCAGCCGAGCATGTACATCGAGGTGTCGAGCTTGTCGAGCTTGCTGAAGTAGACCGAGCGCGGCATCGTGTTCAGCTTGATCTTCACGCCCAGGCGCGCCCACATCGAGGCCAGCGTCTTGCAGATTTCCTCGTCGTTCACGTAGCGGTCGTTCGGGCAATCGAGCGTGACTTCGAAGCCGTCCGGGTAACCCGCCGCGGCGAGCAGCTTCTTCGACGCGTCAAGATCGAAGGGCAGGCGCTTCTCCAGACTGGCATCGTTGTACACGCCCATCGGCGAGACCATCACCGCGCCGGTGGGCGAGGCCTGGCCGCGCATCAGCTTGGTCTTGATGCTCTCTTCATCGACCGCCTGGTAGAGCGCCTGGCGCACGCGCTGGTCCTTGAACGGGTTCTTGCCCTTGACGCTGCTGTAGAGCAACTCGTCGCGCCCCTGGTCCATGCCGATGAAGATGATGCGGTTTTCCGGCCCGTCGATGATCTTGACGCCGGGCGTTTCGCGCAGCCTGGGCGTGTCGGTCGGGGGCGGGTCGAGCACCAGGTCGAGCTCACCCGACACGAGCGCGGCCACTCGCGTGGCGTTGGCCTTGATCGGGGTGTAGACCACATCCTGCACGTTGCCGCTGAACTTGCCCCACCACGCCGGGTTGCGCTTGTAGACGGTCTTCACATCAGGCTGGCGGCTCACCAGAACGTAGGGGCCGGTGCCGTTGGCGTTGAACGCGGTAAAGCTCTGCTCCTTGGCGGTGAAGTCGAGCGGCTTGGTCACGTTGTTCTTCTCGCACCAGGCCTTGCTCATGATGAAGAGCGCGTTGAGGTGCTGCAGGAAGATCGGATTGACCTGCGCGAGGTTGAACTCGACGGTGAGGTTGTCGACCTTCTTCGGCTCGCCGACCGCATTCGCGTAGACCCTGATCTGCGAGGTGGGCTCCGCGGCGCGCTTGATCGAGAACACCACGTCGTCGGCAGTGAAGGCCGAGCCGTCGTGGAACTTCACGTTCGGGCGCAGCTTCATGCGCCACTGCAGCGGGCTCGTCTGCTGCCATTCTGTGGCGAGCATCGGCACGATGTTGAGCTGCTTGTCACGGCCGGTCAGCGTCTCGTAGATCTGGCCGTTGAGCGCGTTGGTGAGCGACTCGTTGCGCGAGACCGGGTCCATGGTCTGCAGGTCGCCTTGCGAAGCCCAGCGCAGGGTCTGCGCCTGCGCGGCGCCCACCGCCAGCCCAAGGGCGGCGGCGAGCAGCACCTTGATGCGAAGTTGATTCATTTCTTGCTCCGGCACGTTGAGAAAGCGGCGAGTGTAGGGCCGACGTTGTGAGCGCCGAGGTCGGGAAAACCTGGCCGGTCGCACCAAGGGCAAGGCACGCAAGCTCCGTACCCAACGCCGGCTGCGGGCGTGAAAAAGCCGCCCGTTCGGGGCGGCTCGTCGGGACGGCGAAGCAGCGCCGTGCGGTCAGTTCGGGTGGATCACTTCCAGCGAGATTGCGGCACGGTCCGGAGTTCACCCGGCAGCGAGGCGATGTAGCTGGCGAGCAGCTTGATCTCGGCGTGCGTGTACGGCCGCGCCATGCCCATCATGATGGCGTTGTTGCGGCCGACCTGCGGGTTCTTGTCGGTCTGGTAGGCCTTCAGTGCCACGTACAGGTAATCGGGGTGCTGACCGGCCAGCTTGGGGTAGGTCGGGTCGATCGGCGCGCTGAAATTGGCCCCGTGGCATGACACGCAGTTGCCCTTCTTGAGCAGCTCCGCCACGGCGGCAGGCGCCTCACCGGCGACCGAAGGCGGAGCGTCGGCCTTGGCCTGGGTCGAATAGAACGCCGCCAGGTCGGCCATGTCCTGGTCGCTCAGCGACGTGGCGATGGCGCGCATCGACGGGTGCTTGCGGTCGCCCTTCTTGTAGCCGGTGAGGGCCGAGACGATGTACTTCGGCCCCTGCCCGGCGATCATCGGCACGCGGTAGATCTCTGGGAAACTCGCCTTGTATTCGGGAATGCCATGGCAGCCGATGCACATGGCCGCCTTCTTCTCGCCCGCCTTGGCGTCTTGCGCCACGGCATGCACCGAGGCGCCAATTGTCGTCAGCGCGGTCAACAGCGTGGTGATCAGGGACAGCAGCTTTTTCATGGTTCAGAGCAGGCTTGTTTGCAGTGCAACATACGATTATAGGGGGCACCTTATACTGAGTTGCAGACCGAAAGCCCCACCCTGAAGTTGCACCCGAAGGCCGCCCAAGACCATGAAATTCCAAGGCTCCGAGAACTACGTCGCCACGCCCGACCTGATGCTTGCGGTGAACGCCGCCGCCACGCTGAAGCGCCCGCTGCTCGTCAAGGGCGAACCGGGCACCGGCAAGACGATGCTCGCAGAAGAAGTGGCGCTGGCGTTGAAGATGCCGCTGCTGCAGTGGCACATCAAGAGCACGACGAAGGCGCAGCAAGGCCTGTACGAGTACGACGCCGTGAGCCGGCTGCGCGATTCGCAACTCGCGGGTTCGGAAGGCAGCGAAAAGGTCAAGGACATCAGCAACTACATCGTCAAGGGTGTGTTGTGGCAAGCCTTCACCGCCGACCAGCCGGTGGTGCTGCTGATCGACGAGATCGACAAGGCCGATATCGAGTTCCCGAACGACCTGCTGCGCGAGATCGACCGCATGGAGTTCTATGTGTACGAGACGCGCGAGTTGGTCAAAGCAGTGCACCGGCCGCTCGTCTTCATCACCTCGAACAACGAGAAGGAACTGCCCGACGCCTTCCTGCGCCGCTGTTTCTTCCACTACATCAAGTTTCCGGATGCGCAAACGATGCAAAGCATCGTGAACGTGCATTTCCCGAACCTCAAGAAGGAGCTGCTGGCCGCGGCGCTGAAGAACTTCTATGACGTACGCAACCTGCCCGGCCTGAAGAAGAAGCCCAGCACCAGCGAACTGCTCGACTGGCTCAAACTGCTGCTGGCCGAAGACATCTCCCTGGAAGCGCTGCAGAGCAAGGACGACAAGGTCGCGGTGCCGCCGCTGGTGGGCGCGTTGCTGAAGAACGAGCAGGACGTGTCGCTGTTCGAGAAGCTGGTGTTCATGCAGCGGAACAACCGTTGATGCCGGCCATGTTGCCGGTGCAGCCGGTCACGCTGGAACGTTCGCCGGTGCGGCTGGTGCCGCTCGGGCTGGAACACGAAGAGGGCCTGAAGCGCGCCGCCGCCGATGGCGAGTTGTGGAACCTGCGCGTCACGTCGGTGCCCGAGCCGGAGCAGACGCGCACGTACATCGAGACCGCACTGCAAGGCCATGCCGACGGCCACCGCCTGGCCTTCGCGGTGCTCGACAGCGCAAGTGGCGATGTGATCGGCTGCAGCAGCTTTCACGACATCCTGCCCGCCGTGTCGCGCCTGGAGATCGGTTGGACCTGGTACGCCAGGAGCGTGCAGCGCAGCCCCGTCAACACCACTGCCAAGCTGCTGCTGATGACGCACGCCTTCGAAGCGCTCGGTGCACAGGTCGTGGGCTGGCGCACCGACAACTTCAACTTCGCGAGCCAGCGTGCCATCGAGCGCCTGGGCGCGCGCCGCGACGGGGCGATTCGGCACCACGCGCTGCGTCGCGACGGCACGGTGCGCGACACCGTGATGTACAGCCTCACTGCCGGTGAATGGCCTGAAGTGAAGGCGCAACTGCTGTGGCGGCTGACCCGGCCGCGTTGATCGGCCCGATCTAGAACCTGGAGACTGCATGACGATGAAGCGCCCGGCGTTGACGGTGGAAGAACTTTGGAAATTCGAGCGCGTGGGCGGCATCGCGCTCTCGCCCGACGGTGCCCAGGCGGTCTGCGCGGTGGCGCGCTTCTCGATGGACGAGAACAAGGGCAGCAGCAGCCTGTGGCTGCTCAATACCTTCGGTGGCGGGCCGCGCCGGCTCACCAGCTGTGGCGAGAAGGACGGCCACGCAGCGTGGTCGCCCTCGGGTGAGGCCATCGCCTTCACCGCGAAACGCGAACAGCAAGGCAAGCTGGATGACACGCCGCAGCTCTACCTGATCGCGCCCGATGGCGGCGAGGCCCGCCGCATCAGCGACTTCGCACCGGGCATCGAGGCGTTCAAGTGGTTTCCCGATGGCAAGCGCATCGCCTTCGTCGCGTGGGTCTGGCCAGACGCCAAGGGCACGGCCGAGCAGGCCAAGCGCTACAAGGCCTTCAAGGAGCGCAAGGAAACCGGCTACGCGACGAGCGAGGCCCAGTACCGCTTCTGGGACCACCACCTGCCGATGGGCCGCGTGGCGCACGTGCACGTGCTCGACGTGGCCAGCGGCCGCGTCACCGACCTGTTCGAAGGCACGCCCTACGAACTGCCGCGCGCCGAGCCCGATGCCGACGGCTTCGACATCGCGCCCGATGGCCGGCACATCGCGTTCACGTTCGACCCGCAGCCGCAGAAGCGCTTCGACAACCCGAAGGCGCTGGTCGAGTTGCGCCTGCGCGGCCTGGCATTCGAGACCGTGGCCGTCGACAAGGCCTGGGACTTCGACGACCCGCGCTACAGCCCCGACGGCGCGTGCATCGCCTTCGCGGCCAGCCACATCGGCAAGAAGCACACGATGCCGGCACACGCTGCGCTGCTCGCACGTGGCGAGCGCTGGCACACGCTGTCGGCCGAATGGGACCACGCTGTGAACACCCCGCTGCGCTGGTCGGACGACAGCCGCGCGCTGTTCTTCTCCGCCGAAGACCGGGGCCGCTGCAACCTCTACCGCTTCGACATCGACACGCGCAGCGCCACGCTCGCCGTGCAGGGCGGCTGGGTGCAGGGCTTCGACGTGGCCTCGGGCGTGGTGGTGACCGTGGCCGATGCCATGAGCCACCCGGCGCGCGTGCACGCCCAGCGCGCCGGCCAGGCGCCGCAGCGGCTCGAGCGCTTCAACGACGCCTTGCTCGCCGTGCACCGGCTCGGCGCGGTCGAAGAGGTCAGCGTCACCGGCGCGAACGGCGATGCGGTGCAGATGTGGCTCGTCTACCCGCCTGGCTTCGACAAGAAGAAAAAGTACCCGGTGATGCACAGCATCCACGGCGGCCCGCATGCCGCTGCCGGCGACACCTTCCACTACCGCTGGAACAACCATGTGTTCGCGGGCCAGGGCTACGTGGTGGCGTGCGTCAACTACCACGGCTCCAGCGGTTTCGGTCACGCCTTCCTCGACAGCATCACGCACCGTTGGGGCGAGCTGGAGTTGCAGGACGTGGAAGCCGGCACCGACTGGCTGCGCAAGCAACCGTGGGTCGACAAGCAGCGCGTCTTCGCCACCGGCGGCAGCTACGGTGGCTTCATGGTCGCGTGGATGAACGGCCACGTGAAGCCCGGCCGCTACCAGGCCTACGTGTGCCACGCCGGCTGCTTCGACTGGACCGCCATGTTCAGCGACGACGCCTACACCTGGCACGCCAAGGAACTGGGCGCCTGGTATTGGGAAGACTCGGCCAGGATCAGCGCACAAAGCCCGAGCACCTTCGCCGGCAGCATGGGCACGCCCACGCTGGTGATCCACGGCGCGCTCGACTACCGCGTGCCCGACCAGCAGGGCCTGGCCTACTACAACACGCTCAAGGCGCGCGGCGTGGACGCGCGGCTGCTGTGGTTCCCCGACGAGAACCACTGGATCCTGAAGCCGCGCAACAGCAGGCTCTGGTTCAGCGAGTTCTTCGGCTGGCTCGCAGCGCACGACTCCAAAGCCCCCCACAGCGCGGCCAAGCCCGGCCGTCGACAATAGTCACTCGATTGCCGAAAGACCTGCGGAGCACGGCCATGCTGATCAACTTCTTCTTCACCCTGCGCGCCGCCAAACTGAAGGTCTCGGTCAAGGAGTACCTCACCCTGCTGGAGGCGATCCAGCAAGGCGTGATCGACAACACTGTCGATGAGTTCTACTACCTCGCGCGCACATCGCTCGTCAAAGACGAATCGAACTTTGACAAGTTCGACCGCGCCTTCTCCGCGTACTTCAAGGGCGTGGAACTGCTCACCGATTTCTCGCAGGACATTCCGCTCGACTGGCTGCAGAAGAAGCTCGAACTCGAACTCAGCGCCGAAGACAAGGCCGCCATCGAGAAGATGGGCTGGGACGAACTGATGGCCACACTCAAGAAGCGCTTCGAGGAACAATCGGCGCGCCACGAAGGCGGCAACAAGATGATCGGCACTGGCGGCACGAGCCCGTTCGGCGCCTATGGCTACAACCCGCAGGGCATTCGGATCGGCCAAGACAAGAGCCGCAACAAGAGTGCGGTGAAAGTGTGGGACCAGCGCCAGTTCAAGGACTACGATGACACGCTCGAGCTCGGCACGCGCAACATCAAGGTGGCGCTGCGCCGCCTGCGCCGGTTTGCTCGCGAAGGCTCTGCGGACGAGCTCGACCTCGACGACACCATTCGCAGCACGGCCGCGAACGCCGGCTGGCTCGACATCAAAATGGTGCCCGAGCGCCACAACAAGGTGAAGGTGCTGCTGCTGATGGACGTGGGCGGCACGATGGACGAGCACATCCACCGCGTCGAAGAGATCTTCAGCGCCGCCAAGAGCGAGTTCAAGCACCTGGAGTTCTACTACTTCCACAACTGCGTCTACGACTTCATGTGGAAGAACAACCGGCGTCGGTACAGCGAGAAGTTCCCGACGATGGACATCATCCGCAAGTACAACAAGGACTACAAGCTCATCTTCGTCGGCGACGCCACGATGAGCCCGTACGAGATCCTGCAGCCCGGTGGCAGCGTCGAATACAACAACGAAGAGGCCGGCGCCGAATGGTTGCAACGGCTGACGAACGCGTTCCCGAAATTCGCGTGGATCAACCCCGAACCGCAGGGTGTGTGGGGCTACCGGCAGAGCATTGCAGTGGTTCAGCAACTGATGAACCAGCGCATGTTCCCGCTCACGCTGGCAGGGCTCGAAGGGGCCATGCGCTTGCTCAGCAAATGACGGGCAGGCGGCTGGTCGCCCTGGCCGCCATGGTGGGGGCGGCCATGCTGGCAGGCTGCGCGAACCTGCAGACCCTGCCCTTCCTGACCCCAAGCGCACCGGCCGCCAGCGCCGCACCGGCGGCCCCCGAAGTGCCGGCCTACGAGTTCGATGTGGAAGCACCCGCAGCGCTGCGCAAGCTGCTGCTGAACTACCTCGACCTGGCGCGTTTTCGCACCGCGCCGAGCACCGACAACATCACCCCGTCGGAGCTTGACCGGCTGATCCTCGCCGCACCCTCGCAGGCCCATGGCCTGCTGGAAACCGAAGGCTTCTTCAACGCCGACGTGAGCGTGGCGCGCGTACCGGGCGTTGCCCAAAGCGGCCTGCCGATCGTGCGCATGGTTGTTGCCCCCGGCACAGCCGCGTTGGTGAGCGACGTGCAGGTCAACGTGACCGGCGCCTTGCAGACTGCCGCCGTCGCCGGCGATACCGACGCGCTCGCCGAGCGCGAGGCGCTGCGCAATGATTGGCCTTTGCCCCTTGGCGCCGTGTTCCGCCAAACCGCGTGGGGCGATGCGAAGAACGCCGCCATCACGCGGCTGCGCAGCCAGGGCTATGCGGCGGCGAACTGGGTGCGCACCACCGCGCGCGTCGACGCGCAGAGCAATGCGGTCGCGATCACGGTCGAGGCCGACAGCGGGCCGCTCTATCGCATCGGCGCCATTCGCATCGAAGGCCTGCAGCGCTACGAGGCCGACGCGGTGTTGCGCCTGGCCTACTTCGAGCCCGGCGAGCCCTACACCGAGAAGCGGCTGCTCGACTTCCAGGAGCGGCTGCAGAAGATCGGCCTGTTCGAAGGCGCGTCGGTCGAACTCGACGCCGACCCGCAAACC
>Ga0209724_1003622_pt1 | contig 12487 bp, 4 predicted proteins | sample grotaG_FD_184143 | JGI IMG/M metagenome (GOLD analysis project Ga0209724, IMG submission 184143) | Glacier valley bacterial and archeal communities from Borup Fiord, Nunavut, Canada, to study Microbial Dark Matter (Phase II) -... | ecosystem: Environmental > Aquatic > Freshwater > Ice > Glacier ... | reverse complement strand
GAGGGCGGGGTAGACATCGCGCTTGTCGGTGATCGTCACGTTGATGAAGTGCTTGTTCTGCAACTTACTGAAGGCCGACATCAGCGTGCTGCTGCTGCCCCGGTAGCCTTCACGTATCTCGCCATAGCCGAAGATGTTGCAGATTTCGAGTAGCTTGTTGACCTGCTGCACACACAGTTCGTTGTCCCAGGGTAGGTTGTCACCGTCACTGAAGTGGAAGGGGTAGATGTTCCAGTCTTGTGGTGGATAACGGTCGGCAATCACCTTGAGGGCCAGTTCGTAGGCCGAGGAGACCTGGGTGCCGCCGCTCTCACCCTTGTGGAAGAAGTCATCCTCGCTAACTTCATGCGCTTCGGTGTGGTGGCTGATGAAGACGACACGCACGTTATTGTACTTGGTTCGCAAGAAGCGCACCATCCAGAAGTAGAAGCTGCGGGCAATGTACTTCTCGAACTCGCCCATGCTGCCGCTCACGTCCATCATGGCGATTACCACCGCGTTGGACTGGTAGCGCACTTGCTGCTCCCAGGTTTTGAAGCGCAGATCCTCCTTACGCACGTCATGAAAGTGGGCATCACCATGTGCGGCGTTGCGCTTGATATTCTCGCGGATCGTACGCCGCTTGTCGAGATTAGGCATCATGCCAGTGCGTCGCACGTCGGTAAACTTGATCGTCTCCGACTCCATCTCCTGCTGCTTGCGCTCCTCCAGGTAGGGCAGGCCGAGGTCGGCAAAGAGCAGGGCCGCCAGTTCATCGAGGCTAACTTCGGCCTCAAAGTAGTCGTAGCCTGGCTGGTCACCCGCTTCGCCCTGACCCTTGCCTGCGCCCTTGCCCTTCTTATCGCCCGCCTGCCCGATCACATCGCCGACGCGGGACTCGCCCTCTCCACCACCCGCGTGCTGACCCGTGCCTGGGTCGTAGCGGAAGCGATACTCGTCGAGGCTGCGGATCGGCACCTTGACCGTCTTCTTGCCGTCGCTGAGGATGATACTTTCGTTGGAGACAATATTGCCGAGGTTCTTCTTCAGAGCCTCCTTGATCTTCTCCTTGTGGCGTTGCTGATCAATCGGCCCCTTGCGATGCAGCGACCAGTCGTGCTGCGAAATACTGGTGCTGCCAGGGGGGAGAAGGTTGTTGCTCATAACATACCTGCCTTGCAAAGGGGCGAGTAGCCACCCGCCCCCACGTAGAAGTTGCGTTTGACAGAGGGTACTGCCAAGCTCTGGTGGCTGCCCAGCTAGCGGTTCAGCAGGCTGCCAACGTACTTGAGCAGTTCGTTTGCGCTGGCGGGGGTGTAGCCGTGCTGCTCGACCAGGCGGCTAACTACCTCGTTGACGCGCTTCAGTTGCTCCGGGTCGGGCGTGCGACTGTTGGTGGTGATCTTCACGATGTCGCGCAGATCGGCGAACAGCTTGCGCTCAATCGCTTCCTTCAGTCGCTCGTGCGAGGTGTAGTCGAAGCTCTGCCCGCGCCGCGCCAGGGTGGAGATACGGATCAGGATTTCTTCACGGAAGGCTTTCTTGGCGTTCTCGCTCACCCCGATCTGCTCCTCGATGCTCCGCATCAGTTGCTCGTCGGCATCCATCTCCTCCTCGGTGATCGGGTCCTTGAGCTTCTGCTTGTTGCAATATGCCTCTACGTTGTCCAGGTAGTTGTTCAGCACCGTCTTGGCCGACTCCTCGAACGAGTAGACGAAAGCCTTCTGCACTTCCTTCTTGGCGATCTCGTCGTACTCCTTGCGGGCCTCGGCGATGAAGTTGAGGTACTGCTCGCGTTCTTCCTTGTTAATGCTAGTGTGCTGCTCGAAGCCGTCACGCAAGGCACGCAGAGCGTCAATCGGGGTGATGAACTCGATCCCCTCCTTGACTAGCGCGCTACTCAGGCGGTTGATCACGTAGCGCGGGCTGATACCGCTCATCCCCTCGCGTTGGGCCTCCTCCTGCAACTCGCGCACATCCTTGCCCTTGAAGTCATCAAGCTCCTCACCATCATACAGCTTGAGCTTCTTCATCAGGCTCATACCATTCTTCTTCGATGGCTCAAGCCTGGTCAGCACCGCGAAGATGCTGGCGACCCGCAGCGTGTGTGGGGCGATATGCACACCTTTGAGTGCGCTCTGCTGGATCAGCTTCTCGTAGATACGCACCTCGTCGCTGACTCGCAAGTTGTATGGCACCTTGACCAGGATGATGCGGTCTTGCAACGCTTCGCTCTTGCGGTTGCCAACGAAGCTGCTGTACTCGCTCTCATTAGTGTGGCTGACTACTACTTCATCAGCGTAGATCATACTGAAACGACCCGTCTTGATGTTCTGCTCCTGTGACAAAGTTAGCAGCACGTAGAGAAACTTCTCGTCGCTCTTAAGGATTTCGATGAACTCCATCATGCCCCGGTTGGCAATGTTCAGTTCACCGTCGAAGCGATAGGCGCGAGGGTCGCTCTCACTGCCCACCTCACCAATGGTGCTGAGGTCAATCGAACCGACCAGTTCGGAAATGTCCTGCGACTTCGGATCGGAGGGGGTGAAGGTGCCGATGCCAATGCGTGCCTTCTCGCTGAAGGAGAGGCGGCGTACTGGCACCTTCTCCATGCGTCCCTCGTAGGTATGTTCCAGGTCGTAGGCGCAGCGGGGGCAGAGATCGCCCTCGATGTAAACCCCATACTCGCGCTCGATGTCGGCGCGCAGTTCGCGCGGGATCAGGTGCAGCGGCTCCTCGTGCATCGGGCAATCGCGGATGGCATAGACCGACCCCTGCTCGCTGCGGGTATAGCTCTCCAGCCCACGCTTGAGCAGGCTGACCAGGGTAGACTTGCCGCCGCCCACCGGCCCCATCAACAGGAGGATGCGCTTACGCACTTCTAGCCGTTGCGCGCCGCTGCTGAAGTATTCCACGACCTGCTGCAACGACTTGTCCAGGCCGAAGATTTCGTCGTCGAAGAACTTGTAGTGCGCTTCACCCCGCTTGTTGGTCTCCACCCCACCGTTGATGATCATGTCGTAGATGCGGGCGTGCGAAAGTTGCGCAGCACGTGGGTTTTTGGTGACAACCTCGAAGTATTCGGAGAACGTTCCCTCCCAGTTTAGAGCCTTCTCGATCGCCCGGAACTCTTCCAGCTTCTTGATGATGTCCATTGCTCTGTCTCCTTCGCAAGCGGGACGGTTGCCCAAAACCGCCGCGCTCACCTGCCTTGACTGTTGGGGACGGCCCCGCTGAACGGTATAATAATTATACGCCAGCTTGCCGACCGGGGTTGCACAACACTGCCTACCAACAATGCCACGAAGTTAAAGATCAGGTTAGAATTGCCTTGACCAGGTACAGAAAGAGGACACTGCCGCGCCACTGAGCGGCTCTTGCGAACCGTCGGTTGGCGACACTGCCCTCCTTACCAAACTACTATACAGCGATCTTGCGGGCGCATACGCTTTGCCCTTCTAGCTGCCACTGCTGTGTTTCAAGGTTAAGATCATCTGGCTCTTTTACCCATTCTTTGGCAAGGGGGCAGCTTAGGGACTGCCTACGTTACTCTTATCTTACCATACGCTGCAAATCTTGACAATAGCGCATTGGTACCGCCAGCTAGCAGCCAACTGATGACAATATGCAGGGAACGTGCCAGACGCAAAAGCCGCCCCGATGTTGCAGGGCGGCTGCGATGGGCCAAAAGCCGCACCTACACATCCAACTCCATGTCCTCGTGGCTGATGATCAGCATATCTGCGCCAAGCTCCTCGATATGGGGGGCTAGCTCAGCTCGAATCTCGTCCTCATAATGCGGGTTGATGTGGGTGATCACGAAGGGAACGTAGTGACCGACCACCCGCTTGAACTCCTCCATCTCGCGGCGCACAAAGGTGGGGGTGAGGTGGCAAAAGGCAACCGCCGACCCCTCCATACGGTTGGGGTAAGTACATTCGGTGATCACCATCTGCGGCCTGATCCGCTCCCAGATCGGGGCCATGTAGCCCGCCGTATCGCTGCTGAAGAAGACGTTGTGTTCGCCGTGCTCGACGAAGAAGCCGGTACTCGGCACTGCGTGGATGGTAGGGTAGGAAGTGATGCGGTAGCCGTCAAACTCAACTGACTGGTAGGGTTCCAGGTCGTGGAAGATCAGGCTAGGAGACTTTGGCGAAGGTATCTCAACCAGCTTAGGCCAAACCGACTCGTTGAAGATGTGAGCCATCATCACATCTTTGACCACTGGCAGGCAGTACACGTCAATCGTGGTGCTGTAGAGAGTGTTGAAGCCGATAATCGGCACATCCTTTATGTGATCGTAATGGTAGTGGCTGAGGAAGATGTAGCGTACCTGCTCCTGCTCGGCCAGGGTCAAGCCAGAAGCGATGCTACCTGCATCAAGGGCGATATGGTCGTCTACAAGAACAGAGAGGAAGCGACAGCCCTTTGCCTCACCCTGGTGTGCGCCAACGATCTTGAGCCTCATTCGTAGTTACGACCTTTCTGCAAGCTGCGTCTATTATAGCAGGATCAGCATCTTGATGCAACGATCATGCCACCGCTTGCAGATCGTCAAGCGTAAATCCAACCTGGGCCGAGCAGAGTATTACTGGCAGCAAAGCAAAACCGCCGAAGCGGTTAGACTTGGCGGTGAAGTGGTAGCGCATAGGGGATTCGAACCCCTGGTCTCATCCTTGAGAGGGATGTGTCCTAGGCCGCTAGACGAATGCGCCATAACGTGCTGTATTATACCCGCTGAGTTGGCCGCTTGTCAAGCCTTAGCACAGCCACCCTACCAGTACCTTACCGCTGCTACTAGAGCAGTACAGCCTTCTTGCAGCAGGCGAGCGTATATTGTACAATACGGCCAAAGCGTAGTGAGCGCAGCCTTGCCACGCCCGCAATTGCAAACAGGTTTGCCGATGCCCACAACTCGGCGCAGAATGGCATAGAGTTGGCCCAACAAGAGCGCAGGCCAGCGGATAGTAATTTGTAGATAGCGTGCGATCCAGGGAGAAAAGATGAACACACAAGGTGATAAGCAACATGGTGCAGAGCAAGTAGCAGAGGCCACCCCCCAACGTAGCTTTGGCACGGTGCGTACCCGCCATAGTGGCGCAGGCAGCAGCACCCAGGTAGAGAGCGTAGAGTTGGCGAAGGATGATGCCAGCCTCATCCGCCGCCGCGTGCGCGTAGCTCGTGCTAAGGACGATCTGCTGTTGGACGGTGGCCCGGTGCCACAGGGCAGCAGCGTCGCACTGGTCCAGCCAGTCAGTGGGCAGTCCTGGTTGACGGTGGAGAACTGTCTCTACCTTCTTTTCCTGATCCTGACCTTGTTTAGCCGCTTTTGGGATTTGGGCCGCATGGCTTTGCACCATGACGAGAGCCTACACGCTACCTACAGTTGGTACTTCTTCAAGGGCAACGGCTACACCCACGATCCGATGATGCACGGCCCCTTCCAGTTCCACCTCTGGGGGCTGTTCCAGTATATGTTTGGTAGCAGCGAGGCCGCGGTGCGCTCTGTTTCGGCCACTCTCGCTATCTTCGTGGTCATGTCGCCCTTCTTTCTACGCCGCTATATTGGGCGGCTGCCAGCATTGGCGACGACCTTCCTCTTTCTTGTCTCCCCTGGCTTCCTGTACTTTGGCCGCTTTGCCCGCGAGGATGCCTTCCTGATGTTCGCCGAGGCTCTGCTGCTAGTCGGCTTGATCGGCTACATCGCCAGCCGCAAGACTCCCTACTTCTACACCTTCATCGTCGCCCTCAGCCTGTTGTTCTCGATTAAGGCGACCGCTTACATCACCACCCTGATTTTCATCATCGTGCTGGTCGGGCTATTTGCCTGGCAGTTCAGCAAGCGGTTGTTCTTCGCGGGTGCAGCCTACCTGGGCTTCGCTGCTGTGGTCTTCAAGTGGATGCAAGGGCAGACCTTCCTCAACGTCGCAACTGGCAAGGAGGAGTTCAAGTACGCCCTGCCCCCGCTCCCTTCTGGCTCGAACCCGACCATTCAGCTAATCCTCGGCTACTTCGGCAGCCTCTTTAGCTCCCCCCTTGCCCTGGTCCAGTTTGGGCTGTTCGGCCTGTTCCTGGTAGTCATGGGTGGCCTCGTCTACCAGAAGCGACGCGCCTACTTCGGCGACCCCAACAACGCCTTCCTCAAGCGGATCGGCTTTAGCGTGGCCGCCATCTTCGGGGGCGCACTGGTCGGCGTAGTAGTCCTCGGCAACATCATGAAAGCCTTCACCCCGTTGCAGATCGCTGGGGGCGAAGTGTTCAACTACGTGATTGGCGGGGTGGTCGGCCTGTTCTTCGGCATCTGGCTGGCCCATTTCCTCTCGCGGCGAGCGAGCGTAGCAGGTGAGGAGCAGCAGAGCATCCTGCTGCAATACCCCACTGGCAGCATCCCCAACGTAGTCGGTTCGATCACCAGCCGCCTGCACCTGCTCTACACTGGTCTGGCCGCCTTCTTCCTGATCTGGTCGTTCCTGTTCACCAGTATGTACGAAAACATCCCACAGGGTCTCGGCACCGGCAGCTTTGGGCTGATTGGCTACTGGCTATCACAGCACGATATACGGCGCGGCAACCAACCCTGGTTCTACTACCTGCTCCTGGTGCCACTCTACGAAATGCTGGCCGTCTTCTTCACCGTCGTGTCTATCTTCTGGGCCAGCTACGTCGGGATCAAGGGCCGCCGCGACCGCTTCATCAAGGCAGGGCTGATCCTTTGGGTCGCCGCCTTGCCAGTTCTTTTCTTCGCCGTCGCCCAGGGTTCGAGCAATACGGGCGGCAAACTGCTGCTTGGTCTCGCTGCTGCACTGCTGGTGGCGGGTTTCGGCCTCTTTGCTTACACCTGGTATAGCGAATGGCGCGCCAATCGGGGTGATCGTGCCAGCATCGTGCCACAACACGTCCCCTTCAGCGACACCCGCTCGTTCCTGGTACTGCTCTCCTTCGTCTGGTTCCTCGGCACCTTCGCCATCTACAGTTGGGCTGGAGAGAAGATGCCCTGGCTGTTGGTTCACATTGCCCAGCCCGCGATCATCGCCGGTGGCAGCTTCCTCGGTGGCCTGTTCCTTAGCATCTACGCCTGGCACAAGGTGCAGGCCGCCCAGCAAGTGCCGCTGGCAGAACCCATAGCTACTCCCACAGATGCACTCGGTGGCCGCCGTCCCAAGGCTGCCCTCGGTTTCGCAGCGGCTATGCCAAAAGCGATCAGCCGCCCACGCCAGTTGATGGCAGACGATGATGAGGAGAGCCGCGTCCTCTACGCCTGGCTAGCCCCTGGCTCCTACCGCCCTCTGGTCGCCTACGTCTTCCTCTTTACCATCCTGGTCTTCGGCTTCGGGGTGACAATGGCCGCCCGCAGCTACAGCCTGACGGTGGATCGCCAGACCCCAGAGTGGGGCGGGACCATTGTCTTCCCAGCCCTGATTTTGGTGCTGACTGTTGCCTACGCAATCTGGCGCGGGGTCAAGCCAGCCCTGCAAGCCTTGCTGATGGGTATCTTCCTGGTGCTGACCATCTACTCGGTTCGCAGCGCAGTCGCCCTCAGCTTCCAGAACAACGATGTGGCTCCAAAGGAGATGGCAGTTTACACCCAGTCTTCGCCCGACGTAACCCACGTGGTCAATCAGATCGAGCAGTACAGCCGCTATGCTTTTGGCGACAACTCGGTTCGCATCATCTACGACAGCGACACTTCCTGGCCGATGACCTGGTATATGCGGAAGTTCCCCAACGCCCGCTTCATGCCCAGTGGCCCCAGCAGCCTGGCCGACGCGAAAGCTAGCAACGCCAAGCTGCCAGAGTTCATTATCGTCGGTTCCTCCTACGCCGACCCTGCGCTGGGCAAGGGGGCCGACCTCTCGATAGACGCGAACTACATCAAGCAGAAGTACGTGCTGCGCTGGTGGTTCGACGAGTCGTTCTACCGCGTGTTCGCCCCCGACAATGCCACCCCAACCCAGACGATCAACGCGATGTGGGGGACGGTCTCGACCCTCAAAGACCCGGAGTACCAAAGCAAGCTGTGGCGTTACCTGCTCTACCGCGACGCGCCGATTGTCGGCAGCGGTGGCAGCTTCGACTTCCAGCTACTCGTCCGCCGCGACATCTACGCCAGCTACAACGAGCTAGCCAGAGGCAACAACTAAACCAGACCATGCCAGCCTGCCTCCTCCACAGTGGGGAGGCTGGCAGCAGCAAAGCAACAGTGAGTGCGTAACGCAGATATATTTCACCAAACAGGAAGCAAGGAGAGCTAGTTTTGGACATTACCAGCCCCCGGCCCGGTGGCGGCCAGCCGCACGATGATGGGCAGCAGCCTACTGCCGAGCCTGCGCTGCTCGACCGTTACCTCAGTCTCGCCCGCGTCAATTGGGAGGTCGTCTACTTTGTCGCGCTGCTGGTAGTGGTGGTACTCACCCGCCTGCTAGCCCTTGACAACCGTGCGCCGCACCACGACGAAGGCATCCACGCTGTCTACAGCTACGGCGCATTCACGGGCCATGCACCTTACACCTACGACCCAGTCTATCATGGGCCGTTCCTCTACCTGATGACCCAGATTGCGTTCCTTTTCTTCGGTGCATCTGACTACACAATGCGCCTGGCTCCAGCCATCTTCGGCATCATCCTGGTGCTGCTGGTCTGGCAGTTCCGCATCTTCATCGGTAAGTGGGGAGCTTTGGCTGCCGCAACGCTGGTCACCTTCAGCCCCAGCATCAGCTACTACTCGCGCTCGCTGCGCCACGATATCTTCGCTACCGTCGCCACTGCCGTACTGATCCTGGCGATCTTCAACTTCATCCGCACCCATCAGAGCCGCTACATCTACTGGGCAGCAATCGGGGCGGCGGTGGGCATCAGCAGCCATGAGATGATGTGGCTCAACGGCTTCATCTTCGTCAGCTTCTTCGCCTTCGCTGCGATCTTCGAGATGGTTTACAACAGCCGCAAGCCAGTGGAGCAACGCCCGCTATTGCTCGCTGGGCAGGCATTGCTGCGCCAACCACGCATGATCGCCGGGGCGGTAATCACCTTCGTTACCCTGATCGTCCTGTTCTTCAGCAACCTGCTGACCAACTTCGATAGCCTGGGCAAGTTCTTCAGCGGCCTAACTTACTGGAATGGGCAGCAGGTGGAAGCGCGAGGCGGCCAGCCCTGGTACTACTACTTCATGCTCCTGTTCATCTACGAAATCCTGCCGCTCACATTTGGCATTGCTGGTGGGGTCTACCTGCTCATTCGCCAATTGCGGCACCAGGTTGAGCCAGACGACAGCTACCCCAATCTGACCGACCCCGACGTGGCAACCGGCCCCAACCTGCCCACCCCGCGCTCGGTAATCGAACTGGTACTACCTGCCCTCGGCTACTGGAGCTTGAGCGCACTGATCGTCTACACGCTCGCGGGCGAGAAGATGCCCTGGCTGACCATGCAGATTGCCTTGCCGCTCTGCCTGATGGCGGGTATGGCGATTGGTCGTCTGCTCAAGGGGATGGATTGGCGCGGCTTCTTCAACGCGGGCGGCCTGTGGCTGGGCCTCGTCTTCATCGCTCTTGCCTTCGCCTTCATTGCCTTTGGCGACGCGTTGCGGGTGGTAGTGCCAGTAGACGCGAGCGGCACCGTGACCGATCAGGCGGCGCAGGCAGCCAAGCTGTGGCGATCACTACTCACTGCTGCCTTCATTGTTGCCCTAGTCGCCCTGATCCTCAGCTTCAGCAGCCGCCTGGGGCTGAAGCAGAGCGTGCTGGCCTTCAGCTACGCCCTCTGCGGGGTGCTATTGGTCTATACCGTCCACTCGACGATCAACCTCAACTTCTACAACACCGCTACACCTGTGGAGATGTTGATCTACACCCAGTCCTCGCCCAGTACCGGCCAAGTAGCCGGGCAGATCAGCCGCCTCAGCCGCGACGTGACCGCCTTCACCAAGCGCGGCCCAGACGATCCGCTTGGTGGCCGCAGCTTGGACATCGCTATCGACAACTCGGTGGAATGGCCCTTCGACTGGTACTTCCGCGACCAGCGTGGCCTCTCCTACTTCAACGAGCGTTTGCCGCTGGCCCGCAATACTAGCGTGATCCTATCCCGCGTGGAGACGAATGGGGCAGATGTGGCTGGTGACAAGATGGTGGCCGACCTCAAAACCCGCCTCGGCACGGAGTACGTGGTGCGCCGCTACCCCCTGCGCTGGTGGTTCCCAGAGGAACTCTACCGCGACGCTAACTACAAGCCCCGCGATCTCGGCAGTGTAGCGGGCGAGTTGTTCAAGGGTGAGAACCTGCCCAAGTTCGCCAAATACTTCTTCTACCGCGACCCCCAGTTCCAACTGGGTAGCACTGACTTCTACCTGTTTGTCAAGAACGACTACGCCCAGATGATCGGCTTCGTGCCAGAGGGTACTGTAGCCAGTTCGCCCGTAACCAGCGACACAGGGGGTGTCAAGCCGCCGACCGGCAAGACCTACGGGATGCTCGATCTGGAGGCGGAGGGTAGCGACAATGGCGCATTCAGCCAGCCGCGCCAGATCGCTCTTGCCCCCGATGGCACCTACTACGTGTTGGATACCAACAATGGCCGGGTTGAACACTTCACCGCCGACTACAAGTACATCGGCCAGTTTGGCAAGAAGGGGACGGCCAGTGGTGAGCCGAAGGATGCCGACCCTGGTACCGCCGATGGCGACACCCTCGGTGTGCTGGCGAACGGTGGCGGCGGCCCGAATGGGATGGCGGTGGACAAGGATGGCAACATTTACATCGCCGACACCTGGTTCCATCGCGTGCAGAAGTTCGACAAAGACGGCAAGTTCGTCCTCAGCTTTGGTGGCTTCGCGGCCACTGGCGGCAAGACGAGCGACAACAACAACGCGCCTGGCAAGTTCTGGGGGCCACGTGGCGTGGCGACCGACGCGCAGGGCAGCGTCTACGTGACCGACACTGGCAACAAGCGCGTGCAAATCTTCGACGGCACGGGCAAGTTCCTTCGCACTATCGGCGGGGTAGAGACGATTGACGAACCAATCGGGGTTGCAGTTGACCAGGCAGGTAACGTCTACGTTGGCAGCACCCGCACACAGAGCATCGTCAAGTTCGACGCGGCTGGCAACAAGCAGGCCGCCTGGCGGCTGCCCGACAACGGCTGGCAGCCTGGTGCCTACATGGAGCCGCAGATCGCCCTCGACGCGGCGGGCAACATCTACACTACCGATCCCAGCAACGCCCAGGTAGTCAAGTTCCGGCCCGATGGCACAGTGGCAAGCAAGAAGGCGAAGGAGGCAGGGGTCAGCCTCAAGACTCCAACTGGCATCGTCCTAGACAAGGCTGGCAACATCTACGTGGTGGATACGACACAGCAGGGGGTGATCCGCTTCACCGCTATGCAGTAAGCAGCAAGCCTGAGCGCGCCCCCCTCCTGCAAGCAGGAGGGGGGTGTTCTTTTACCCAAATGGTATAATCAGCACATGAGAGATCGTCGCTTGCTCCTGCTACTCGTCCCGCTACTGCTCCTACTCCTGCTCTGGTGGGCAGGCACTGGCAGCACAGTACTGCGCGTAGCCAGCGGGTCAGCGGGCAGCAGTGCGCGCATCCTTGACCAGAAGGTTGGCCTCGCTGCCAGCCTCGACCTGGGCCAGCCGCCCGTCCTCTATCAGGCTGACACACTGCTACACGGCAGTGGCTGGCTCGGCTGGCTGGCACGGGCGCAGGCACTACGCCCCAGCCTCGCCTGGCAAGATCGCGGGGCCGGGCTGGCTGAGGTGAGCGGGGTCGATCTCGCAGGCGGGGGGGTAGCGACTGGGCTGGTGTACGCTGGACTGGACGGTCGCCAGTACTTGCTGCTGCTGCAACCGGATGATCGCAGTGTCGCCTGGTGGTCACTGGTCAATGGTAAGCCTGCGGAGCAGCTAGCCAGCGCAACCTACACCCCTAACTTTCTGCTGGCCCTACAAACGCTGCTGGGCGAAGTGGCCCTGGTCGGCCTCTACGCCTGCCTGCTGCTGCTGCTAGTGTTGCTAGTCGGTGGGCTGCTGCGGTTGGCTGGGGCGGGGAGTTGGTCGCTAGCGGCTAAACCACAATGGCAGCAGTGGGCGTGGCTTGTGCCATTGCTCATCTTCGCCGTCGCCTTGCTAGCTACGGGCTATGTCGCATATAACGTACTGGAGGCGGTGCCACACGTGCAAGACGGTGCAGCCTACCTGTTCCAGAGCCGCATCTTCGCTGAGGGCCGCCTGCGCGTTCCTGACCCCGGCCTGCCACTGCACGCTGCCCTCGACCACGCCTACGTCCTGTTCTACGACGGCGCGTGGTTCAGCAAGTACCCGCCCGGCTACCCACTGGTACTGGCGGTCGGCACCCTGCTGGGCCAACCCGCGATTGTCGATCCGTTCTGCACTGCCGCCGCCCTGGTCTTCGTCTACCTCAGCGGCAAGAGCTTGGTGGGGGTAAGGGTGGGGCTGCTGGCAACGGGGTTGGGCCTGACCTCACCCTTTCTGCTCACCATGTCTGGCTCCTTCCTC
>Ga0209724_1003620_pt1 | contig 12489 bp, 7 predicted proteins | sample grotaG_FD_184143 | JGI IMG/M metagenome (GOLD analysis project Ga0209724, IMG submission 184143) | Glacier valley bacterial and archeal communities from Borup Fiord, Nunavut, Canada, to study Microbial Dark Matter (Phase II) -... | ecosystem: Environmental > Aquatic > Freshwater > Ice > Glacier ... | reverse complement strand
TTACGGATTTAATGCTTATATTGCTAAACCTATTGACGAAAAATTGTTTTTCAAAACGATAAATGAGGTGCTCTATGGAAAGTAGAACGATTAAGATTCTGGCGATCGACGATAACCGCGATAACCTGATCAGTATAAAAGCGCTGATTCAAGACATTATGCCAAATGCTGTGACTTTAACGACTGAAAGTGGTGCAAAAGGGATTGAATTGGCTGCTCAGGAAAATCCCGATATTATTCTTCTTGATGTAGTAATGCCTGTAATGGATGGCTATGAGGTTTGCAAAAAACTGAAAGCTGACAAAAAACTAAGCGAAATCCCCGTGGTTTTTGTTACCGCACTGAGAGGTGACAAAGAGAGCCGCATCCGGGCTTTGGAAGTTGGGGCTGACGCCTTTCTTGCAAAACCAATCGACGAAAGCGAGCTCAAGGCTCAGATACGTGCAATGCTGAAAGTAAAAACAGCCAACCACGAAAAACACATCGAAAAAGAACAACTTGCAGCATTGGTTGCAGAACAGACGATCGAACTTAAGTCGGCCTACAAAGCGACACTGAACCTGCTGGAAGATTTAAGGAATGAAAATGAGGCCCGGAAGAAAAGCGAAGAAGCACTATTTGAGAGCAATCAATTCAATATGTCTCTCATACAGACAATTCCGTTTGGAATGGATATCGTTGATAAAATGGGAAACATTCTTTACCTGAGTGACAATTTAAAAAAACTCTCAGGTGAAATTATTCCGGGTAAAAAATGTTGGGATTTTTACAAGGATGATAAAAAACAATGTGCCAATTGCCCGCTTCTTTCAGAAATCATAATTGGAAAGACCGAATCCATTGAAAGTTCTAATATGATGGGTGGAAAAACCTTCGAAATTGTTCACACCGGAATGATTTTTAAAGGACAGGAAGCCTTGATGAAAATCTTTATCGATATTACGGCAAGGAAGCAGGCAGAGGAGAAGTTAAAGAAGGTTACAACAGCCGTTGAAAATTCAAAAGCATCAGTGCTTATCACTGACAAAAATGGAATTATTGAATATGCCAATCCGTACTTTACACAATTATCAGGATATACACCAGATGAATACATCGGAAAAAATCCACGCGTTTTAAAGTCTGGTTTTCATACGACCGCGTTTTATGAGGAATTCTGGGAAACCATTAATTCAGGTAAAACATGGGAGGGCGAATTTTGTAACCGTAAAAAGGATGGGACCTATTACTGGGAAAATGCAGTCGTTTCTCCTATTCAGGATGATGAAAATGTGATCACACATTTTGTCGCCATCAAAACAGATATTACGGCATCAAAACAAATGATCGAAGATTTAAAGACTGCCAAAGAAAAAGCGGAGGAGAACGAAAGGTTAAAATCAGCGTTTCTGGCAAATATGAGTCATGAGATTCGTACCCCAATGAATGGTATCCTGGGTTTTGCCGGACTTCTGAAAGAACCAATGTTAACCGGGGAGGAGCAGCAGGAGTATATTGAAATTATTGAGAAGAGCGGTGCCCGCATGCTCAATATTATCAACGATGTAATTGCCATTTCAAAAGTTGAATCGGGTCAGATGAAAACTTTCATTACGCCTACCAATGTTAATGAACAGATTGAATTCATTTACCATTTCTTTAAGCTGGAAGTGGAGCAAAAGGGGTTGCATATCGTCTTTAATAAACCGCTGACCGATCATGAAGCCACTGTTAAAACTGACAAGGAAAAAATCTATGCGGTCCTCACCAACCTTGTTAAAAACGCCATTAAATTCAGCGACAGCGGTACGATTGAAATTGGCTATACACGTAGATACAAGGCATTGGGTGGAGACAAGGCATTTGGTGGAGACAAGGCATTGGGCAGAGACAAGGCATTGGGCAGAGACAAGGCATGCCTTGTCTCTACGGCCGAACTGGAATTCTATGTAAAAGACAATGGGGTAGGTATTCCCCCGGACCGTATGGAGGCAATTTTCGACCGGTTTGTTCAGGCCGATATTGGTGATAAAAGAGCCTTCCAGGGTGCTGGATTAGGCTTGTCGATTTCGAAAGCATATGTTGAAATGCTTGGGGGAAAAATATGGGTGGAGAGTGAAGAAGCGAAGGGTTCAAGTTTCTATTTTACAATACCATACATAACTGAATCGGAAGTTGTTGAAGATGTTAAAGAAACAGTTCCTGATTTTTTGTCAGGAACTAAAACTAAAAGCTTCAAAATATTAATTGCCGAAGACGACGAAATATCAGGGATGCTTATTTCAATGGCAATTAAGGCATTTGGCAAGAACGTGTTAAAAGCAAGTAATGGTGTTGAAACGGTTGAAGTATGCAGGAATAACCCAGATCTCGATTTCGTTCTGATGGATATTAAAATGCCTGAAATGGACGGGTTAGAAGCGACCAGGCAAATTCGGAAATTTAACAATGAAGTGATCATTATTGCACAAACGGCATATGCGCTAACTGGTGACCGCGAAAAAGCATTGGAAGCAGGTTGTAATGATTACATCGCTAAACCTTTTGGGCAGGCGTCGTTAACCGCACTAATGGAAAAGCATTTGCAATATCAGTAAACAGTAAATCGTATGAAAAAAAGTGGTACAACCAATTTGGAAAGTCTACGCCTGAAAGCGGAAGAGTTGCTGAAAAAGAAACATCCTAAAACTATTTCGCAACTTTCAGAAGCCGATGTGCTGAAACTCATACACGAAGTTGAAGTTCACCAGATTGAGTTGGAATTACAGCAGGAAGAAATCTTATGGGCTGAACAACATGCAATTGAAGAAGCTGCAAGAAATGTCGCTGATGAGTATAATGAATTGTACGACCTTACCCAGTCAGGTTATTTTTCACTTTCGCACGATGGTGTGATTTTAGAGTTAAACCATAGTGGGGCAAATATGCTTGGCAAGGAACGGTCCCGATTAAAAAAAAGCAGTTTCGGCTTTTTTGTTTCTGATGCTACCAAACCCATTTTCAACCTTTTTCTCGACAATGTATTTACAAGCAGGGTAAAAGAATCATGCGAAATCACGTTGTTAAAGGAGGGTCATTTACCAATGTATGTAGACCTTGTAGGGATCCTTTCCGCAACGGGAGAGCATTGTCTTGTTGCTGTTTCTGATATCACCGCAGTCCGGCAGTCGGAGGCCGACTTGCTCATCAATAATTCACGGATTGATTTTGCGATGCGGACAGTAAATATGGCCTGGTGGGAAATGGATGTCACTACCGGGAATGTAACTTTCGGGAAACGGAAGGCCGAAATGCTTGGATATCCTTCCGAAATGTTTAAACATTACACCGATTTTACTGCTTTGCTGCATCCCGAAGATTACGAAAAGGCAATGAACGCCATGCGCCGACATTATACCGGCGATCTCGAGAAATATGAAGTTGAATATCGTATTTTAACTAACGCCGGTGAATACAAATGGTTTTATGATATCGGATCGATTGTAAATAGAGATCCAAATGGAAAACCGTTGAATATTACCGGACTTGTGATGGATATTTCAGACCGTAAACGTTCAGAGGCTCAGACAATGAAGTTATTGTCTGAAGCTGTTGAGTCCAGAAGGGCGCTTTTAAGTGTGATTGAGGATCAGAAACAGGCAGAGATGGCACTTCGTAATAATGAAGCCAACCTTCGTACGCTTGTTCAAACAATTCCGGACCTGATTTGGGTTAAAAACGCCGACGGAGTTTACCTGTCGTGTAACACAATGTTTTGCCGGTTTTTTGGTGCAAAAGAAGCTGATATCGTCGGAAAAACCGATTATGATTTTGTAGACAAGGAACTTGCCGACTTTTTCCGCGCCAACGACCGAAAAGCAATGGCAGCCGAAAAGCCAACGATCAATGAAGAATGGATCACTTTCGCGGACGATGGTCATCGGGCTTTTCTGGAAACCATAAAGACCCCAATGTACGATTCCAGTGGAACACTGACAGGAGTTCTTGGTATTGGGCGCGATATTACAAGTCGAAAACATGCAGAAAACGCATTGGCTGAAAGTTATGTGCGGTATAAAAAGCTCACGCAGATTTCTCCAATCGGAATATTTCAAACGGATGGAGAAGGTCTTACCACTTTTGTTAATCCAGCCTGGTGTCAAATCTCCGGATTAACATTCGGAGATGCATTGGGAGTCAATTGGTTGAATGCAGTTCATCCCGATGATAGAGAAATTTTATTTCATGGATGGCTGGATGCGAAGAAGTTAAATATTACATCCTTGTCAGATTATCGTTTTGTGCGTCCTGACAGATCGGTTGCCTGGGTAATGGGGCAAGCAGTTCCGGAAACAAATGCAGAAGGAAAAACAATCGGTTATATAGGCACAATTACAGATATTACTGAGCGTAAAATAGCTGAAGAAGAATTGATTAAAGCCAAAGAAAAAGCTGAAGAAGGCGATCGTTTAAAATCAGCTTTTCTGGCGAATATGAGTCATGAAATCAGGACGCCTATGAATGGAATTCTTGGGTTTGCTGAATTGCTCAAAGAATCAAATCTGACGGGGGAAGAACAACTGGATTATATCAGAATGATCGAGAAAAGTAGTGCCCGCATGCTCAATATCATTAATGACATTGTCTGCATTTCGAGAATAGAGTCAGGAATCATGGATATTTCTTTTTCGAAGACAAATATTAATGAGCGGATTGAATACTTATACCGATTCTTCAAACCCGAGATCATTGATAAAGATATCCGACTACACTATAAAAATCCACTTCCCGACGAACACGTCACCATCAATACTGACAAGGAAAAATTAACGACCATACTTATTCATCTGGTTAAAAACGCCATTAAATTTTCCAACGCCGGAGACATTGAATTTGGCTATGAAAAGAAAGGTAATTACCTCGAATTTTATGTGAGAGATTCAGGTACTGGAATACCAAAGGAACAAATGGAATATATTTTTGAAATGTTCAGGCAAGGGAGTGAATCGCTGAACCGAAATTATGAAGGTGCCGGCCTCGGATTGTCCATATCGAAAGCTTTTGTGAAAATGCTTGGTGGTACTATTTGGGTTGAAAGTGAATTTGGGATTGGCTCAACATTTTATTTTACAATCCCATGTCAATCTGAACCGGTCGTGAATGATGGAAATATAGATTCAGACCCTGTTGAAGCTGGCGAAAATCAGTTGAATATTGAATATCGTGGATTGAAAATATTAGTCGCCGATGATGATGAAACATCTGAAAGACTCATTACGATGATCCTTAAAAAGTTAAGCAATAATATTTTATCCGTAAGAAATGGGCTTGAGGTCGTGGAAGCTTTCCGTTCCAGTCCTGACTTCGACCTAATTCTGATGGATATAAAGATGCCGGTAATGGATGGTCTTGAGGCCGCAAGGGAGATTCGGAAATCGAATAAAGAGGTTGTTATAATCGCCCAATCGGCTTATGCGTTAGCCGGTGACCGCGAAAAAGCGATTGCTGCCGGATGCAATGATTATATCGCTAAACCTTTCGGAAGAGAATCCTTATTAGCGTTGGTGAAGAAGCACATTCATATAGATTAAAATGGCACAGAAGTGGGGACTTCGATCTTTTCTGTGCATGATTCGACTTCTCTACGTCCTGATAATTCATCTGAGTTTTAAAATTGGGATGAATCATTCAGGCTATCCGTCCTTTATTTCAGGAGGTTTTGCATCATGCATTCAACTTTTTTTACCTATAGTGGAAATCAGAGGACACTATAACAGGTTTAAATTGCTCAACAGTGGTCTTCCGTGGGGAAGAATGGATGTCCAGTCACAGGTGCTAGTGTTGAACCATCGACTCATAAAGGACAAGATGATGTTTCATGATGCGGCATGATGTTATTATTTCTGAACCAGGCACTGCCAACCGCTAATTGCTGTAACCAACTGCATTAATTTAGAACATCAGAGATGCAAGCGATCGTTAGGTTTGAAAATACCCTTGACTCAGCTTTTGTTTTACCCTCAGGTCAATGCTGGTATTTCTTATAAATCTGTTTATAATTTTACAATTGGGCTTTCTACTAACTAATTACTGTAAAAGAACACGATGAAGTGAATCTAATGCTTACATTGCATGACCTTTCGGCCACCGATTTTTGACTACTCGGGTAATCAATTAGGTGCAAAGCCGGAATCAGACAAAAATTAGAATAAACCGGTTCCTCAATATGAAGGAAGAAAAATACTACTTTGAAGATTCGTTAAAACTTCGACAGAAAGCCGAAGAACAAATTCTAAAGGAGAAGTCAGATTCGAATATTCCTGATACCGAAGCTGACATGCTTAAGCTCATTCATGAGTTGAAAGTTCACCAGGTAGAGCTGGAAATGCAAAACGAGGAACTGTTGCACTCAAAAGCGATTGCAAATGATGCTGTAAAATTATACGATTTAGCTCCTACAGGCTATTTTACGCTGTCAAACGAAGGTACAATTCTGAAATTAAACCTCTGTGGTGCACAAATGCTTGGAAAGGATCGTGCCAGGCTCATTAACAGCAGATTGGGTTTTTTTATTTCTGACGAGACCAAACCAGTTTACAACAATTTTCTCGATAAAGTATTCCTTCGTAATAGAAGTGAGTCTTGTGAAGTCATCCTGACAACGCATGGTAACCTGCGAATCAATGTGCAGCTTACGGGCAAAGCCAGCGAAAAAGGCCAGCAATGTCTTGTCATTATGGCAGATATCACTGAAAGCAAGCAGGCGGTAGAAGTATTGCGCAGGAGCGAAGTGTGCTACCGCACTTTGTTCGAAAATGGTCTTACAGGTATATTTATCACGCAGCCCGATGGTACCATCCTGAATGCCAATCCCGAAGCCTGTCGTATGCTTGGGCGGTCGGAGAAAGAAATTTGTAGATTGGGTCGCAATGGAGTCGTTAATCTTGCTGACCCAAATTTGACCATCGCTTTAACGACTCGCATGCAGACCGGTAATTTTTGTGGAGAATTGACCTTTGTCCATGCAGATGGAACCATCTTCCCTGTGTATTTAGTTAGCAATATTGTTCCCACTTTAACGGGTCAATTAAATACGAATATATTTTTTATAGATATTACAGTACGTAAAAAAGCTGAAAATAAGCTTAATGAGAGTGAAAGGCGTTACCGCGAATTAGTTGAGAACTCCCCGGATGCAATACTGATTTATGTTGGAGGGAAAATTGAATTTGTAAACAAGGAATGTCTACGTTTGATGGCTGTATCACATGAAGAGGACCTGGTCGGGAAATCTGTCATCCAGTTTGTTCATCCGGATTGTCGTGCAATGGTGTCTGCGAGAATGAGAAAGGTAGCGAACGAAGGTGGCATTTTACCGTTGGTAGAGGAAAAATTTGTGCGGACTGATGGATCAGAAGTTGACGTTGAAGTTAAAGCAATGTCAATTATGCTTGGTAATAAGTCAGCTATTCAATTGATTGTCCGTGATATTACCGATCGCAAACATGCAGAGGAAGCTTTACGTATCAGTGAAAGACAATATCGCGACATGTTCTATAAAAACACCGCTATCAAATTAATTATTGATCCGGTTAGGGGTGATATTCTTCATGCCAACGAGGCCGCTTCCAAATTTTACGGTTATCCTGTCGACAAACTGGTGAGCATGAATATCAATCAGATCAATACGCTTCAGGCAGAACAAATCACCGCCGAAATGACACTTGCGCTTAGCGAACGCCGCAAATATTTCGATTTCCGACATCGACTGGCTTCAGGAGAGGTTCGTGACGTTGAAGTCTACTCCGGACCGATTGAGTATGGTGGAAATACCAGACTTTATTCGATCATTCATGATGTTACTGACCGCAAACGGGCGCAGGCCTTGTTAGTACAGTTGAATTGGCGATTGGAAAGTATTGTCGAGAGCACCCGCATTGGTACATGGGAATGGAACATCCAGACAGGGGAAGCGGTATTTAATGAACGCTGGGCGCAAATCATAGGATATTCGCTTGATGAATTGGCGCCTGTTAGCATTAAAACATGGCAAACGCTTTCACACCCAGATGATTTAAAGAATTCTACGAAATTTTTGGAACGGCACTTTTCAGGTGAACTGCCATACTATAATTTCGATTGCCGCATGAAGCACAAAGATGGCCATTGGGTTTGGGTTCTAGACCGCGGGCGTGTTGTTAAGCGTACTGAAGATGGCAAACCGCTTATCATGTTTGGCACACACAGCGATATCACTGAGCGCAAGAAGGTTGAGGAGACACTTAGGATGAACGAGGCAGAATTACTAAGGATAAATGCCGAAAAAGATAAGTTCTTCTCGATCATCGCCCACGACCTACGTAGTCCATTTAATGGATTTTTGGGATTAACTGAGATAATGGTGGAAGGTTTGTCTGGAATGACGAGGGACGAAATTCAGCAAATGGCGGTGTTGATCCGTAAATCGGCTTTGAATCTTTTCAGCCTGTTGGGAAATCTGCTGGAATGGTCTCGCATGCAAAGAGGTTTAATGGGTGTTTTACCATCATCGTTTTTATTAATGCCAAAAATTTCTGAAAGTATGGTGCTTGTTAAGGATGCGGCTGATAATAAAGAGATTTTGATCAGCTATTTAATTCCTGGAGACTTGAAAGTATTTACAGATGGAAATATGCTGGGCGGTATTCTTCGGAATTTGGTGACCAATGCGGTGAAGTTTACACCCAAAGGTGGAATTGTAGTGATCTCCGCAAGATCAATTCCCGGAAATTTGGTTGAAATTTCCGTCAGGGATACAGGCATTGGAATGAGCAAGGGTTTAATTGATGATCTTTTTCGCCTTGATGTAAATACAGGTCGTAAAGGTACAGATGGTGAGTCTAGTACAGGATTGGGATTGATGATTTGCAAAGATTTTATTGAGAAAAATGGGGGGAAACTTTACATCGAAAGCGAAGTAGGTAAAGGGAGCGATTTTAAATTTACGGTTCCAATGAATAGTATTGCTGTGAAGGAAAAATAAAAATCAGGATTGGAACTTTATGCAGCGACATACGTAATAACTTTTACTATTTCAATAAAAGTTTTGTTATGAATGATGTAGCAGAAATTCACAGTAAAGACCTCAAAATTTTGATTGCTGAAGATGACGAGATATCAGGTATGCTTCTGTCCATGGCGGTCAAAGTATTTACTCAGAAAGTTTTAAAAGCAAGTAGTGGTACTGAAACAGTTGATATTTGTCGCAACAGCCCGGATATCGATTTTGTCCTGATGGATATTAAAATGCCCGAAATGGATGGATATGAAGCCACCAGGCAGATTCGGCAATTTAACAAGGACGTGATCATTATTGCACAGACAGCATATGCACTTGCCGGCGACCGCGAAAGGGCCTTGGCGGCAGGGTGTAATGAATACATAGCAAAACCAATCGCTCAAGCCTCGTTGACTACACTCATGAAAAAGTTTGTGGTAAGGCAGGGCGATGGATGGGTACATCAGCCGATTTAGAAATGTCAGTTTAAATATTTGTCTCCAAATGATTCTAAACCTGTGTCTGCGCTGATTTTAGATCTGGTTGTAAATATCCTGAATCACCAATCCTGCGAGTGTAAATCCGTAAATAGCTGTAATGTGCGCAACAGTTCCGTTGATAACAGCTTTCTGACTGCACCATTCGTGGTCGTCCAATTCGGGATCACCAACTCCGTTTTTCATTTTTGGACACAGGCATTTATCAGTTCCGCACGATGATCCGGATCCCCGGTTTTCGAGCAGCTCCTCGCTGTAAATGCACATAAATGGTTTCGCAGGGAGCTCCCCTTTACGGATGTATTTTCTGATCTTCGATCCCAGCGGACAACCTTGTACCTTCCAAAATTCTGCTACTCTGATTTGTGTCGGGTCAAGTTTGAGCGATGCGCCCATTGATGAAAAAAGGACTGCCTTTGTTTTTGTAGCTTCCCGGATCAGGTGGACTTTGCTTCCAAGACTATCTATCGCATCGATGATGTAGTCGTAGGAATCAAGGTTAAATTGATCGTGACTGCTTGCATTGTAAATTTTTTGAATATCAGTTATTTGGGCTTCCGGATTAATTTCGAGCAAGCGTTTTTTCAATGCCTCGGTTTTAACCTCACCAACTGTCTGCATTGTGGCGTGAAGTTGCCGGTTGACATTGGTAATGCAAATCCTGTCGGAATCGACAATTGTCAGAAAATGGATACCAGAACGGATCAGACTTTCGGCGCACCAGCTTCCTACACCACCAATTCCAAAGATAATCACCTTTTTACCGGCAATCTCCTCCATCTTCTTTTTCCCGAATAACAGCTCTGTGCGTTGAAATATCCCTTTAGATTTACCCATGTTTCAAATATTGGGCAAAATTAAGAGAAATTCCGGGATCCATGACGAAACTTTTTTCTCGCAAAGAGGATCAGGCAAAGCAAAGAATTATGGGCGCTTTGTCCTGTTGTTGTTCTTTCAGTAAAACCAGGGTAATAACGGTCGAAACTGGATACTATTTTGATTTCTGCCTAAGAACCAATCAAGGAAAGTAGATAGACGATTACAAGAAGGATTATTGTCGTCACTACAATGATTCTTAGGTTTTTCTTAACCATGACGGAAACCCCTTCGCCATACCTGACAATCAGCCATGCCAGCAAAAAGAAACGAAATCCCTGAAAAACAAGTGTTGCAAGTGCAAAGGCATAGATATTAAATGCGAAAGCGCCTGCTGTGATCGAAAGAATTTGGTAGGGGAGTGGTATTATGGTTGAGAAGAGCAGTATCATATAGCCCCATTTGATATAGAGATTTTGAGCACTCAGATAATTGGCCTCAGTAAAGCCCGGGATATGATTGAAGAAATACATGGCAAAATCAGTGAAGGTTCCATCAGGAAGAAGCCATAAAAAGTGCCCAATTGTATAACCAATGATCGAACCCAGAACCATCCCGGTTACCGCCATCAAAGCATTATGGTTGGATCGCAAAGGATGAATCAGTGAGACTGTAATGAAAATAACAGTCGTTGGAAGTGGGAATACGGATGCATCAATAAAAAGAGACAGGAAAATTACCAGTCCTCCATAACGGCTCTTCGACCATTTTTGTGTCCATAAAGAAGTTTTATTCAGAAAACTACGCATAAAAAAGATTTGTCAGCCTGACAAGGTATTTTATTTTGTCGGAGGCAGATTGGAAAATGTAAATCGCATTAAATACAGTTCAAAAGTAAAGTTTAAAAGGATATAAAACAGCCAGTTTTAATAATTTTATATCCATTTCAAAACACTCAATGACGGAATGATTCCCGGTTTGACCTTTTTATTGTTTTAATTTATATTACTTTACCATTTCGTTAAAAGAAAAGAATTTGATATTGACAAGATGTTGAAAAAGAGTGTATTCCTTATTTTTTTGTGGAGTTTCCTTTTGATGACCGGAGTGGCCCAGCCACGTGTTCAAATGATTGATGCAGATAATTCCGCGTTCAGTTATTTTGGACGTACTGACCGGTCGGATCCGAAAGTGGTTCGATTCGACTGGCCCGGGGTTTATTTGCGATGCTCCTTTACCGGAAATACACTTGAGATCGTGTTAAAAGGTGGTACCCGCGACTATTTCAACGTTTTTATAGATGATCTACCGGTCAAAGTTATTCACCCGGTTGCTGATTCAATATCTGTTGTTGTTGGACTTGATGGTAAAAATGCGCATGAGCTGCTGATTACCAAACGTACAGAAGCTGATATGGGTATGGCCCGTTTTTATGGAATCGGGATTTCCCAGCAGGGAAAAATCGCCCCGTCAACTGTTCTGAATAGCCGGAAAATAGAGTTTATTGGGAATTCAATTACGTGTGGTTATGGAGCTGAAGGTTTGTCGGGAAAGGAGCGGTTTAAGCCCGAAACTGAAAACAGCTATCTATTCTTATGCCTCAATTGCTGCACGTGCTTTTAGCGCGGACTATGCGCTGATGGCACATTCCGGACTTGGGATCATACGGAACTACAATGATAAATCAAAGATTTCGATCAAACTTGCCCCGATGCCACCTCGCTTTGGCCGTACTTTTGATACCGATTCCGTCAAAAAGTGGGATTTCAATCATTGGATTCCCGACGCCGTTGTGATTAACCTTGGAACGAACGATTATTCTACGTTACCGCATCCTGATAAAGCGGTTTTCAAACGTCGTTACGAGCAACTAATCGAAAGAATTTTAGAGGTATATGGTAAGATCCCTGTTTTCTGCGTTGTCGGACCTATGACCAATGAGCCATGTTATTCAATTGTTAAAGAGGTGGTTGATGATTTTAATTTAATCCACCGCGATACAAAGGTTTATTTTACCGGAATTCCCGATGGTCTGCTAAATAACAGCACAGATCTTGGTTCCGATGGTCATCCATCCTATCGGGGACAGCGGAAATCGGCAGCATACCTTGTTCCGTTGATGGCAAACGTATTGAAATGGAATTACAGCGACACTGAAATCAGTTTCGGCAAAGAATATTA
>Ga0209724_1003614_pt1 | contig 12502 bp, 13 predicted proteins | sample grotaG_FD_184143 | JGI IMG/M metagenome (GOLD analysis project Ga0209724, IMG submission 184143) | Glacier valley bacterial and archeal communities from Borup Fiord, Nunavut, Canada, to study Microbial Dark Matter (Phase II) -... | ecosystem: Environmental > Aquatic > Freshwater > Ice > Glacier ... | reverse complement strand
TTCATTATCAGCAATCATCACAATAGGGGGACAGCGATCGCCCATCTGATCGCTTAACTGCGCTAAACCCGTTAGCCCGTTTGATGACAACAAAATGCAGTCTAGGGACTGTAGCGCGAACGATCGGTTCGGTGCCAGTGCGCTTTCTAGAGAATTTTCTAAAATCGTGTAGCGACAGTCTAATGCGGACAGACACCGCTGACGAAGGTCGCCGTCTGAAGGAAAGTCTTCAATGATTAGAATCACGCGCTGGGGCAAATGAGTCATCAATGAAATCAGCAACAGATTTATACCGTTAGCCTACTTCTTTAGGAATAGCGGTGCGTCTTCCAAAAGGTAGATGGGTTTGTCTGTGAAAGATGTCACCCAATACCCAGATTTTAACCTCTATCAATCAACAATGCTTTCACTTGATTGATTACTTCTTCAAAGTCGATCGGTTTGCGGATAAAGCCATTTGCCCCAATGTTCAAGGCTTGATCAAGGCTTGGCTGATCATAGCCCGACACCAATACGATCGGAATAAACGGCAGATGCCCGTTTTGTCTAATCTGTCGAGTCACTTCAAACCCACTCATTCCGGGCATCATCACGTCTAATAAAACCAGCGCCGGAGGAGCCGCCACGATTTTATCTAGTGCCACTTGACCGCTATTTGCCACTTCTACCTGATATCCCTCGCTCTCTAAAAGCGTTTGCAACAAAAAAGAATTATCAGCAACATCATCGACCACTAAGATGCGATCGTCGGTTTGACCAGGATGATGTAGCAGAATATTCATAGAGGTGGAAAGTGCATTGGTAAGGTACATCTTCATTGATCTGTTGCACTATCGCCCTCACCCTCAAGGAGTATCATGCGTTACATTCATTCGCCATACAAAAATGAAGTTTTAGTGAATAGAGTGGTTGAGTCAAGGCACAGTCTGCTTTCAAGGAGTTTTGTCTAAAACTTCATGCCATTCTTGAACAACCGATCGAGGCACCCAAAGCTTTAGATAGTCTTCTCCGCCTAAAGGAATGCCTAACAGAACTTCTTCGATAGGCAGCTTAGGCACGATCGCCTGAACGTTATATTCACCCATCGTTGCGATCGGGGCTTCAGATATAAAGCTGTCGTCTGCCTGAAAGATCTGATCCTCTTGAGTTCTAATCTTCAGCGCTTTGGGATGGACGACCTCTGCCGAGCCGGGTAGTCCCATCAACCGTAGATAAAGCTGATTGGCACCATTTTGAGGAGTCATTTGCTTAAAGACAATGACCTGCCACGCCTTGCCGAGATCGTCTCTCAAACGATGGTAAGAGCGATAGAGAATCTGCCCCGACGGGTCTTTTATCTGTGTTACGGCTGCTTGTGCAGGTTGAGGAGTCAACCCCCCGAACCCTATAAGTAGAAGCACGATCGCAGTCATAACTACCGCTTGCCTGATCTGACGAATCATTGAATCCACCTCTCCCCTAAATGTTTACACGAGTCATGATGGAGTAATTCAAATCTTTTTATCCCCTCCACAAAGAGAGATTTAAGCTCCGTCCCAACGTTTAGCACGAGTTCGGCTTTGCTTTGCCGATAGCTGATTGAAGCAGCCATGCAAGACTATATTGGACCTCCTACATGAATAGACTTCTCGATATAGACTCTCTCAGATCTCGCTCCGTTGAGGTCAGCTTGTGCCCCCTAAATCCCCCATTCTGGGGGACTTTGAGAAAATTTGCGGTTTCAAAGTCCCCCAGAATGGGGGATTTAGGGGGCGTTCCCGGATTCGTGCAGGAGGTCTATTGAGTCATCATCCAAACGATAGACAACACGCAGAGAGAGGAAATCCAGCCGCTAGAAGCCATGCAAAAAACAATGTGTTTCCGATTGCATAGATCCATGAATTATTCAACAGTGCGGATACAAACGCGAACAACGCCATTACTACCGGAAACAATGGTAATAACAAAAACATAAAACCCAATTTTGGCAAGACGATGATCACCACTAGAAATCCGGCAATTAACATCGCACTTTGCCCAAACCACCAGCCCAACCGTGTAAACCAGCGAGTCGATTGCTGCACCATTCCCGATGCTAAAAACCACGGAAAACACGCGATCGCGATCGGGAGCCAAATCGTTAATCGTGCTGGAATCAACCACCACTGAAGCCACACGATCTGCGCCATTGCTCCAACTGCGATCCACAGCAGCCCGAATAATGCAACCCCAAACCCAGCCAGTTGCCAACTCACACGAGGAAGCTGACCCAGAATTCTCAGCCAGACTAACCCCGCAATCAAAAACCAGATTCCGACCGCGCCCCCGACCTGTACGCCGCCCAACGACTGCAAATCGACTATCGGGTCGAGAAGCCGCAACCCACCAAGAGCTACGATCGGAGACACGACCAATCCGCCCCACGCTCTCCAAGGTGCAATCTTTAAGTCTGGAGTAGCAGGAATCTTCACGTAAGGAGCGATCGCGCTTAACAGCAATAGCCACCCGACTAGATGTAGAAAATACCAGATCATGCGGCGATCGACATACTCACTCTGCGATTGTTGTCCAAAGGTCAAATCGAGCCACCGCAGCGCTGCTTGATGACTGACTTGACTAAACAGAATCGTAATATGCTCAACGGTTGGCACCGTCACCAATTCTCGCGCCTTACCTTGAGCAAATTGCTCATTTGCGCCGCCCGCATCCTTCAACAATTGTTGAGTATAGGGCAACAATCTACCTTCCCAAGCACCGACTTGCAGTTGCAGGTTGCGAGGCGCTTGCGACGTGACATTTTGCCCTCCGGGAGAGATGGCGATCGTTGCCGCAAATTGCTCTACGTTCTGAACTCCGGCAGCGATGACCACACCACTTCCCATTGAGTGCCCTAAGAGAGCAAGACGGGTGCGATCGACCTCTGGCTGCTCGACTAAAACCTGCCGCGCCACGTCAAGATTTTTCTGAAGTTCAAATCCTTTGAGCGGAGCAGGATTCGCGCCATGACCGTCAAAATCCCACAGCATGACCGCGTAGCCTGCTCTCGCCAGCACATGACCATAGCCCAACATCAACTGCTTAGACCCAGCAAACCCGTGAGCAATCAGAACTCCTGGAGCGTTTTGCGCCTGCTGCGGAACCATGTATAGCAAAGGAACCTGATCGCGCTCAAAAGAGCGGACAACCAGCCCCGATCGAGCCGCAAAAATGCCCCACCACGACAGTCCGATTAGAAGAATTGCTAAGAGCGATCGGAGAATCTGCCCTTGTTTTGACTTCATCATTTTATAGCGATCGTCACGATGTCACAGTTTAAAGGATTTGACTCCAGAAACTAAGCAATCAGCGATAAGTCGAGTGATCTGACGCTGACGGTCTGCCAAAAATTGAGCAATTCATCTCCGACTTGCTGCGGGTGAGCCATTTGAAAAAAGTGATGCCCCTCTGGAATCCGCCGCAAACTATCGTCTGGCTTCAGCCAAGGTAGCCACCCCGAAAGAGTTTGAGGGTCAACAATCGGATCGGTGTTACTTCCATATACGAGCAACGGCTGTGAGATTCCTCCTTTGGTTAACTCGCGCAGCTTAAACAGAGAGTGAGGAATTGGGGATAGTTCTAAGTCGCGATCGAGCCTCACTACCAATTCTTTCGCCGGAATCGGCAACACACTGCCAAACAGACTCCGTGCAATCTGAGCTAAAAGCTGATATTGGCTACAGGGCATCAACTGACGCTGAATATAGTAATGCGTGTGCCAGGTAATGGCGGGCTGCGGCGCAACAGAAAGTAAGGACAGCGATCGCACTTTCTCAGGACAGAGACGCGCATACATTAAGCCAATTACGCCGCTAATGCCGTGACCTGCGAGATGAATCGGAGTATCGCAACTCTGGAGATAGTCATCCAACAACGTCACAGCATTCTCTACAGAACTGGCTTCATCGAGAGTTTGATAATATTCCCACTGAGCAACGCGAACGTGAGGGGACAAATATCGCAACAGAGGTTGATTAAACGATTGCAAACTCGGACTCGCGCTCAACCAAAGAACTTCGGGTAAATGAGACATGAGAATTCTAAAAATGAACGACGGTAGAATCGTGAGCGGTCAATTGGAAACTCATTATTATCGAGTTTCGGCTCAATAACCACTTGATGATTTTACCATCATTATTGAGAATCTATTGCATTAGTGCGGGGTCGATCGGGCTAGCGTCTCAGACCCCGCATTCACCTCAAAATTCTGCACAGCAATTAAAATGAATGCACAACGAATCTAGGGCAATGTATAGTCTATGCAAAATATTCAAGTCGTGAAGACTCAAATCCCGATCGATTACGGGAAAGTGGCTGAGTTTTGTCAGCGCTGGAAAGCAACAGAATTTGCTTTGTTTGGTTCCGTGTTGAGAGATGACTTTCGCCTAGATAGTAGTGATATTGATGTACTGGTGTCGTTTGCTCAAGATGCTCACTGGACACTTCTAGATTGGGTAGACATGGAAGAAGATGCCAAGAAAATCTTTGGGCGAGAGGTTGATTTAGTGAGTCGTCGAGGGATTGAACGTAGCCGCAACTACTTACGACGTAAAGCAATTCTTGACTCTGCCCAGGTAATCTATGCAGCCTCGTGAACAAAACTATTTGTTGGATATGCTCAATGCAGCAAAGCTAGCTCAAGACTTTGTTGCTGATATCGGCTGGAAAACGTTTGAACTTGATTTGATGCGTCAGTCGGCGGTCACTCGCCAAATTGAGATTGTTGGAGAAGCAGCCCGTAGAATTTCTACCGAAACTCAAATGACAATCCCAAATATTCCCTGGTCTAAAGTTATTGGAATGCGAAATCATCTAATTCATGAATACGACGATCTAGATCTTGAAATAATTTGGGACACCATTCAGATTGTTTTGCCAAAACTGAATGGTGTGTTGGAAGGTGTCATTGCTACCGAAGAATCATGAAGGGATCAAGCTTTCAAGAACAGCATGAGATTAGTGAAAAGAACCACGATCGGACGAGTAGAGTGGGGCGATCGCGTTCTAAGATGTTGAATCTGGGATCTCAGGCAGAATGATTCAGTCTAGTTACTAACTATATCTCTGGAGTTTTAGATTGCGAATTCAGATTAACTGTATTACTTGCTCAAATAATGGGTCGAAAGAAGCATCCTCATACGTGAGGTATTCGCGTCTCTGCTCTATTCGCGATGATGGAATTTATGAGTTTAAATGTCCTGAAGGACACCAATCATTAACGGTTTTGCGTACGCCGAAGCACGAGGTTCTTTTTACAATTGCCTCCAACGCTTTACTAGACGGATATTTGCGAGATGCTGTCGCTAGTTTTGCTGCGTCCCTTGAGCGATTCTACGAGTTTGCAATTCGTGTTATCTGCCGAGAAAAAGCTATTTCTCAACAAGAGTTTGAAAAGTGCTGGAAGTCGATTTCAAAGCGATCAGAACAACAATTTGGGGCTTTCACTATGCTTTGGCTTGTAGAAATGGGTGAGCCTCCAAATTTACTCTCAAACAAGATGGTTGAATTACGAAATCAGGTTATTCATCAGGGGAAAATACCTATTTACCAGAATTGCATCGAATTCGGACAAGCCGTTATTGATGTGATTTCTCCGATTGAGGGCAAAATACTCGATAGATTTCCAGCTAGCTACAAAGATGAGTGTTTTGCATTGGCGGGATCTGTAAGAAAAAACCGTGGGGAACCATTTTCTGTTTTGAGTATATTCTCTTTACTAGATGCAGCAATTCGAGAAAATGTGAATCTTGAGTCATGCTTAGAGCGATTGCGCTTGGCTCGTGAAAGGCAAGATGTACCATCAATTGGTTCAGAGATTTTTATAGCTAGCGCAATACATCCTGCACCGAAAGGGACATCAGCGATGGAATGATGACTTTACCCAGAGGAGAATCCGAGATGATGAGTCATGAGCTAGAAGTTTTAGTTGAAAAACGGGTGACTTACACGCTCCAGTTCAACGGACAAGTTTTTGTGATCGAGAATGTTCCTGCTCGCTTTAATGAGGAAACGGGCGAACAATTCTTTTCTCCATCAACCATAGAGTACTTACAGCAAATTACCTTGACTGGTCAAGAACCCGATCGCTTTGCCGAAGTTCCTGTGTACAACTATGCAGCGTGACGCAAATAATCCCCACTTGACTCGGCAACTAAAGCGTTTTGGTCATTACAGAGTAGACTTGCAGTTCCTTAAGTCTTTAAAACTAAAAAGGTCAGAACAAACATCGTTTGCCCTGACCTAATCAAATTATGAGTCGTTTATTTATCTGTTGGAGGCAGAACGAGTTTCTTCACCAAGCCCAACCGATCGAGACCTCTAATCGCCCACCATGTCATATCAATTTCCCACCACTTCCAGCCTGCTTTTGCCACATTGGGGTAAGCGTGGTGGTTGTTGTGCCAGCCTTCGCCGTAGGTGAGAATCGCCGCCCACCAAAGATTCCGGGAGTTGTCGTCTGGCTCAAAAGTGCGATAGCCCGTTATGTGACTCGCAGAATTGATCAACCAAGTGCTGTGCCAGAGCAAAACGGCTCTCACAAACACTCCGTAAATCACAAACGACCAACCACCTGCTAAATAAAGCGCTACCCCGACTGGGATTTGAAGCAACAAAAAGTACTTATTTATCCAGCGATAGAACGGGTCACGATCGAGGTCGGGCGCAAATTTCTTACACTCGTTATAGTCAAAAAACTTCGACTGCGGATAGAACAACCAGAGCATATGACTCCACCAAAATCCGCGCTTTGCCGAATAGGGATCAAGATTCACATCTTCGGTGTATAGGTGATGCTGCCGATGCCCTGCGACCCAAAAAATCGGTCCGCCCTGCAAGGCTAACGCGCCAATCAGCGTGATAAATCGCTCTAACGGTTTCGGAACTTGAAAACTGCGGTGCGTCAGCAAACGGTGATATCCCAAGCAGATGCCAATGCTGCCAAACAGCCAGTGCAGCACCAACGCCACACCCAACGCTGACCACGAGAAAAACCAGGGAGCCAGCAGCGCGATCGCGTGAAACGTCCCAAAAAATCCGACGTTCACCCAATCTAGTTTGGGTTCTTCTTGCAGCGGGGGCAACGGTTCACTCGAAACTGTAGATTTAATAGAAGTAGGGGTCATAAAAATCCTTTATCTAAATGACGAGATCAATCTGCGTTCAATCAGGCAACCCGATCGATAAACCCCTCAACGCACGAGTAGACATCTGCGCTTCTGCTAGAAGACCGTTACAGTAGAGGAGTGAATGCAAGTGCTGCTTACATTCATCACCTTAACAAGTCTTCGTGATTTCTGCAAGTGCTACTTGCATTTTGTCTATGTCTTCTCAACGAAACCCCACCCGACAACGGTTAATCACCGCTGCATTAGAGCTATTTGCCTCGCAAGGAGTGACTGAAACGACGACCAAGCAAATCGCAGAACGAGCCGATGTCAACGAAGTAACGCTATTTCGGCAGTTTGGCAATAAACACGGGCTGCTGTTAGCTGTGATTGAAGAAGCCGCCGTGTTTACGACCCTGGGGCAAACGCTGGTTGAGCAAGCTAATCAGACAAGTAGCCTGCATCAAGCGCTCAGCAAATATGCCACTGCCTGTCTGCAAGCCTTAGAACGAGTGCCGGAAGTGGTGCGATCGGTGGTCGGTGAGGCGGGGCAATATCCGTCTGAAAATCGACAGGCATTAGGGCAAGGATTCACGCAAGCCAATCGCTATGTTGCTGAATATTTTCAAACCGTCATCGATCGAGGGCAGCTAGACAGCTATCTATCAGCCGAACGACTCGCAAGTTTGCTAAATGGAATGCTGTTAGGATATGCCGTGATTGAGTTTACGAGCGAATTCCATGATCTCTGGCAAAATAGACAGGATTTTTTAGAGAATCTCGTCACCTTGTTTTTGCATGGAGCCGTCTCGCCGTCGGAGCCGTCAAGCAGTTTGGTGCGGGTGGAACGAGACACGATCGAGCGAGTTGCCGATCTCCCATCTCAGTTAGTGCATTCGATTTTGCAGCGCGCCAAAAAACAAGGATTGCAGCCTTACGCGTGGGCTTATGTGTTGTTTGGAGCAGGACTAAGTGTGGCAGAGGTGGCGAGACTGGAGCGATCGCATTATATTCACGACGCTCATCAGCAGCTTTTGCAGGTGACTCAGGGCGATGTGCGCCAGGTGCCCATCAACCAATGGATTATGGGCAAACGCTATGGTTCTTACACCAAAAATCCGTTGACTCAGTGGATCAAAAGCCGCAAAGATCAGCAATCTGCCCTGTTTCTCAACGAGTCTGGAAGACCTCTATCTGAAACCGATCTGCGGCAACAATGGCAAGAGTTAACGCAAGAATTTCTGACTCCAGAGGGGCAACCTCCAACGATCGAGCAACCTCAGCAAACTTGGTGCATCGAAATGTTGATGAGGGGAATCAAGTTAAATGATCTGCAAATTCTGACAGGTTGGAGTGCCGATCGCCTCCAACCCTATGAGCATCGAGCTAGAGAAAAAGCTGCTTTAGAAGAAGCCATTCGTCTCGATCAGAAAGTTTAAAGAGCGACAGAACCTAACTACTGAACCAATCCTGCTCTAAGTGCGCGCACTGCAACCTGAGTCCGATCGTCAGCACACAGCTTATTCAAAATGTTGCGAACGTGCGTTTTGACCGTTCCGACCGTAATGTATAGCTTCTCAGCAATTTGGGCATTGCTGCATCCATCGACGATTAGCCGCAGCACTTCTAACTCGCGCTCAGTGAGCGGATAGGTCAGCATCATCTCATTATCTTCGTCAGACAAGCGATTGATGTTAATCGTGCTAGAGGCAGGAGCAGCCGCTTGATCAGGAGGCGCTTGCACTTGATGAAGCACAATTCGAGCGATCGCCGGATCGATCCAAGCGTTGCCTTCTGCGGTGGTTTTAACGGCTTCAGACAAGCGATTAAAGCTCGTGTCTTTCATGCAATAAGAATCTGCCCCAGCCGCAAACGCCGCCAGCACCACAGATTCGTCATCTTGCATGGTCATGATCAACACGCCAGTCTTGGAGGTAGATTCTTCGGCGGCTTGAGATTTTTTGAAGCGCTGAGTTAACTCAATGCCCGTCATGTCAGGTAAGCCCACATCGACGATCGCAACATCAGGTCGAGTAGTTTCTAGCAGTTTTAGCCCTGATTTTGCGTCTCTTGCCTCACCGACAATTTCAATGTCTGGTTGCTGCTGCAAAATTGCACGAATGCCAAACCGGGTCAGGTCATGATCTTCAATTAAAGCTACACGAATCACGTTCATCGTTCAACTCTCCATTAACCTTGCATACTGTAGGGCAAACATCAATCTGAGGTCGCTGATGTTGTTTTGAATAGGGAAAGTTACCCAACAAGGAATTAATACTACCTCTTAAGTTCAATACTAGAAGGTCAGATTCTGATTCTTTGTCTACCTGAAGACAGAGCTTGAATGAGTGCTATTAATAATCGTTGTTCAGACTATAAGTTCATGAGCAAAAAGTTTAGCTCTAAAAATAATTTATTGGCTGGTGATGTGATTGCTATAGCGAATGCTATTTATTCACTATAGTTAATGCTATTTAATAGAGATCTCGTTGCAAAAAATTGAATTTTAGGAATACTGGAAGGCGTTGCTGAATCGATCGATGAAGCGCAGATTTTACCCTCACCCTAGCCCTCTCCCAAAAGGAGAGGGGACAAGAGTTCTGACTCCTTTCTCCCTGGGGAGGAGAGCATTTCATATCTGCATTCAGCAACGCCGAAATTAGCCAAATCGATAGCCAAACCCTCGAATCGTAATAATGTATTGGGGAGCACTCGGATCAATCTCTAGCTTCTCTCGCAGCCAGCGAATATGCACATCCACTGTTTTAGGATCACTCATCGATTCAATGCCCCAGATACGTTCGAGCAGTTGGTCACGAGAAAACACACGACGCGGATGACTCATAAATAGCTCTAGCAGCATAAACTCTTTGGGAGATAAACTCACTGCTTCGCCGCGTACCGTCACTCGATATTCTTGGAGATAGAGCACCACATCGTCAAATTCAAGCACAGGCTGATCAAGCGTCTGAGCAGAAAAGCGGCTGCGTCGTAGCAACACTCGACATCGGGCGATCAGTTCTCGCAAGCCAAACGGTTTAATCAGATAGTCATCGGCTCCCACTTCTAGTCCAACAACGACATCCATTTCGCTGCCCCGCGCACTCAAAATTAGAATAGGAGTGAAATTGTTTTGTTGTCGGAGCGATCGACAGATATCCAACCCATTCACATAGGGAAGCATCAAGTCTAAAATGATCAAGTCGATCGAGAAGGTTCCGTCTTCTCTCACCGCCGCACTGCGAATCAAGTTAAGCGCTTGTCGCCCATTGTCAGCCGTGATCACCTCATAACCTTCGTCAGCCAGCGCGATCGCAATGGTTTCGCGAATGACGATTTCATCCTCGACAAGTAAAATACAAATCTGTTGAGAAGACTGCTGGAACTCAGGGATTTCAGACGGGGGCATAAACGATCGAAAACCCTAACTGCATTAGCATCGAGTCGCATTTATCAGCATTCATCACAATGTGACGTTAAAGGTTAAATCTGATTAAAGATCGGGTTAACTCAGGTTTCCTGTACAGAGGGTCGCTTAAAGCGCCATGCTAGAGAAAAGAGTCTGCCGCTGCCATCGATAATGATTTCTTCTCACCCGTCGCCTCATCAAGCGCTAATTGACCAACTCGATTTAATGATTCGAGCGCATTATCCAATTCTTTATCTGGTGGCAGTCGAAGAAGCGCCCGTCGAGGATATTTTGCGTCAAGTTGCGGCGAAAACCCAGCCCGATCGCACCGTTCTACTGTGGGATATTGTCCGGGGTTGGACTGATAACGGAACTGATAAAGGTAGCGTCATGGGAGCATTGGGACGCATTGCCAACGCTGCAAAACAAGATGGCGTAATCTTTGTGCTGCGAGACTTACACCCATTTCTAAAACAACCCAACAGCAAAGACAGCGTTCCGATCGTGCGCGAGTTAAAGAATCTGGCACACGAACTTAAACGCAGCCGTACCACGATCGTGCTGTTGAGCCACACGCTAGAACTGCCCGTCGAATTAACCGAAGCCGTGACGGTGATTAATGTCCCGTTGCCGAACGCGATCGAGATTGACGCGCTGATTTCTCAACTCGTGATGCCAGACAAACTGCACCTCACCGAACTCGCCCGTGAACAGCTCGTCAAAGCCTGCCAGGGATTAAGCCGATCGCGCATCGAACGGGTTTTAGCTAAGGCACTTGCCTCTAAACAGCAGGTCAACGAAACTGACATTAACGAAGTATTAGACGCAAAAAAACAAGCGATTCGGCAGACCGGAATTTTAGAATTTTTCACCGCAGAGCGATCGCTCAAAAGTGTCGGCGGGTTAGAAAATCTCAAGCAATGGGTGAGAATGCGGCAAGATGTCTTCACAGAGGAGGCGCGTCGATATGGCATTCCCAATCCCAAAGGGCTGCTGTTGGTGGGCATTCAAGGCACTGGGAAATCACTCTCGGCGAAAACGATCGCCCATGAGTGGCGGTTGCCTTTGCTCAGACTCGATCCGGGTCGGCTCTTTGGCGGCATTGTGGGAGAAAGTGAAAGCCGAATGCGACAGATGATTCAACTTGCAGAGGCGATCGCGCCGTGCGTGCTGTGGATCGACGAACTCGACAAAGCGTTTGGCAACTTGAACAGCAGCAGCGATGGCGATTCGGGCACGAGCCGCCGCGTCTTTGGCACTCTGATCACCTGGATGCAGGAAAAAACCAGTCCTGTGTTTATTGTTGCCACCGCAAATAATGTGCAGATTCTCCCGGCTGAACTATTGCGAAAAGGACGGTTTGATGAGATATTCTTTCTCAATTTGCCGAGCGATCGAGAGCGACAAGAAATCTTTAAGATCTATCTGCAACGATTGCGCCCCAGTCGTTTGCGAGAGTTTGACTGCGAGAAGTTAGCCTGGACAGCCCGAAACTTTAGCGGTGCAGAAATCGAGCAAGTGATCACCGATGGAATGCACCGAGCTTTCGGCAAAGGTCAGAGTGGACAACGCCAAGATTTCACCACCGATGACATCTTAGAATCGATTCAAGAAACGGTTCCCCTCGCGTCGATCTCTCAGCCGCAAATAGAATTATTACAACAGTGGGCAGAACGAGTCGGAGCACGCAGCGCTAGTCATTAATTATCACTCAAATGAACGCTAAACCTACTAAACAAGACATCCAAGCCGCAACCGGAAAGATGATGTCTGACATTCTCGCCCCTGACTTAACGATTATGTTTTGTGGCATCAATCCAAGTCTCTATAGCGTGGCAGTCGGACATCATTTCGCACGTCCCGGCAATCGCTTTTGGAAGGCGATTCACTTCGCAGGATTTACAGACCGATTGCTTAAACCTTTTGAAGATCGAGAGCTTTTGCAGTATGGCTACGGGGTGACGAATATCGC
>Ga0209724_1003612_pt1 | contig 12510 bp, 12 predicted proteins | sample grotaG_FD_184143 | JGI IMG/M metagenome (GOLD analysis project Ga0209724, IMG submission 184143) | Glacier valley bacterial and archeal communities from Borup Fiord, Nunavut, Canada, to study Microbial Dark Matter (Phase II) -... | ecosystem: Environmental > Aquatic > Freshwater > Ice > Glacier ... | reverse complement strand
GATCGGTCGACTTCGCGCTTGACCTAACCCGCTCATCGCGCAATTCCAACGATCCGACTCAGCAGTTCATCAACCGAAGCGCCTCGGTCTCGGCGCGAGTGAAATTCTAGAACCACGGGCACGGCCTCGAGACAATCCGCGCTAGAAGTGGGCGCACCGCTCGGAGGCACGCACTTTGACGTATAATTGGTGCACCGCCGCAAAAGCCATGGCATTGTCATTTGAGCGCTTCAACATAGCGGTGGAACCGGACGACCGGGCTTTCGGTCAAGGACCGGGGAAGTAAATTGCTGCAAGAGCAAATACGGACATTGAGGCTCCACAATCGCGGAGTGGTCTGGTTCTTGCATGCTCCCGGTTGTCGGTTCATAGGAGACCACTATGCGCGCACTCTTTTACGTCCATCGCTTGCGTTTCGCAGCCATCCTGTTCGCCTGCCTGACCGCGGCCCAGGGAGCAACCGCCTCCACAGTGCCGACGAAGTCCGGACACGTTCGCTATACAACCGGTACGGCGGTGCGAACCGACAAGGCACCGCTGGATACCGAACCCCTCGGGTTCCGGTCCCCAGATCACGACTCCGGCCGGTGGCAGGTCGCCAGCGTCGATGCGTCTTTAGTCGAGGGGCAGTCTTCGCTTGTGGGGATCAAGCAGGCTACGTTCGAACTGCCAAGCCCCCCCAGCCAGGCAACCGCCGCGGTCGCGGCGCAGCAATCCACGTTGAGCGCAGGCAGCTCGACAACGGGTCGGGAACCCGGCTTCTGGGCCACTTCCCTGTCGACCCTTGCTTTGGGCCTATTCTTTTTCTTGCGCCGGCTCGCCTGACACGCCGGCGCGTGTCGCAACCGGACTCTGTGGGGTCCGGATTCAGCGGCAGCGCCCGGACCGGATGCGGACACCGCACGGTGCACGGACGTCGCCGTGTGGCTCGTTCGCGTTTCATCCATCGATCTGATCTTGGCGCCTCATAAACCCATGCAAATAACAGGCATAACCTTTTTGCGCGCGCTTTGCGCGCTCGTGTTCGGCATGGCGGTGCACTCTGCCTTTGCGGCTGACGGAAACGCGCCTCCGAACTATCGACTCGCCTCGGGCGATTCGATTCGCGTCAGCCTCTTCCAGAACTCGGATATGACTTTGGAGACTCGTGTCTCTGAGGATGGAACGATCACCTATCCGTTGATCGGGCGTGTCGCGATCGGCGATCTCGAACTGGGTGCAGCCGAGACTAAGATTTCCAAGGCGCTGAAGGACGGAGGCTTCTTCAAGCAACCGCAGGTCAACATTCAGCTCATGGAGGTTCGAGGAAACAAGGTCTCCGTGCTCGGTCAAGTCAACAAGGCCGGGACGTTCCCGTTGCTGACCACTAGTCGGGTCTCGCAGATGCTCGCGGAAGCGGGTGGTCAGACGTCGACGGGAGCCGATCGCATCGTCCTGACGGGGACGCGCGACGGCAAGGCGTTCCGCCGTGAGATCGACATTGATGCGCTCTATCGCGATGACAAGGGCGACGCTGATGTCGTCGTTGCCGGCGGCGACACGATCTACGTCCCGCGCGCTCCGATGTTTTTCATCTACGGCGAAGTCACGAAGCCTGGCAACTACAAAATCGAGCGAGGCATGACGATGCGCCAAGCCATCTCTACCGGAGGCGGTCTCACGCTGCGCGGTACCGAGCGCCGACTCAAGGTGGTGCGCGCGACGCCGCAGGGCACGTCCGGCAAGGTGCCCGTGGAAGTGGACGACCCGGTGCAGCCCGGCGACACCATCTACGTTGCCGAAAGCCTGTTCTGAAGCGCCCCTCCCCATGAATCTCGAACAACTCCTGCTCGCGGTCAAGGCTCGGTACAAGATCGTCGTGCTGACGACAGTCTTGACCCTACTGGCGGCCCTGGCCGTAACGTTGATTTCGCCAAAGCTCTACACGGCGAGTTCCGCGGTCGTCATCGACGTCAAGTACGCAGACCCGATCGCGGGAAGCGTCTCCCCCGCTTGGGGCCAGCCGAGCTTCATGGCGACACAGCTCGACATCATCAACAGCGAACGGGTCGCAGCGAAAGTGGTGAAAGTGCTCAAGCTCGACCAGCAACCGGGCATTGAAAATGCCTGGCGCGAAGCCACAGAGGGCAAGGGCGATCTCGTGTCGTGGCTCGCGGGTGGTTTGCGCGGAACGCTCGATGCGAAGCCCACGCGGGACAGCAACGTGATCGCCATCAACTGGAAGGGTCGCGACCCGAAAATGGCTGCGGACGTAGCGAACGCCTTCGCGCAGGCATACATCGACACCAGTGTCGACCTGCGCCGCGACCCTGCGCAGCAATATTCCAAGTATTTCAGCCAGCAGGCGCAGGCAGCCCGCGACCGGCTCGAGAAGGCGCAGGCCGCGCTCTCCGAGTTCCAGCAAAAGAATCGCCTGATCGTGGTCTCGGACGATCGTCTCGACGTGGAGAGCGGGCGCCTCAATCAATTGTCTTCCCAACTCGTGGAGGCGCAGAACCAGCGAAACGATTCGCAGAGCCGACAGGCGCAGGTTCGGTCGAACAGTGGGTCGATGCAGGAGGTTCTGAGTAGCTCGCTGGTTCAATCTCTCAAGGGCGAGCTCGCGCAGAAGGAAGCCAAACTACAGGAAATGAGCGGCAACCTGGGCGTCAACAACCCGCAATTCCAGCGGGCGCAAGCCGAGGTCGCGACGCTGCGCCAGAAGCTCGGCGCCGAAATGGGCCAGATTGCCAGTGGCGTGGGCACCAACGATCGCATCAACGAGCAGCGCGTCTCCAATCTGAGCGCCGCGCTCGAGGATCAGAAGTCGCGTGTTCTCAAGCTCAAGCAGGACCGGGACTCGGCTTCCGTGCTGCAGCGGGATGTCGATGCTGCGAAGACTGCCTATGACGCGGTAGCCCAACGTGTCACGCAGAGCAATCTGGAGAGTCAGGCCAGCCAGACCAATATCGCGATCCTCAATCCCGCGATCGAGCCGTCCCGTGCGTCCAGTCCCAAGGTGCAGCTCAATCTCATGGTCGCGCTCCTTGCGGGACTGCTGCTAGGGGTCGGCGCTGCGTTGCTGTTCGAGCAGATCGATCGTCGCGTGCGGTCGATCGACGACCTGGGTCGCGTGCTGGGTCTGCCTGTGATGGGTGTGATCGGCCGTGCACAAGGGTCGCTGGGCCACCGCAGGCGTGGTCTGCTGTCGTGGATCCGCAAGGATCCGCTAGGCCTCCCAGGCCCCGGCGCCGCCTAGCGTCAGCCCCCCAAGGAGATCGCAATCATTCCGCGCGAAAACAATTTCTCGACCATCGTCTCGGCGTTCTCCAACAAGGAGGCCACGCCGAACCACGTCGCCAAGCGCTCGATCGGCGCGATCCTGATGGACGCGGGACGCATGACGCCCGAAGAAGCCGAGAAGGTGCTGGTCTACCAACAAAGTCACGGCATCCACTTTGGCGAGGCCGCAGTCCGTCTCAAGATCGCCACGGTCGCGGACGTCGAGTACGCGCTCTCGCAGCAGTTCGAATATCCCTACCTGCTGCGTGGCGAGAGCCACGTCGATCCGTCGGTGATCGCAGCATACGATCCCTTCAGTGCCGAGGTCGAAGCGCTGCGTGCGTTGCGCACACAGCTGCTGCTGCGGCTGATCCACGCGGACCGGCGCCGTAGCCGCCTCGCGATCATCAGCTCGGAGCCCGGCGATGGGCGCAGCTACCTTGCCGCCAACCTCGCCGTCGTGTTCTCGCAACTCGGCGAGAAGACGTTACTGATCGACGCCGACATGCGCACTCCACGGCAGCACACGCTGTTCGGGCTCGAGAACCGCAACGGCCTGTCGGCGATGCTGTCCGGCCGTAGCGGCTTCGAGGCGATCCAGCGTGTCCCGTCGCTGGTCGGTCTGTCGCTCATCACGTCCGGTGCCACCCCACCGAACCCGCAGGAACTGGTGGGACGACCGGTCTTCACGCATCTGCTCGACCAGATGTCCAACGACTACAACGTCGTCATCATCGATACCCCTGCGGGAACCAAGCACGCGGAGTCGCTGACCATCGCCAGCCGTGCGGGTGCGGCCGTCGTCGTGGCGCGCAAGAACTTCAGCCGGCTGGCCGGCGTGCGCGACATGGCCCAGTCGATGTCCCATGCACGGATCGCCGTGGTCGGCGCCGTGCTCAACGAATTCTGAGTCCGCCAGGAACCCGCGCCGCTAGTTTCGTCGCGCCCGAGCCGGCCATGCCGGCCGATGAAGATGGCATCGTTATTGCGAAAGCTCGGACAGGTCTTCTCACCTGCCCCAGGAGTCCCCGTTGAATTCCCCCATCAGCCATAAGAATCTCGTCGAACAGGATCGAAAATTGGATACCAACGAAACGAAGAAAGTCGCCCTCATCACGGGCGTGACCGGTCAGGACGGCGCCTACCTGGCCGAGTTCCTTCTCAAGAAGGGCTACGTCGTTCACGGCATCAAGCGGCGCAGTTCGCTGTTCAACACCGACCGCATCGACAAGCTGTACCAGGACCCGCACGTCGACAACCGCAACTTCATCCTGCACTACGGTGACCTGACGGACTCGACGAACCTGATCCGCATCGTGCAGCAGGTGCAGCCCGACGAGATCTACAACCTGGCCGCGCAGAGTCACGTGGCGGTGAGCTTCGAGGAACCGGAGTACACGGCCAATGCCGACGGCCTCGGCGCGCTGCGCATGCTCGAGGCGATCCGCATCCTCGGGCTGACCAAGAAGACCCGCTTCTACCAGGCATCGACGTCCGAGCTCTACGGCCTCGTGCAGGAGATCCCGCAGAAGGAGACCACGCCCTTCTATCCGCGCAGCCCGTATGCCGTGGCCAAGCTGTACGCCTACTGGATCACCGTCAACTACCGCGAGGCATACGGCATGTACGCCTGCAACGGCGTGCTGTTCAACCACGAGAGCCCGGTGCGCGGCGAGACCTTCGTCACGCGCAAGATCACCCGCGCCATCTCGCGCATCGCGCTCGGCCTGCAGGACTGCCTGTATCTGGGCAATATGAGCGCGCTGCGCGACTGGGGCCATGCGCGCGACTACATCGAGATGCAGTGGCTGATGCTGCAGCAGGAAGTCGCCGACGACTTCGTCATCGCCACCGGCGTGCAGTACAGCGTGCGGCAGTTCGTGGAGTTCTCGGCCGCGGAGCTCGGCATCACGCTGCGCTTCGAAGGCACCGATGCCGAGGAAGTCGGCATCGTGGAGTCCGTCACCGGCGACAAGGCCAAGTGCAAGGTCGGTGACGTGGTCGTCAAGGTCGACCCGCGCTACTTCCGCCCGACCGAAGTCGAGACGCTGCTCGGCGACCCGACCAAGGCCAAGGAGAAGCTCGGCTGGACGCCGAAGACGACGCTGCGCGAACTCGTCAAGGAGATGGTCGAGGCTGACTACTCGTCAGCCAAGCGCGATGCTCTCGTGAAGCTCGCCGGCTTCGAGGTCTTCGACTACCACGAGTGAGCATGGACAAGTCAGCCAGGATCTACGTCGCCGGCCATCGCGGGATGGTCGGTTCGGCCATCGTGCGCAACCTGCAGGCGAAGGGGTATTCGCACGTCATCACGCGCACGCATGCCGAGCTCGACCTGATCGACCAGGCGGCGGTGCGCGCGTTCATGCAGAGCGAGAAGCCGGACTACCTGTTCCTCGCGGCCGCCAAGGTGGGCGGCATCCAGGCCAACAACATCTATCGCGCCGACTTCATCTACCAGAACCTGATGATGGAAGCCAACCTCATCCACGCGGCGCACGAGGTCGGCCTGCAGCGCCTGCTGTTTCTCGGATCGAGCTGCATCTATCCGCGCGACTGCCCGCAGCCGATCAAGGAGGAGTACCTCCTGACCGGGCCGCTGGAGCAGACCAACGAGCCGTACGCGATCGCCAAGATCGCCGGGATCAAGCTGTGCGAGTCGTACAACCGCCAGTTCGGCCGCGAGTACGTGAGCGCGATGCCGACCAACCTCTATGGTCCGAACGACAACTACGACCTGGCGAATTCGCACGTGCTGCCCGCGCTGCTGCGCAAGGCCCACGAGGCGAAGACGCGAGGCGACAAGGAGCTGGTCGTGTGGGGCAGCGGCAAGCCGATGCGGGAATTCCTGTACGTCGACGAGATGGCCGAAGCGTGCGTGTTCCTCATGGAACACGATGAGATCAAAGACGGTCTGTTCAACGTTGGCAGCGGTACTGACGTCACGATCCGCGATCTTGCAACAACCGTGATGAGTGTCGTCGGGTTCGAAGGCGCACTGACGTTCGATGCGAGCAAGCCGGACGGGACGCCGCGCAAGCTGATGGATGTCGAGCGTATGCGGGCGCTGGGGTGGGAGTCGCGCACCGACCTTCGCGCCGGCATCGAGAAAACCTATGCAGCCTATAAAAGCGCAGGTGCCCAATGACCGACGTCGTCTCGAATCTTCCGATGCCCACGACGAGCCATCCGATCAAGGACCTCGATCAATTCGATCTCGTGCTCGAAAGCGGCAAGACAGAGCGCCACTATTGGCGTGACCTGTGGCGGTATCGCGAGCTGTTCTATTTTCTTGCTTGGAAGGATCTGTTGGTCCGCTACAAGCAGACGGTCATTGGCGTCGCGTGGGCCGTGGCCCGGCCGCTGCTCACGATGCTGGTCTTCACTTTCGTCTTCAGCCGTTTGGCGAAGTTGCCGTCGGACGGCGTGCCCTATCCGGTCCTCGTCTTCGCCGCCATGCTGCCATGGCAGTTTTTCTCCACCGCGTTCAGCGGCGCCGCCGAGAGCCTTATCAACAACGCTGGAATGATCTCGAAGGTCTATTTCCCGCGGCTGATCGTGCCGACCAGCGCGGTCATCGTGAGCCTCGCGGACCTGATCATCTCGCTGGTCTTGATGGCGGGCCTGATGGCTTGGTACGGATTCGTACCGAGCTTGAGAGTCCTGACCCTGCCGCTGTTCGTGTTGCTCGCTTTCGTTACCTGCATAGGAGCGGGGCTCTGGGTCGCTGCACTAAACGTCAAGTACCGCGACTTCCGCATCATCGTGCCGTTCGTCGTCCAGTTCGGTCTCTACGTCTCACCGGTCGGCTTCTCGAGTTCGATCGTTCCCGAAAAGTGGAGGCTCCTGTATTCGATGAACCCGATGGTCGGCGTCATCGACGGCTTCCGCTGGTGCTTGCTCGGCGACGGGATGCCGTTTCCGGCGACGAGTCTCGTGATGTCGGTGATCATCATCGCCATCATTTCCTTCACGGGTATCTGGTATTTCCGCAAGACGGAAAAGACCTTCGCGGACACCATCTGATGTCGACCGTCATCGCTGTCGAGAACCTGTCGAAGAAATATGTCCTTGGCGCGGCGAAGCAACGGGGCGGAGCGACGCTTCGCGACCTGATCGCCGACAGCGTCCGTGGATTGGGACGTCGTGCGCGGCGTTCGGCACCGCATCCCGGCAAGCGCGCGGCGACCGTCGACTTCTGGGCGCTCAACGGGGTGGACTTCCAGATCCGTCAAGGCGATCGCGTAGGCATCATCGGCCGAAACGGTGCGGGCAAGTCGACCCTGCTCAAGCTACTAAGCCGCATCACCGAACCAACGAGCGGAAAGATCGCGCTGAAGGGTCGCGTGGCAAGCCTGCTCGAAGTGGGCACGGGATTCCATCCGGAGCTGACCGGTCGGGAGAACATCTTTCTGAACGGCGCGATCCTCGGCATGACCAAGGTAGAAATCGCCCGCAAGTTCGACGAGATCGTCGCGTTCGCAGAGGTCGAACAGTTTCTCGATACACCGGTCAAGCGCTATTCGAGCGGCATGTACGTCCGATTGGCGTTCGCGGTCGCCGCGCATCTTGAACCCGAGATCCTCATCGTCGACGAGGTCCTCGCGGTCGGCGACGCGCAGTTCCAGAAGAAATGCATGGGTCGCATGGAAGCGGTGGGCAAGGAAGGCCGCACCGTGCTTTTCGTGAGCCACAACATGAATGCCATCGAGCAGCTCTGCACATCGGCGCTACGGCTGGAAGCCGGCAAGCTCGCCGAACACGGCCCCGACGTGCGCAAGGTGATCCGCGGCTATCTGAGCAGTGGCAACGCGAACGAGGCGGTTCTCGAATGGACGCCTGACAATTCGCGAGTCGAAAACGAGTGGTTCTCGCCGTTGCGTATCGCATTGACTGATGCGGACGGTCACACGCTGCAATCGCCGCTCAGCAACAACGTCGATGCCTACATTTCCATCGAGGGCACGATCGAGACGCACGATTCGGCGCTGCAGATTGGCTACGGCATCTTCAACGAAGACGAGGAACTGGTCTACACGAGTGTGCACACGGATGCAGAGGAAGCGGCTTGGCCGCACCTGCAGACCGGACGCAACGTCTTGCGCTCGCGATTTCCGGCAAGGCTGCTCAACGAAGGGGCGTACCGGCTGGAGCTGTTTTCAGCGCTTTACTTCAGGGCGTGGCTGGCGCAACCCGGCAACAGCGCGCCGTCGATCACGTTCGAGATCCAGGGCGGTCTCAGCGATTCGCCTTACTACATGTCGAAGCGCGATGGAATTCTCGCGCCCATCCTGCCCTGGCAACGGCTGGCCGGTTGATGCCATTTCCGGTCCGACGCCCTTGACCTTTCTTCAGCGGATTAGGCTCCTACCGAAACGACGTGGACCCATGATCATCGCTTCACTGAACAGCGGCTTCGGAAACCAGATGTTCCAGTACGCTTGTGCTCGAGCGGTCGCTGCGAAGAACGGGTACGAGTTCGGAATGGAAGGAACCTACCTCGAGCGCGATCCGCTCAGAGGTCTCGAGTTGCCGCGCCACTTTGGACTTGAGCGCTTCCTCCTCACGCCGGCAACCCTGCAGGCCAGGGCCCGCGAGACGGCGGGTTTCGTCCGGCGTCGCTTGAATCGTCGTCGGTTTCCAGATGCGTTCGGTCTTCCGCTTTACCAGGAAAAGCAATTCACGTTCGATCCGGCAATCTTCGATGTGGCCGACAACACGTTGCTCCGCGGATACTGGCAGACCGAGAAATACTTCAACGAATTCGCCGACATCATTCGACAGGACTTCCAGTTCGCAGCGAGCCCAAGCGCGCGCAATGCCGAACTGATCGCCGAGCTCGACGAAACGTCGTCCGTAGCGCTCCACGTGCGCCGTGGCGACTATGTCGCCGATCCGCTGGTCGCCAAGAACCATGGCGTCTGCCCGCCGGCGTATTACGAACGCGCCGTCGAGTTCCTCAACGAGAAGCTCGATTCTTATCGTCTCTATGTCTTTTCGGACGAGCCGGACTGGGTTCGCGCGAACATGCAGTTTGATTCATCGACGACCTACGTCTCGTGGAATCGCGGCGCCGACAGCTTCGAGGACATGCGACTGATGTCGCATTGCAAGCACAACGTGATCGCGAACAGCTCGTTTAGCTGGTGGGGTGCATGGCTGAATCCATCGCCCCAGAAAGTCGTCATCGCCCCTGCGAAGTGGTTCGGGACGCTTCCGCACGACACCAGCGATCTCGTACCGTCCTCATGGATACGACTATGAAACCCAGAATCTCGGTCCTCGTCTGCAGCTACAACCGGGTCCGCCTGTTGCGTGAGTGCCTCGCATCGCTTGAGAAGCAATCGGCAGACCGGAACCTGTTCGAAGTCGTCATTGTCGACAATAACTCCAACGACGGAACCTCGGACCTGGCGGCCGAATTCGTCGCGCGCAACAGCCATTTCCGCGCACTAGTCGAGTCGAACCAGGGCATCAGTTTCGCGCGTAACCGCGGCATGGTCGAAGCGACCGGTGACTGGGTCGCCTACATAGACGACGATGCACGCGCCTTTCCGGATTACATCGAGAAGATGCTGTCGTTCATCGACGAGCAGCCGGACGCCGGTTGCTTCGGTGGCCCCTGCGTCCCCCTCTATCACGAGTCGAAACCCAGTTGGTATCTCGACGAATATCAAACCGGATTCCCGACCGTTTTCCCCGTCGGAGTCGCCGACGCGCCTCGATCGGTGGTCCTGCCCACCACCGAGTTCGCCATCGGATTCAATATCGTCTTCAATCGAGCGGCACTTCTGGCATCTGGCGGCTTCAACAATCGGATCGGCATGCGGGGGAGGAAGACCGCGTACGGGGAAGAGACGCTTGTGCAGATCCGCATACGAAGAGCCGGGCACAAGGTCTATTTCGTGTCCGACCTTCTCGTGTATCACTACATCGATTCGTACAAGCTGCACCTGGGCTGGATCTTCAAGTCGAACTATGCAAATGGCCGCGACTCCTGGGAGACTTTCGAACACACGCCCACGCTGAAGGAACGACTCGGCAACCTGAACTATGCCGCGCGGTATCCGCTCCGCCACCTTCCCGACGCGATCGAACGCATGCGACGGGGCGAGATCCGCTTTCAAAACCTCCTCCTTGACTGCTTTTGCCCGACGTTCTGGTACGCCGGACGCGCGCTCACCTATGTCAAGAAGGAAGACGTCCTGCGCATCCAGGCGAGTTCTTCAGGGACGACTCCCGGATGATGGGTGCACTACAGAGACGACGCTTGCCGGCGATCCTCGATCGGCCGTGACCGCGCCCATAGCCCTCTTCGTCTACAACCGCCTCGACCACACGAGGCGGACTGTGGACGCGCTGCGCGCGAACGAGGGCGCACGCGAAAGTGATCTCTTCGTCTTTTCCGACGCGCCGAAGAACGCGCAAGCAGCAGCGTCTGTCGCCCAAGTTCGCGCGTTCGTGAAGAACATCGATGGTTTCAAGTCCGTCACTGTCATCGAGCGTGAGAGCAACTGGGGTGTAGACCCCTCGATCATCGACGGGGTCACGACACTGTGCGAGCGCTTTGGTCGCGTCATCGTGCTTGAAGACGATCTCGTCACATCCCCGTGGTTCCTGACCTTCATGAACGAGTCGCTTTCCCACTATCGCGACGACGATCGGGTCATGCAGGTTGGGGGGTTCATGTTTCCCCTGGACGACGTCGACGAAGCGAAAGCCTCGTTTCTACCTTACGCGACGTGCTGGGGCTGGGCCACTTGGAAGCGGGCCTGGGACCAGTTCGATGCGACAGCTGCCGGGTATGCAAGCTTGAAGAACGATGAAATCAAGCGCAAGGCATTCGATCTCAACGGTGCCTATTTCTACTTCGATATCTTGCAAAACTACATCGAAGGCAAGACAGACGCATGGGACATCCGCTGGTATCTCAGCTTATTCCTCAAGGAGGGACTGGCGCTGTTCCCGAACAAGACCCTCGTGCGCAATATCGGTTTCGATGGCACCGGTACGCACGATTCGCCGACCGTGTTCGCCGGCGACGGACTCAACCTGACCAGGGTCGAAAAATTTCCATCAATCGCAATCGACGCCAAGATCTGGAAGGCTATCGAAAACTATCTCAAGGCACAGCGTCGCACCCCGCTCAAGAACCTGGTGGGCAAGTTGCTTCGCTGGGCCTGACGGCAGCAAACGAGCGCCCGACGACCCAATGCCGAGACTGAACGATCTACGCGTCCTGAAGAATCGACTGGCCACGAAAGTGATCAGGCGACTCAAGTGGGAATCTGATCGCCTTCAACAGCGCGTGGCTGCGAGCAAGTGCACGGTCGGCGAGCGAACCGTTCTCTACCCTTCATGCAAAATCGACAACGACCTTTGCGACCGCAGCCTGATCCAGATCGGCGACGACACGCAGGTCCTGTCGAACCTGCAGGTATTCCCACACGGCGGCAGGATCGTTGTCGGGAAAGACTGCTACCTCGGTGAGCAGACCCGCATCTGGTCGATGAACTCGATCACCATCGGTGACCGCGTGCTGATTTCGCACTCGATCAACATCCACGATCATAACGCCCACTCCCTGTCCGCCCGGGATCGTCACGCTCACTTGAAAGCCATCATCGCAAAGGGCCATCCGAAGGACCTCGAGAACGTCGCAAGCGAGCCGGTGGTCATAGAAGACGACGCCTGGATCGGATTCAACGCAACGATCCTGAAGGGCGTGCGAATCGGCAAGGGAGCGGTCGTTGGCGCCTGTTCGGTGGTAACGAAGGACGTCCCCCCCTATTCGGTTGTCGTCGGCAATCCTTCCCGCGTCGTCGGGTCATCCCGTGCCTGATGATGGGCTACGAGGACAAGGGACGACTCTGGAACGCGCTCCGGCGCATCAAGTCGATGTTCTATTCGTCGGCGATCAGGACGCATTTCGCGCAGGACGCCGAGGCCTTCCGCCTGGCGTTCTTTCGCAAGGACGTGGGTCACAACACGTACGTCGATCCGACCGTACAGGTACTCGGCTGGCGTTCGATCTCGATCGGCCATTCGACCGCGATCAGCGAGGGGACCTGGCTCAACGTCAACCATCGCACACCCGGACACAAGCACATCGTCATTGGCAGCAACTGCTACATCGGCAAGCGAAACTTCTTCACGTCCGGCTGGCAGATCTGGGTCTCCGACTACTGCATGACCGGAGTCGACTGCAAGTTGATGAGCGGCGACCACCTATTCGAATCGCCGATGGTG
>Ga0209724_1003604_pt1 | contig 12527 bp, 11 predicted proteins | sample grotaG_FD_184143 | JGI IMG/M metagenome (GOLD analysis project Ga0209724, IMG submission 184143) | Glacier valley bacterial and archeal communities from Borup Fiord, Nunavut, Canada, to study Microbial Dark Matter (Phase II) -... | ecosystem: Environmental > Aquatic > Freshwater > Ice > Glacier ... | reverse complement strand
CGCCTTCGTCAGGGCTCAGCGCCAGCGGTAGCTTGCACGGATGGCTCACCCGGACCAGCCGGGCGTCCCGGATCGAGCCGGTCGAGCGTCTTGGTGCAAGAGAGGGCAATGTCAAACTAATGTGAAAGTGGTTAAACTTGGGATCTCAAAGGCGGGAGTCCGCTTAGCCGACCGTAAAAATCTCGCGAACGTTTCCGGCTATCTACAGGAACAAGGTAGCAACTTTGAGCCTGCGGTTTGCGCATTAGCTAGAGCGGGAAAAGCGGCCAAATTAGCTTTGACAGTGCCGGCATTCCGAATCCCCGAGGTTGGCGATCGGAGGTGTCTCGCTTTGGATTAGGCGCCATGATTGGTAGCCCGCACCCCTATGGTGTAGGGCTATGAACGATCCGTCCCGAGGCGGCCGCGCACTATGGCCACGAAGTCTGCTCGACGCTCCACCCCCGCGCATCGTGGGTCGTACGTACGTGTGTTTCCGAAGGGTGCCGCGGCCGAGCACGTCCCTAGATGAACATAGCTTCGCCGAAGCTTCGTATCTACGCTGAGCGTCTCATCGACTATGAGATGAGCCAAAATGCGTCTTCCAAATCAAAATCTACGACAGCCTTTGTTGTCATGGAGAAGTTGAGCCCGCATTTTGGTGCGCTTATGGGAGCCGCCGGGTTTAGTACGCTAGTTTCGCGCAGCACACTGATGATCTTGGGGGTGAAATGTTCCCATATTGTTGGCTGCTGCTGTCGCTCGGCGACCGCTTTCGCGATGGCAGCGTTGGATCTATCTGTTGGTGTCAGCCACGCCATTTGAACTACTGCCGGTTTCGTGGACATTGGGATGAATTGTATTGTGGAACTGGAGGGTACCTTCGATGACGTCACTGCGCGGATGTGAGCGCAGCGGCGAAACGACGACCGGGGTCTGAGACCCCGATCGCAAGATTCGCGTTATGCGGCTGCTTTCGTTGCGCCCGCGTCCGCTTTGGGCATCAGCACCGTGTCGATGACATGGATGACGCCGTTTGTGCAGGCGATGTCCGCCTTGGTGACATGGGCACCATTGACGCTGACGCCGTGATCGGTGGTGATGGTGAGGTGTTCGCCATTCACGGACGCTGGCGACATCGGGCCCTTGATATCGGCCGCCATGACCTTGCCGGCAACGACATGGAGCGTGAGGATCGCGGCCAGCTTGGCCTTGTTCTCAGGCTTGAGGAGGGTTTCGACAGTGCCGGCCGGAAGCTTGGCAAAGGCATCATCTGAAGGCGCGAACACTGTGAAAGGGCCGGTACCCTTGAGCGTCGCGCCAAGGTCGGCGGCGGTGACGGCGGCGACGAGTTTCGTGAACGAACCCGCGGCGACGGCGGTATCGACGATATCATGCATGGCTTTTCCTTTAAGGAGGAATGCCGGCCGCAGAGACGCAACACCGGTACGTTGCATGAAATACGCCTCACCGTGCCGGTCGTTCCGCGCGGAGACATGATTGAAGCATCAAACTTACAATCTCAATCGCTGGGATTCAGCTAGCCCGCTGACGCGGGAGTGTCGCTACGGCCGGTTCTGCGATCTGCACCGTGGCTGGGCGGCCAGGCTGGGGCGAGGAGCCAGCAGCGCCTATGGCAGCATGGGAGTAAACAAAGAGTTTCCGCCCGCAGGGGCGGCGAAGGAATCGTTCCCATGGGGACGATGGGCAAGGCGATTTGGTTAGGCGTCCGATTCCCGAGGGGTCACCCCAAGTCCGCGGATCAGATTGAGACACTTTGCTCTCCCGATCCCATGATGCGGCGACCAAGGGTCGACAGCGGGGCGAACCGAGTGATCCATGGGAACGATCACGGCGGGAATCTTCTCAGCGAGGAAACCGCTTGACCCGGAAGACTCCAATCAGAAAAGGCTCTGTGAACAAGGTGTACTGCTGACCAACCAAAAGCCAATCCATCACAGATTGCTCTTAATCGAGTTAGACATTCGCGCTCACTAACCCGTGTTTTTTCAACTGCTCTTTGACAGTCTGATCCCCGTCAGAGATTTACTTCTGCGTAGCCTCCCTTGATCGTTTCCGAAACGTCGATCCCAAGTATCATTCGGGCTGTGTTGATTACACCCAGCTTGCCTGCCCATATCGACGCGGCACCCAGATCCATTCGCATCATCAGCAGATTTGGGTCGTCTTTGCCGCCGGGGAACCAAGCTTCGACAAAGTTGCTCCATTGCATGTCGAGCCGCTCACGGCTGGTTTCCTCGCTAAGAGTGCCCGAAAAACGGCAGAAGACGTCGTGACCCTTGGACTGATAGGTAACGGTTGCCGGGCCTAGGGCCGCGAAGCGGCTTCGGCGTCCGGTGAAGAACCAGATTGCCGAATTGGCGTCTTTGTCGAGCTGCGCGGTCATGGGTGCAGCACTGTCTTGATCACCATCAAGCTGGAGCATAACTAGTGACGACTCTGCCATCGCACTCCAGAACTTCTCCTTGAGCTCGGCCGGGTCGCCTTGATCGTATTGCACGCAAAACATCTCCTGGGGGGCTGTGTAACGAAACTACGCTGCGGCGCTTTTGTTCCCCCTCCCATGTCGGACCGCTAAAAATGCGTTGGGCAGACAGCTTCAAACCGCACACGCTCGATCAGGCGAACTTGGCTCGGGCTGATAGGGCGAACTCGGCCGACACCACCACCTACGGGCAAGAGGAGCTAAAGACTTTGACGTTCGCTTCTTGGACTGACGCGGCGCAGTGCGTCGGGATTTCCCAACCGCCCGGACCGCCGTGCCTGCCGCTTTGACAGGCCCCGGTCCTTTCCTCCCCTGGCCGGACGGCACCTGATGCAAAGGTTCACACGAATGATGAATGCACTCGTCTATCTCGGTCCAGAAAAGAAGTCGTGGGACCAACACGCCAAACCCAAACTGATCGATCCAACCGACGCTATTGTACGCGTCACCAAGACCACCCTTTGCGGGACCGACTTGCACATCCTCAAAGGCGGCGTTGCCGGTTGCACGCCGGGCCGTATTTTGGGTCATGAGGGCGTCGGAGTCATCGAAAGCGTCGGATCCGCAGTCACCACGTTCAAGCCCGGCGACAAAGTCCTGATCTCCTGCGTCAGCGCGTGCGCCAAATGTGAATACTGCCTAAAAGGCATGTTTTCGCACTGCACAAAGGGCGGATGGATCCTTGGAAATACAATCGACGGCACCCAGGCCGAATTTGTCCGAATACCGCTCGCCGATACCAGCCTTTATCCGATCCCCGACGGCGCCGACGAGGAGGCGCTTGTTATGCTCAGCGACCTTTTGCCGACGGGCTTCGAATGTGGCGTCCTCAACGGCAAGGTTCAGCCCGGCGTGACAGTGGCAATCATTGGTTCAGGGCCGATCGGGCTCGCTGCCTTGCTCACGGCGCAGTTCTATTCGCCCTCTCGGATCATCATGATCGACCTCGATGAAAATCGTCTGTCGGTCGCAAAGCGCTTTAGAGCGACCACACGATCAACAGTAGCGATGGCAAGGCTGTCGAAGCGGTGATGGAGCTTACCCATAACAAAGGCGTTGATACAGCGATCGAAGCGGTCGGGCTGCCTGCGACCTTTGAGATGTGCGCACTCATCGTCGCGCCCGGCGCGGTGATTGCCAACGTCGGCGTGCATGACGCTCCCGTGGTCCTGCATCTCGAGAACCTCTGGGACCGAAATATCAGCATTACAACCCGATTGGTCGACACAGTTTCGACGCCTATGCTGCTCGAGATTGTCCATGCTCGAAAGATCGACCCGGCCTTGCTGATCACGCACCGCTTCAAGTTCGCCGATATCATCGCAGCCTACGAAACCTTTATGAACGCCGCGAAGACCAAGGCCATAAAGGTGCTGATCGAGGCATAGCGACGGCGCCAAGCGCGAGCCGGGACTCTTACCCGGCTACCGCACAGACCGACGAGCCAGGGAGGAACCGCTGGGCCGGCCATAGACTTCCGGTCGAAGCCTGCCCGCTGGTTGACGGCCCAACTCTGGCCTTTCGACGACGTAGCTCGTGCACAGATGCGGTTGGCAGCTCCTGGAACAAGCCGACATTCAGTGACCCTGCCTTAAATGGCGGGTAAGTCCCAGGTGCCGCCGGTCGTCGCCATCGCGGCCGCACCCGACCCAATCCCAGTCGTTCTTCAGTGGGCACCGCAATGTCTGCTGGTGCCAGAAGCCGCCGTTCAAAATGGCCAGGCAGCTTCACACCCCAAACTTGCCCTCCTCGACGGAAATTTGCCCTGTTGAAAACAGTCGTCGGTTTCTTTTTTGAGGAAAGAACCAATTTACGGAACCTTCTCCTCCGATTATGGTGAAAGCATCGAACGAATTCGAGCAGCGCAGGGGGGGCGTATTTTTGTGCTGAATTTACGCTCAGCGCTGCACTGATGGCCGTTTTTCTCATCGTTGAAGACGACTTCTTCATTCGCCAGTGCCTGGAATTGGTGCTTGAGGACCTGGGCCACATCGCACTGCCGGCAAGCGACCTTGCCGAAGCGCTGGCGCACCTGGTGGCCGTGCAGCCGATCGACGTTCTGTTTACCGATATCCGGCTCGCTGCCCTCGCCTTCGGCGGATATGACGTGGCCAACCAGGCGATTGGACTCAGGCCCGACTTGCCGGTGGTCTACACCTCGGGCAGCCAACTTACCGAGGACATGACCGAGCGGTTCGTGCTCGGCGGTCGCTTCCTGCAGAAGCCCTATTTACCCGCCCAGGTCGAAGCATTCATTTTCGAGATTCTTCACTAGCGCCTTCCGGGCCAGCCGGGCGCTTCGCCGAGGTCACGGACCAACCATCGAGTCAGGACATGTCATCATCAATTTACCACCCGAAGCGGTCGCCGATCACGGGCCCTCCCCCGCTTTCGGCAACACGGCAAGGCAGACCGAAGAGTCGATCGTCAAGGCCGACGCGCTGCAGCGCGCCATCTTCAACAGCGCCAATTTTTCCAGCATCGCCACCGACGCCAAGGGTGTAATCCAGATCTTCAACGTCGGCGCAGAGCAGATGCTCGGCTATGCCGCAGCCGAAGTGATGAACACGATCACCCCGGCGGATATTTCCGATCCGCAGGAGCTGATCGCCCGCGCCCAAGCCCTGAGCGCCGAGCTGGAAACACCGATCACACCGGGCTTCGAGGCGCTGGTGTTCAAGGCCTCGCGCGGCATCGAAGATATTTACGAGCTGACCTATATCCGCAAGGACGGCACGCGGTTTCCAGCCGTCGTTTCGGTCACGGCGCTGCGCGATGCAGCGGGCACGATCATCGGCTATCTGTTGATCGGCACCGACAACACCGCGCGCAAGGCGGCCGAAGAGGCGCTGTTGCAGGCCGGGGCCCTGCAGAGTGCTATCTTCAACAGCGCCAACTTCTCGAGCATCGCCACCGATGAGCAAGGCGTGATCCAGATCTTCAACGTCGGGGCCGAACGCATGCTCGGCTATACAGCGGCCGAAGTGGTGAACACCATTACCCCGGCGGACATTTCCGATCCGCAAGAACTGATCGCCCGCGCGCAGGCGCTAAGCGCGGAGCTTGCCACTGCCATCACGCCCGGCTTCGAGGCGCTGGTGTTCAAGGCCTCGCGCGGCATCGAGGACATTTACGAGCTGACCTATATCCGCAAGGACGGCACGCGGCTTCCGGCAGTCGTTTCGGTGACCGCGCTGCGCGACGGATTCGACGTGATTATCGGTTACCTGCTGATCGGCACCGACAATACCGCGCGCAAGCTCGTCGAGCAGGAGCAGAAGCAATCCGATCAGCGGCTGCGCGACCAGCAATTCTACACCCGCTCGCTGATCGAATCGAACATCGACGCGCTGATGACCACCGATCCGGCCGGCATCATCACCGACGTCAACAAGCAGATGGAGGCATTGACCGGGTGCACCCGCGATGAGTTGATCGGGGCGCCGTTCAAGGATTGCTTCACCGATCCCGACCGGGCCGAGGCCGGAATCAAACGGGTGCTCAACGAAAAGTCGGTAACCGACTATGAACTCACCGCCCGCGCCCGCGACGGCAAGCAGACCGTGGTCTCCTATAACGCAACGACATTTTATGATCGCAATCGCACCTTGCAGGGGGTTTTCGCTGCGGCGCGCGATGTTACCGAGCGCAAGCGCTTCGAACAGGAGCTGCAACTCGCCAAGGCCGCCGCCGAGGGCGCCAGCCGGACCAAGTCCGATTTCCTCGCCAGCATGAGCCACGAGATCCGCACCCCGATGAATGCGATCATGGGCATCGCCGATCTGCTGGCCAGGACATCGCTGACGCCGGAGCAGGACAAATATGTCCAGATTTTCCGCCGATCAGGCGATAATTTGCTCAATCTCATCAACGATATCCTCGATCTCTCGAAGGTCGAGGCGGCGCAGCTCGACCTCGAGCAAACCGGCTTCTCGCTCGGCGATCATCTGGAGAAAGTGATCGAGATGGTCCTGCCGCGTGCGCAGGAAAAGAGCCTCGTTCTTGCTTGCAAGATCGCCCCCAGCGTCAGCAACGATCTCGTCGGCGACCCGACCAGGCTGCGGCAGGTGCTGCTCAATCTGCTCGGCAATGCCATCAAATTCACCGAGACCGGCCAAATATCGCTGATGGTGGAACCGGATCAGGACGGTTCGGTGCCGAACGTACTGCGGTTTACCGTCACGGACACAGGGATCGGTATTGCCGACGGAAAGCTCGCTACGGTCTTCGAGCGGTTCGCCCAGGCCGATTCGTCGACGACGCGCCGGTTCGGCGGCTCAGGCCTTGGTCTGACGATCTCCAAGCGGCTGGTCGAATTGATGGGCGGACGAATCTGGGCGACCAGCGAAATCGGCAAGGGCAGCATCTTCGGCTTCGTGCTCCCGTTCGAAATCTGGGTCACTCCCGACCGGCAGATTGGCGCGCCGACCGGCACCGGCAGCGATGCGCCGCTGCAGCCCTTGCGCATCCTGATGGCCGAGGATTCGCCCGACAATTGCACCATCGCCCTCGCCTATCTCGAGGATACGCCGTATCAGATCGATGTCGCCGAGACCGGGCTGCTCGCCTGCGAGATGTTCAAGGCGGGCCATTATGATCTGGTGCTGATGGATCGGCATATGCCGGTGATGGACGGATTGACCGCGACACGAACGCTGCGCGCCTGGGAGAATACCCATGGCCGGCCGGCAACCCCGATCATCGCACTGACCGCCTCCGCCTTGAAGGGCGACCGCGAGACTTGCCTGGCGGCGGGCTGCACGGCCTATCTTACCAAGCCGATCAAGCAGGATGTCCTGCTTCAGGCGATCTGGGACTATACGGCGGTCGGGTCCCGGTCGCCGCGCGGCGATCCCCCCCCGGATGCCAAGTTCCAGCGATCGGCGATGCGATTGGCGGAACGGATTCCCGCCTATCTGGAAAACTGCCGGCACAATGTCATCGTTATGCAAGACGCTCTGGACCGGACTGACTTTGAAGCCGTAGCAATTCTCGGGCACAATCTGCGGGGGTCTGGAGGCGGTTTTGGCTTTCAGGCAATCACCGACTTCGGCGCGGGGATCGAGCAAGCCTGCGAGGACATCGACCTCGACAGAGCAAGGAAGCTGTTGAGCGAATTGTCCGGCTACCTGGACAGTGTTGAAATCCGAATTTGATATCTGGGAAAGCTTGGAAGCGGGAAAGGTTGGAATACTCGATATGGTCGCGCCAAATGTTGGCATTTCCGATTTTGGTGCGCAAACGCTGGCGTCTCAACCCAAGCCATTCGACGACGTCGCTCGAACACAAGCGTGAATGTCGGTTCTTGGCGTAAGCGGACGTTCAGCGACCCCACCAGAAACGGCCGCAATATCCCATCTGCGGTCGGCAACTCACGACCCAGACCCGGTCGTCCGTCATTGGGCTCGGGAATGACTGCTTGTCGTGGTGAAGCGGAATGTTTGGTTTTGGGTGGAGAGACCAAGGATCAGACCCTTAGCGAACTTAGTATTGTGTCTCCAGAATTGAGTATCATCTTCAGCCTGCCTCAGCGATTAAGCCTAGGCCCTTTGTAGGTCCGTGTCCGGCACAATCCATCGGCGACGGTGATACGCGCTGTCCCAGAACATCCATTCAAGGCGGGTGGATTGGCGAAATGCGTGGTGCATCCGGAAGCGGTTTGCATCGCTCGCGGTTTTGGCCACGCGATCCGTCAATTCCAGCATCTGTGCAACGCCACTGGCGAAGTCTTCGCCTGCATAGGTGTCGATCCAGGCGCGATAGGGGTTGTCGCTGGTGGTGCTGGCATGGATGTCCTGGCCGACGCGCAGATAGACCCAAAAACATGGCAGCAGCGCGGCCATCGCTTCGGGCAGATCGGCAATCGCAGCTGTGCGCAGAAGATAGCTGACATAATGATCGCACACGGGCGTCGGCTCAGTCGCGGCGAAAGACGCCGCATCGACTGCGTAAAGGGCCATGTAATGCCCGTGCAACTGACGCTCGACAGCGATCGCGCCGTTGGCCGATCCAGAAAGCTGCATGATTGCATCTGCGTCGGGTGCGCGTGCTGCGACCAGCGCAAGCGCGCGAGCAAATCCCTCCAGATAGTGTGCGTCTTGTATGATATAGTGCTGGAACGTCTCAGGCGGTAGCGCGCCCGTGGCGAGTTCGCGGTTGAACGGCATTGTCAGTATCGAATGTTGGAGCGCTTCAGTTGCGGCCCACATCGTTTCTGTGAAACGCATTGAACTGGATCCTTTCGGGTTAATCCGGAATGTTGGACTCGGTCACAGCTATCAGATCGAGGCTTCGGACAGGCGGGAGGTCATTGGCAGTTCAATTCGTCATGGCCTGTTGCGGGTTCGCCGCGCGAGATGGCGGCGACCATGGCAACAGCACCGGCGAACTCGCGTTTGTGATAGGCCCGGTCGTCTTCGCCGAACCCAGGTCCTCGACCTAGTGCGCGTGCCTGCTCCAGAAACCCCTTGGCCACGTTCCCCTGCCCGACTTTGCTGATAACCAAAGAGGCCAGGAACGGTGCTCCATTCTCGGCGTCCTCGACCATTGTCGCCTCGAGTGCCTGCGTTACTTTCGCAATGGACCCAGGTAGGTAAAGCCCCATCGCGCCGGCAAGCTTGCCATAGGTCATCGGCACATCTGCTGCCGGCAAGTTGGCGAGATGCGCCCGAATTCGGTCGCGCAATGCGCTGCCAGCTTCAGCAGCTTTTGTGGCAGCGCGCGGGGCAGGGATTTCGCGAGCGGTGCCATCCGCGGCGATTTCGCCCGCCCAGACGCGGTGACTGGAGCGAATGATCAGCCGGGTTTTTCCTTCATCCACCCCGGTTCCAGCTTCCGACCGGCTGACAACTTCTCCCGAACTTAGCCCCGCCCGGAGGGTTTCGACGTCCATCCCCAGCCGCGGTGCAAGATAGTCTGGCGAGATCAGGAATTGGCCATCCTCATATGTTATGGCACCGGCTGGGACGGGGCGATAGAGAAACGGGCGTTCCGGCTGTGGCTCGTCGCCCAGCCCGGTGCCGTAATATGGGGTTTTACCGGCGGAATGGTCAGTCGCGTCGATAATGTCGCGGACTTCTGGAAGGGCGGCTCTTATCATCTTTTCCACCCCGCCGCGTAGCGTCGCTGCAGAGGATGCACAGCCCTGACATCCTCCCGACATCAGTATGCTGACGACGCCATCACGCACGTCCATAACGCTCACATTCCCGCCGTGTCTGGCGATCGCCGGGTTGGCCTGACGGTCAAGCACCTCTTGCACGGCCAGCCGGATTTCGGCATCGGTCCGAAACTGCTCCACGGCCTTAGCAAACGACCCCAACGGTGCGTCAGATTGCGCTATACTGCTGCGGATTGCATCGGCAATCAAACGTTTCAGGGTGTCCCAATTGCTGTCAGCGGTCTTGAGCACGGCAACGACTGCACCCGAAACATCAACCATTTTTACCCCGGCGATGTCGAATAACGCCTCGGCCAAAGGTGCGCCCTGCGCCGTGATTGCATTGGGAAAGGTGGCCAGCGCACCACCTTGAACGTCTCGGTCCAGCACAAAGCGCATGCTGTGCGGATCAGCGGGTGAGGTTTCTGCACGGATACGAAGTGGAGCTGTGAGGTCAGACATCTTCAGCCTCGGCGGTCACCATGCTGCGAAGATGACCAAAGGTGTAGATTCCCGACTGATGGCCATCGCTGAAGCTGACGCCTATGGCATAGTTGCCAATGCTCCAGATTCGGGTCGGCACGATGTTCAGCGGCACGGTCGGCGGGTCGAGCACCGCGCGCCCGCTCATTTCATCTACACAGGCTGCACAGCGGCACGCCAGACGCAGATCGCGTACATCGATCTGCTGATCATGACCATCCTGCCAATGCACGAGCAGAGCACGCCCGTCGCGGCGACCCAGCGCTATCGGAACTTCGGCCGCACCGCCTGCGTGGGCCGCATGGGCAGAAGGTTTTGGTTTGCTGGTGTCATCGGCCCAATGCCAGTCAAACGGCGTCGGAATTCCTGCCTCGGCGGGCACGCGACCGGACAGGATCGCGGCAATGTCGCGGTAGACTGCCGCAGCTGGTGCGTCGGGATAGGCAATCACCAAAGGGCGCCCTTCATCGCCGCAATCCACGATCGCTGGATCAAGCGGAATGGCCCCCAGAAACGGTACGCCAAGGCTGGCCGCAATCTTCTCGCCCCCGCCTTGATGGAAGATGTGCGTTACCTCGCGACAAGATGGGCAGGTAAACCCGCTCATGTTTTCGACGATGCCAAGGATTGGCACCTTGACCTGCTGCAACATGCGAATGCCGCGTCGGGCAATTTTCAGGCTGACGTCCTGTGGCGTGCTGACCACGACTGCCCCAGTCAGCGGAAAGCTTTGCGCCAGCGTCAATTGCGTGTCGCCAGTGCCGGGAAGCAGATCGAGGATCAGATAGTCGAGCTTGCCCCAATCCGCCCCCAGAATGAACATACGCAGGTATTTCGATACCATCGGGCCGCGCAGAATAGCGGGCTCGTCGTCATCGGTCAGCATACCCATCGAGATGACTTTGATCCCGTATGCCTGTGCGGGAATCACCTTACCCAAAGGTGACATCATTGGAGCTTTCCCAGTCTCTATCCCCAACATTCCCGGCACACTGGGGCCGTAAAGATCAGCGTCCACCAGCCCGACCGCCGCACCTTGCGCCGCCAAGGCCAATGCCAGATTGGTGCTGACGGTGCTTTTACCCACACCGCCTTTGCCGCTGGCCACTGCAATGATCTGCCCAAACTGCGCCATACCAAGGTCGCCGGACTCGCTTGATGTAGTTCGTGCCGCCGTCATGAGATTTCTCTTGATTTCGAACCTGCCAACGCCGCCTTTCGGGGTTCGCTTGCTGCGAAATTGACGCAAAGACAACCGAGATCGGCCGGTGCCAGTTCGGCATCAACGCAGGCACAATAGCTGACCGCGCCGCAGCACGAAAAATGCCGACAATCGCCACAGGTGCCAAAAGCGACGGTGTCACGAGTTTTAGCAAGCTCCCCGGCCAATGCGGGTAAAGCATGCCGCAACGCCGTGCGCAGTCTACCCTCCAGCCGATCAATGGCTTCTGTCAGTTTGCACAAAGGATCATGACGCATGATTGATTTTCCGCTGCTCGTCAGATCCAACCGAACGCTGCGCCGGTCATCGACTGCTTCGTACCGGACAAGATAGCCCTTTAGCATCAGGGATTTGATGGTTTGCGATGCCGTGCCCCGTGTTGTGGCATGAAAGCTGGCAAATGCTGAAGGCGTTCGGGAAAAATGATTGGCACGCGCGAAAAATCGCACCGCCGTCCATTGCGCCGCCGTCAGGTCTGATCCGGCGTCGGTCCCGCGCGCTGCCCGGCCAAGATAGATGAGCAGTTCGGCGATATCTTCTGAGTCGGTCGCATTGTCGGTCACCAGCAAGTAATAGCGTTTCGAAATCAAATTAACAAGGAGGGTTTGCTGAATCTAGTTTCGATACGCAACTATCGTTGCGAGATTGCCTTTGTCGCTTTGAACGCAACAACGGCTCCCGAAGCGTCATTCTCGGCGAATCGAAACCTGAACGAACAGCAGGAATTAGAGAAAGGATTTTAAGCCGAGAATGGCCGGAATAAGGTCGGAAGCTGTCGTTCACCGCAGCCGTAGGGAACGGCTGCAACGTCCCAGTGCACGAAGCCGCTGCGCGGCAGTGGTGTTGGCGGTGGGGTAGCGCGCTTGCGCTGAGGTTTGGCCTCGCGGGGACGGTGGCGGACGATGGAGTTCCTTCAACGAGAGGAACTCGACCATGGCCACTCAACCGAACGACCGACCCGTCACCCCGCTGCGTCAGCGCATGCTCGACGACATGGCGATGCGTGCGATGGGATCGCGGACCCAGCACGACTATGTCCGCCACGTTCGCGCCTTCGCGGCTTTCCTCGGGCGCTCGCCCGACACCGCAACCGCCGAGGACGTGCGACGCTTCCAGCTTCACCAGCGCGAGGACCGGGTCGGGGAGTCCACCATCAACGGCACGGTGTCGGCCCTGCG
>Ga0209724_1003603_pt1 | contig 12534 bp, 10 predicted proteins | sample grotaG_FD_184143 | JGI IMG/M metagenome (GOLD analysis project Ga0209724, IMG submission 184143) | Glacier valley bacterial and archeal communities from Borup Fiord, Nunavut, Canada, to study Microbial Dark Matter (Phase II) -... | ecosystem: Environmental > Aquatic > Freshwater > Ice > Glacier ... | reverse complement strand
TGCCATTTCATTGGTCGTCCGGTTGGACAAGGACTAGGTAGCTGTGGGAAAATAAGGTGCCACTCCTCATCGGAGAGGTCACTAGGGTAAGTTTTTCGTGTTTGCATTCTAAAAGCTTACCCATTAAATTCAACCAGTTAATTCGTTGCAAGCAGTTAGGCCAGAAGGCTGGACAACCACCATACTTGAATACAATTATTACAAACACCGCAACCTATTCAAGCACTGTTTTAATCATCTCAAACCTAGGCGACCAGTCGCTACATCTTAAGCTAAAGTAACACCCATTACTTTGCTGGTTTGGTCATTGTGTTGTTTAGGCTCTAGTTGAGCTGATATTTGTCAGACAAACCCTAATAATCATTTTATTCACCTTAATACCAGTTGGTTAAAGAAGCGATATGTGATATGCTCTATCGAGAACATTCTGTTCATGCTTTTGATTATGTATTCATTAGGCATAACTCAGGCAGACTACTTTATTGTTTCATTTTAATATTCTCTTTTTACCCTGTTAGAGATTTCTTTTCTCCAACGTAATTGAGCTAAATTAATTTGATCTTTCACCCTGTTTATTAAAACCCTTATAAGGGGAACTTGTAGATATAGCATCTCCAAAACAATTAAATGCTTCTCTCAAAATTCAAATCAGATCTTAATAGACACAAAATTTATTTATTTCTTCGCAAACTCTGGTGGTTGCCAGCTCCTTTATTTGCCTTACTTGCTTTTTTGCCAATACTCAATATTTATTTTTCTGGTGAGGATTTCGTTTTCATTAAATTTGCTACCTCCGGTAAACCTTTCTATGAACCTATCCAAAATCTATTTTATAGACCTCTACCTAACTTATTATGGCAACTTGATTATAATTTATGGGGACTTCAGGCTGCTGGATACCATTTAACAAATCTAATTATTCATTGTGCAAATGTTATTTTGGTTGGTTGGTTGGCAAAAAGTTTTGGAACCAATGTTAAAACTTCTACACTTACCGCTGTGCTCTTCGCCTTGAATCCTATTCATACCGAACCAGTTGTTTGGTTATCCGCGAGACCAGATTTGGTCGCAACTTTTTTCTCTCTAGGAGTTTTACTGTGTAGTCTGAAATATTTTGAAAGTGAAAGAGGATTATTTTATGCGTTAAGCATTATTATGTTCGTTGCTGGGTTATTATCTAAAGAGTCTACTATTAGCCTACCTATTGTATTGTTTTTTTTAGCACTTGCTTATAAAAAGCATAAATCTATAAGCTATTTAACTTTAATTTTGAGGCTTGTACCTTTTTTAATAATAGATTTCGGTTATTTAATACTAAGAATATCATTATTAGGCCGGGTAGGAGGATATGACAATGGAGGTAATATAGTATTTGATATTGTTTGGAACTTAACAATTGGCTTGGGGTTGCCATATCTTTTCCCTGTGAACCTCGAAAGTGTTGGCTTATTATCTGGAATAGGGATTGCGTTTGGTTTGCTTATTCTTTATTTATGGATATTTATAGCAATCAAACCACGTCCACTTAAAAAATTTCTTGTAAGCAACTATACAGCTCTAATTCTTATCTTTGGTACTATCTTACCTGCTTTAATTAATACCCCGGTAGCCGCTAACATGTCTCAGTCTCGTGTATTATATCTACCATCGGTGGGTTTTTGCCTATTTTTAGCTAACATTCTTTCTTTTGCTGTTTCCAATCGATGGATTGATGTTAAGTCAATTGAAAAGTCAAATTCAACCACCCCTCATAGCTCTAATAAGTTAAAGTGGCTGAAAACACCTATAACATATTTATTATTGTTTTATTTAATAGGACTTTTTACAGCATTGCCATCCTGGATGCAGGCTGGAAATATTGTTAAAAAAACATTTACTTTGTTTCCGAGAGAATATTTTGATTTGAATTCTGAAGACACCATTTATTACGAAGGGCTACCAGATAGTTTTCAAGGAGCGTATATTTGGCGTAACGGTTTGGACGAAGCTACTCAACTAATAATTGGCAAAGGGTTTCGTGGGGTACTACAAACTGGAAATGTTAATATTGACTACCAAAGGGCTGAACAAGGTAGATTATGGTTCGCCCGTTACGGTTACGACGCTAATTTAACTAAGTTGTCTCTTAATTTTACTTATAACCTAAGCACCTTATCTCCTATAAAAGTACCTTTTGGTGAAAACCCCAACAATCAAATTTGGAATTTTGAGAGTTGTCAATTACAACATTGGGCATTGTTAAGTGAAGAAGGACGAGTTGACTGCCAACAGTCAAAAGGTATTTTATTTAATACCTTGTCGAAAAAGACAAGTTTAACCCTTATAAGTCCATTGATTAAGAATACACCAGGAGTTGCGAACCTTTTAGAATTTGATAATTATATTGATTATGATTTTCAACAACTTCAAATACCTGGAGAAGTTTCCTTAAAAGGGTTGGATGGAAAAGAATATTTCCATCAAACTTTTTATTTTGCGGCGACTGGGAAAAAATATCATTACCAATTATTTATATCGGATTTGTTAAACTCCACAGAACCATTTCAGGTTCAAATTAAACTAAGCAAATTTCGGAGCAATATTTTATGGGGAAAAATTGGATTGGGAGTATTGGATACTAGAAAGCGGGGTTGAGTAAACATTGTGGGTGACGAAAAACACGCGCCCTTACTGAAATGATTAAGAACGTGTTTGAGAAATCGGCTAACGAAAAACCAGCTTAACAATTGAATAAAAAGGCAATAAAGATACGGTGTTGGATGTCAAGGGCCAGTTTTAGCGATTGCATAAATTAGCTCAAAATTGCATCAATGCCTTGCTCCAAAGAAAAAATAAGAAAAAGGTTCGCGGCTTAGCCGCGAACCCGCTCTCGCTGCGGACACCCGCTAGAAAAACACCCAAACTAAAAGCCGGCCCAGCTGCGGGTGTCCTCGCTCGGCGTTATTGTTCTTTTAAAATTGAATAACACTTTTTCTAGCCGACCAAGTCTGTCGCATTCGTGGGCTTGTGCACCCTTTTGGATACCTGGTAGTCAGGGTCGAAAACTTCCCCCTTTGTGGCTACCGCAAAGGCCAGATGCACCAACTTTCGGGCTGCCGCACAGCGCGCTTCTTTGTAACTCTTGCCCCTCTCCCTCAAGCGAGTGTAATACGCCTTTATTACAGGATTAAAGCGAATGGCACTTCCTGCGGCCATATATAACATTGCCCGGAGTTGAGTATGACCACCGTGTCCGATCATCGGTCGCCCTCGTACACTGCTGCCACTTCTTCTTTCAACTGGAGCCAGACCGGCATAGTGGGTTAGTGCTTCTGCTTTATCGCAGGTGGTGAAATTTAAGCTCAAAACCACTAACCAGCAGGCAGTTAGATAACCAACCCCGGCTATGCTTTCTAACAGGCTAATTGATTTAGACCACTCATTTTCCTGCTTCAGAAGCGCTTTGATCTGCTTTTCCACTTCTTCCAGGCTTTGGCTCAAAGTCTCGATCAGGTGCTTTAGACTGGTAACCACCTCTGCTACTGGTAGTGCTACTGATAAGGCGTGTAGCTGGTTGCGAAACTGCTGGCGGGCTTCTAACAGACTGGCCCGATGGGTTAAGCGCTGATACAGCTCCCGATAAATGTCTGGTGGCGGGGTCCAACGGGCTGGTTGTAAGGCAGAAGACATACGGGCTAAAGTCTGAGCATCAAGAAAATCGTTCTTTGGTTTTAAGCCCAGGGCTCCAGCGAAATCATGGGCCTGTTTAGGATTTATTACACTGACAGCAAAGCCAGTCTGATCGAGGAAGGAAGCCAATTCGATCCAATAAGTGCCGGTTGCTTCCATTACAATCAAGATCTGTTCAGGGGAACAGCCACTCGCAAGCAAAAGTTTTTGTAAAGCCTGAAAACTTTCAGGATTTTGCTTCAATTCAGCAGCGCGAGTAGGCTCTTCGTCACGGCGGCAAGTGGCAAAAGTGAAAGTACGTGCAGCAATGTCCACTCCAGCGTAAAACTGGTAAGAAGGCTTGGACTTTGAGGGAGCCATGAGTATAAGTTTCCTCCATTTCTTAAGGAGCATGAAGGTGTGAAAGTAGTGCAACGACATCGGGGTAGCCGGAATTTCTGGCCTTGTATGGGCGGTCAGGCCGCGAGATACGGTCGAGAATGGGGGCTACCCAAAAAAGTAGAGGGACTATCTTTATTAGGCGGTCAGGCCGCGGGGTAAGCTACTTCCTCTCTACTTCTCTGGTGTCTTACGGAAGAATTATACAAGGGTAAGCTCCCATTATGGAAAATAACAAAAAAGCTTACCCTAGTTCACTCACTAATGGTGAGTGGGAACTAATTATCGGATATTTACCCGTCCAGAGTGGACGAGGTCGCCGTCGTCAGCACTCGTGGCGGGAAATACTCGATGCGGTCTTTTATCTGACCCGGACTGGCTGCCAATGGCGCAATTTGCCCCACGATTTCCCGAAGTGGCAAACGGTCTATTACCACTTTCAAAAGTTAGTACATTTAGGGGTGTGGCAAGCCTTGAATGCCGCCCTAAGCCAAAAATGGCGGCAAGAAATCGGTAAAACTGCTATCCCAAGCGCGGCAGTAGTTGATAGCCAGAGCGTGAAAGCCACTGAAACGGGTTGCTATCACGGTTACGATGGTGCCAAACACATCAAAGGAATTAAACGCCATATTTTGGTTGACACTCTTGGTCTCATTTTGGCGGTGGTGGTTCATTCGGCGGCAATCGCCGAACGAAAAGGTGGAGCCTTATTACTTGCCAAAGCCCAGCCCCTCGCTAGTTGTGCCGAGTTGGTTAAGATTTGGGCTGATGGTGGCTACAGTGGCCCTAACTTTCAACAAGTTGGCAGCACTCATGGTTGGACGATTGAAATTGTTAAACGCAATGACGACCAAAGCGGCTTTGTAGTAATCCCAAAAAGATGGGTGGTTGAGCGAACATTTGGCTGGCTTGGACATTCCCGCCGCCTATCCAAAGATTACGAGCGCAAACCCCGCACCGCCGAAGCCTTTATTTTTGTCACTATGGTGCGGTTATTACTAGCTCGTTTCGATGATCCTATTTCTTAAACACGTTCTAAGTAATTGCCTCTCTTATCTGATCAATATATTTTGCAGTTAAAGTGAAGATAATTCAAGGTTGTGGAGTGGATCTTGATTGTTTGGTTTTCCCTTATCATCTTTAGAGCATTTCTTAAAACTAAATCAAGGCGAAGGTTTAATCAGTCTTTTGAGCGATAATCGGATCATAGCAAGATGAATATTCGCCTCGGAATTTTCTGGTAAGCGGTCATATTCTTTGGACATAGCGCGGTTTCGCCCAATCCAGCTATGTGTCCGCTCTACTACCCAACGGCGCGGCTGCACCTTAAAACCTTTAATATCGTCGGTACGTTTGACTATTTCCAGCTTCAAGTCCAAATTGTCTTTGGCCCATTCCACCAGCTTGCCACTGTAGCCACCGTCTGCCCAGACTAAGCTCAATTTGCTGAACTTATTCTCGGCTTTGGCTAGTAGCTCCACTGCCCCATCCCGATCTTGAATATTGGCAGGGTGGACTTTGACTACCAATGGAAAGCCCAACGTATCTACCAGTAAATGACGTTTGCGACCATTCACTTTCTTACCGGCATCATAGCCTCGTTCCCCACCAGCCTCGGTGGTTTTGACCGACTGGCTATCGATGATTGCGGCAGTTGGTTCTGGGTCACGCCCTTCCTGAAGGCGGACCTTTTGGTGGAGAGCCTGGTAAATCTTTTCCCATAAGCCGTTCCAACGCCATTGACGATAGTAATGGTAGATCGTCTTAAAAGGTGGGAAATCGTTAGGAAGATATTCCCACTGGCAGCCTGTTCTTAAGCGATAAAAGATGGCACAGACCAGCTCTCGATAGGAATGTACTCTGGGATGACCCTCTCGACTGGGAGAAGGGAAATATGGCATAATGATTTCCCACTCGGCATCCGTCGGGTCGGTAGAGTAAGCTTTTCTTGTATTCATAAAATGAGCTTACCCTTTATTTCTTATTTTGTAACCGTTCACGGGGTTGCAAAAAAGGGGGCGGCTGAGTAAAATTTGGGAATGGAAAAACCAAGTCTGCCAGCCGAAATAATCGAGGAATTGCCCGTAGATGTGCGAGTGTATCTGGCATATCTGGAAGAAAGCCTCAAGTTACTACAAGCTCAAGTAACGAACCAGCAAAATAAAATAACCGAACTGGAGGGTCAGCTCAAATTAAACTCGCAAAATAGTAGTAAACCACCATCGAGTGACCCACCTTCAGCTCCACCCCGACCAGCCAAAAAGAAAAGTGGTAAAAAACGAGGTGGACAAATCGGTCACACCCGGCATACTCGACAATTGGTGCCAGTGGAAAAGGTAAATGAAGTAAAAGAATGGTGGCCCACCAAATGTACTAATGGCGAATGTGGCAAGGGGTTGCGGCCTAGAGACCAGGTGGGAGAGGCTATTCGCCAGCAGGTCTGGGAAATAGTGTTGAACCCGGTAGTGGTAACCGAACACCAACTATATGCGTGTGAATGTTCGGAATGTGGGCGAGTAAGCCGCGCTCAAACGAGTGGGGAAGTGCCGAGGGGAATGTTTGGGCCACAGTTGGTAGCGGCAGTAGCCAGTTTGCACGGACGGTTTCGGCTAACCGAACGGGAAATAGTGGCAGTGGTGGAGGGCTTGTGGGGTTTAGAATTGAGTCTGGGGAGTGTGGCCGATATGTGTGAGAAGGCCAGCAGTGCCTTAGCCGAAGTTTATGAGGAGGCTCAAAAGCAGATCCCTAAAGAACAGAAACTGAACCTGGATGAGACCAGTTGGAAAAAGGGGAAGAAGAAACACTGGTTGTGGGTGGCGGTTAGTCGGTTAGTAGTTTTGTTTCACCTGGACGAGAAAAGGGATAGTGCGGCCTTCAGAAAAATCGTGGGGGAAGAGTATGAGGGGGTAGTTAGCAGTGACCGCTTTAGAAGTTACAGTGGGTTAGAGGCCGAAAAGCACCAATGGTGTTGGGCGCATTTAATCCGGGATTTCAGGCGAATGAGCGAACGGGCGGGGCCGGGCGGAATATGGGGTGAAGAAGCGCTGGAATTAAGTCGGCAACTCTTCGAGGAATGGCAAGAGTATCGCCAGAGTGCCGGGAAAATGAGCCTACAAGAGCTAAAAGACGCACTGGCGCCGATAAGAACTGACTTCAAACAACTCCTAGAAGAAGGGAAGACGCACGAAGATGGGGCCGTTAGGAGTTTGTGCGGGGAATTAAATAAAGCCGAGGCCAGTTTGTGGGTATTTAGTGAAGTGGCGGGAGTTGAACCCACGAATAATACCGCAGAAAGGGCATTGCGACCAGCAGTAATCTGGCGAAAAAGGTGTTTTGGCAGTCAGAGTGAAGGGGGCTTGCGGTTTGTGGAGCGGATGTTGACGGTGGCAGCCACTCTCAAGCAACAAGGAAGGGATTTAATTGAGTTTGTGACTCACGCCCTTAAAGCTAAATGGTTTGGGCAACCCACCCCAAGTTTAGTCCAGGTTTGAGCCTAAAATTTGCCCCGTGAACGGTTACCTTATTTTTTCAACTTTTGGCTAATCCTAGTTTTAAGAAACGCTCTTAGGTTGAACCCACAATTATTCGTGTGAACGATTACAAAAAAGAAAGTTCAAAATGGAAGACAAACATATAAAATCAATAGCTAGAAATTTCCAATACGTTTTGATAGTAACAGCCTCCTTTTTTTTCCTCCTTTTTTTTGCTCTTACTTTTATTCGTTTACAATATAAATTTATTTTAGATATAACTGAGGGAGATAGTCTATTACAAGTTAAGAGAATACTTTCAGGTGAAAGTTTATATACAAAACCTTCCTTAGATTATGTTCCTATGATATATACTCCTCTCTACTTTTACCTCTCTGCAATCCTAACAAGTATCTTAGGTATTGGATTTATGCCTCTCAGACTTATTTCTTTACTAGCATCACTTGGCTGCTTCCTAGTAATCTATCTTATGGTTAAGAAGGAGACAAATAGTAAGTTTTCAGGGTTCCTTGCAACAGGACTGTTTGTAGCTTCATTTCGATTAAGTGGTTCGTGGTTTGATATTGCGAAGCCCGACTCCTTATTTCTATTCTTCTTATTAACTGCTTTATATTTTATTAGGTTCCATGATGCGAGATGGAGTTTTATTGTAGCTGGCATTCTCTTTTCCTTATCTTTTTTAAGTAAGCAAACTGCATTAGTCATTATTCTGCCAATAATTCTCTGCTGTATTTATATAAATTGGCGACGCTCATTATATCTAATAATCCCCACCCTTACAATTATAATATTAACCACGTTGTTTTTTACTGCAACTACTGATGGGTGGTACAATTATTATATTTTTGAACTACCGAGCCAACACACGATTGATAATAAGCTTTTCATCTATTTTTGGGTAAAGGATTTAATTTATCCTTTACCCATTGTTTTTTTTATGGCTATATTTGTTATCTCAAATAATTTAACCAAACTTAATATTAAGAAAGGCTTGTTTTATTTATCAACAACTTTTGGAATGTTAATAGGGTCTTGGGTTTCTAGACTACATACAGGCGGTTATGATAATGTTTTACTTCCAGCTTACGCCATATTAGCCATCTTATTTGGCAACGCAACTCAAACTGGATTACAAACTTTAAAGCTTATATCAACATCCAAGCAAGATATAGTTAAAATTTATTTTTACATAGCATGTTTAATACAATTTGCCTCACTTATCTATGACCCATTTGTCCAGCTACCTACTCAAAAGGATTTAGAAGCAGGTCAACAAATAATAAGTATCATGTCAAAGGCCGAAGGAGATGTATTTATTCCTAACCAATCATATTTGGCCCTCTTTGCTAATAAGCCTATTCACGCGGGTGGTTTTCCTACAGATGACGTATTTCGAGGAAGTAGTAACAAAGTGAAAAACGACTTGGTATCAGAAATAAAACTGGATATACAAGAAAGGAAATTTAGTGTCATAATTCTTGACTCCGAATGGACATTAGCACCTAATGATTTGAGCTTGTTTCGGAAGGATTTAGAAAAAAATTATAAATTGCAGAACAGTTTATTTGTTGACAAAACAACTTTTATACCAGTTACGGGTTTAAAAAGCAGACCGCAACTTATATATATACGCATTTCGAGTAATAACCAAGCATCGCACCCATAGCTCGAGACCACCTAATTAAGTTTTGCACAAAATAACGTCAATATGCTGAGGGGCCAATAAAACAACTAATACTAAATCCGGGTAAGTAGTGTATAAAAAACTGGGTATTTAACCTCAAAACCACACTAGTCTTTTGCACACTATCCAAGCGAACTTAGTATAAGCTTTCAAGCAAAAGCCTAGCTAAGCCATCAGCCGCGTTAAGACTGATTTGAAAAATATGAGCATCAGTATCAAAGCTAACCAAACGGGAAACCGTTCAAAAGTGGGGCTACTTTTAGAACATTCATTTAACACCCCTTTCCTTCTCCTAAGCAGCCAATTCTAACCTTTCCTCGCTCACCATCTTTTTCGGTGTCATTACTGGATACCAACGCTTAAATATATCCCCTAATTCTTCATCCACTACTTTCACCCGCACTTGCATGAATAAATGCGCTCCCCACCGGGTCCATTTCATTTGTTGCTTTTTGACAAACCGCTTGCTGATCAATTGGTTGACCGTTGACTCCACAAAATCAGTTGAAATCTTTTTAGCAAGGTTACAATTCGCCAGAGGCCGAGTTTCAAGGTCAACGGTGTAGAGGTGCATCCGAAATATTGTCAGATTGTTCAACGCATAGACGGCTATGCTTATAGTCAGGGGTTAGTGGGTCAACCCAACAAGTTGAGGTACAACATATTCGGAAATTAGCTGACCTAAAGAGAAAAGGACGTAAAGACAAACCAGCGTGGGTACAATTAATGGCGGCAAAACAACGTAAAACCATAGTAGTATGCAAAAACTGCCACAATTCGATCCATGCTGGAAAGTTAGACCGTGCCTTGGAATGAGGTAACTGGAGAGCCGCGATGCCGGGAAACTGGCCTGTCTGGTTCGGGAAAGGCTGCGAGAAAAGTGCTAAGTCAACTTGGTAACTCGCTGGCAGCCCATTTCATGCGGGGGAGGGCGGTTGGAAAAGTAGCAGTAAAGCTAAGTCGCTGGCCGCCTATCCTACTTCACGTCCGGTTCTTAGGGGGCTGGGTGGCAGTAATGTCACCCGGCTACCCAGTGGGCGGCTTTATTCTTCTATAAACTCTCTAACGGCGTAGTACAGCATTTTGTCCAAAAGATGTGATCGCACGTTACTCACTGTCTGCGGAGTAACGCCAAACTTGAGCGCAACCTCTTTTCTGGGTATACCCTTCAGTGAGGCCAAGAATATGGCGGCAACTGGAGCAACGTGTGTCCGGGTAGGATGTATTCCCTTACGCAAGGCTTTCGCTTTGGTCACTGAGACACCGAGAGCAAGAGAACCTCTGAGGAGCGTACACCGATGGTTTTGAAGGTCTTGCACCGTTGTCGGATGGGGTATTATCGGCAGATGAATAGTGGTATCCAGCACTTGCGCCGAAAACTTCTTCACCTCCAGCAGGGTCAATTCAAGAATCCTTATATTTCCGTCAATATTGAGGGTAAGGCCGTAGTCACGGGAACATTCCACCCTTTGCATACGGAGCAAATAATCCAGTAATTCTCTTCTGACCAAAGGGAGCGGGTGGAACAACACCTTCTCCAAATAAGTTTGTATCTCCCGGTTGTTTAATTTTCGTTGGGATGTGTTAAACATTGCACACCACGCTGCCCGAAACCAATTTTATATTCCAACCAGTAAGTTGCTGGGCCAGCTTCAAGTTGACCAAACCGCGTCCGTAAGCTTTGCCCATCTGGTTAGGGCTTAGGTTCACCTGGGCCATTCCCCCTTCCAGGAGTTTCACATCTTCGGGGTTAACCCTGGCCGGAGATAGGGCGTTGGCGAGATACACCTCCGGCACCCTCGACCCCTGCACCAGACTGACCCGCTCCTGGGGGGGTAGTTCCCGAAGGAGCGGTTCCAGCATCGGGTAGGACAATGACTGTGCCACCGCAACTTTGGAAAGTATTCCGGCCTGACGAACCACGTCCAGTACCTCTATTTCCGGCAGGTGCAATCGAAAGAGTTCACGCACAAGCCCTGGATGAGTGCGGGAAACCAACCATCTCCAACCTGTTGGTCTGAGAAAACCGTCATGACTGAAACAGTCCAATTTCATCAGGAACACCTGGAGGCGTTGGCCGGGGTAGTAGGTTTCTCCCGGTAATTGTTCAAAATCCGGGAGAAACGTTCGGATTTCCCGCATTTCTTCGCCATATCCATAAATCCGCAGCTTACTACTATCCAATACCACTACTTCCACCAGTTGCCCCTGAAAAGGTAACAGGCGTTGGTAAAGCTCGGTTGCCCGGATTTCTTGCAAGCCCTGGATTACCAGGCGGCGCACGGCTGTCACCAGGGCGCGGTCTGGGACGGTGGAAGTAAGCTCCTCGCTACCCACCCTGACGCTCACCACATCCCCCTCGACCTGGACGGTCAGGGTTTCTTCTGGCAGGTGAAAGGTTTGGGCGAAGGCGCGGGTGAAAGCGGCCTGGAGCAGTTCCGTAAGCTGGTCTGGTGTTACTTCAAATGAATGAGCCTGACTTAATAGCTGGCTGAGTTTGGCTTCAATCTGCACTCTTTTCTCTTTCTCTTACACTAAATGTTTGAATGCTATAAACGGCTTCGTTGTTATTGCGGCCCAGTCAAAGCAAAACAACTGGTCAGGCCGCCCTTAGTTTCGCTCTGCTCAAGCTGGCTCACCAGTTTTAAGGTTTGAGTTAAGGCTGACACTACCTCTGACCTCCCGGTTTTTGCCACACGCGGTAGTGCCAGGCCAGTTCCTGCTCGTCGAACATCTGGAAGATGTCAGCCCCGGCTACAGAAGTAAACTCCTGCCCGAAAGTTTGTTGGAATACGGGTTTGAGGTAGGCCGCAAACAACACCTTGTCTCTGGGACTAGCCGAATTCCAGCCTGTAACTTCTGCGCCAGCCCCAATTCCGGTTGGGCTGCCCAAAAGAGCGGTGCGGTCAAGTGGTTTCTGCAAATACTGGGGTTGCCCCGGTACAGTGGCATCCACAAAATGGGGCTTGCCATTATTTTGCAGGTTGAAGCCGATAGTTTGGGCCAGATGCTCAGAGGGTAACTGCCAGAATACCTGCGGGTCATTCTCTACGGCACCCTGACCGCCCCGCCCTAATCTTTGGGTCAGGCGTTGGTTGGGACTGAGTGGTTTGGTGTTATTACCTCCCCGTTGTCGGTTCTGAAGAAGGGCCATGTGAACATCGGGGGGCAGAGCCGCAAAGGAGTTGCTCCCAAAGTCATAAGCCCAACTTTCACCCCCAAGTTGAGAAGGAATCAGTTCGGGGTGGTTCTGGGAAAGCAGGTTAAAGACGGCATTTTGCACCGGCACCAATTGCTTCGGGTTAACCGCCA
>Ga0209724_1003600_pt1 | contig 12541 bp, 11 predicted proteins | sample grotaG_FD_184143 | JGI IMG/M metagenome (GOLD analysis project Ga0209724, IMG submission 184143) | Glacier valley bacterial and archeal communities from Borup Fiord, Nunavut, Canada, to study Microbial Dark Matter (Phase II) -... | ecosystem: Environmental > Aquatic > Freshwater > Ice > Glacier ... | reverse complement strand
GTTAATGAAGGAACAATGGTTACTTTGGACGGAACATTGTCCGCTGACCCTGATAGCAATCCATTAACCTATAATTGGATTGCACCTTCCGGAATTTCGCTTAGTTCAACAAGTGCGGCAAAGCCTAAGTTTAATGCGCCCGAGGTAACAGTGAACACCAATTACACATTTACGCTCGTTGTTAATGATGGACTGGTAAATTCTGTGGCTGATCAGGTTACAATTACAGTTCAGAATGTAAATAAAGTACCTGTTGCAAATGCAGGCCCTGATATTTCAGTTAATAAGGGAGTTGTGGTTTATTTGGATGGTTCGGCATCCGCAGATCCGGAGGGCAATCAATTGACCTACAAATGGACAGCACCGGCGGGGATTACGTTGAGTTCAACAACTGATGCGAAACCAACATTTACAGCTCCTGATGTTTCCGTTAACACCAGTTACACCTTAGCGCTTATTGTTAATGATGGAATCGTGGATTCACCAGTTGATCAGGTTGTGATTACTGTTCAAACCGTAAATAGAACTCCTGTTGCAAATGCCGGTATCGATCAGTCGGTAAACAGGGGTGCAGTTGTTTCGTTGGACGGCTCCTTATCATCAGATCCGGATGGCAATCCGCTTACTTACAAATGGACAGCTCCTGCCGGGATTACCCTGAGTTCAGTTACAGCTTCTAAACCAACATTTACCGCACCGAATATTGTTGTAAACACAAGTTATACCTTAATGCTGGTGGTAAACGATGGATTGATTGATTCTCCTGCTGATCAGGTTGTGATTACTGTAAGGTTGGAGAATAGAACTCCGGTTGCAAATGCGGGAGCTGATCAATCTGTTAATGAAGGATCAACTATAACCTTGGATGGTTCTGCATCAACGGATCCGGATGGAAATCCATTGACTTACAAATGGACTGCACCTTCCGGGATTACCTTAAGCTCATCGACAGCTTCCAGACCTACCTTTGTTGCTCCCGAAGTAATGGTGAATACAAGTTACACCTTAACCCTGGTAGTTAACGATGGATTGGTTAATTCCTCTGCTGATCAGGTGATCATCACAGTTAGGAATGTTAATAAAGTTCCGGTGGCAAATGCCGGGCCTAATCAAACTGTAAATGAATTATCTGCTGTCACGCTGGATGGTTCTGCATCAACAGATCCTGATAGTAATCCGTTGACCTATAAATGGACTGCACCAGTTGGGATAACATTGAGTTCAACAACAGTTGCGAAACCAACCTTCACAGCTCCGGAGGTAACCGTAAACACAAGTTATATTTTAGCTTTGGTGGTTAACGATGGATTGGTTGATTCTCCTGCCGATCAGGTAGTAATCTCAGTTAATCAGGTGAATAAAGCTCCGGTGGCAAACGCCGGTCCAGATCAGTCTGTCAACGAAGGGGCATCAGTTACTTTGAACGGTTTGGCATCAACAGATCCGGATGGAAATACATTGACTTACAAATGGACTGTGCCTTCCGGGATTACCTTAAGCTCATTGACTGCTTCGAATCCTACGTTCACAGCCCCTGACGTAACAGTAAATACCAGCTATACTTTAATATTGGTGGTTAATGACGGATTGGTTGATTCTCCTGCCGATCAGGTAGTAATTACAGTCAGGCAAGTGAATAAGGCTCCGCTGGCAGACGCCGGGCCCGATCAGACTGTCAACGAAGGGACAATTGTTACTTTGGACGGTTCATCATCTTCAGATCCTGATGGCAATCCATTAACTTACAAGTGGAGTGCACCATCAGGGATTAAGTTGAGTTCATTAACGGCCTCAAAACCTACATTTACTGCACCCGAAGTTACAGATTACAAGGTTTTCACAATCTCTCTGATTGTTAGCGATGGATTAGTGGATTCACCAGTTGATCATGTAATAATTACAGTTGAAAATGTAAATAAGGCTCCTGTCGCGAATGCCGGACCTGATCAATCTGTTAATGAACTTTCCATTGTTACCTTGGATGGTTCCGCATCAAAAGATCCTGATGGCGATCCGCTTACATACAAATGGACGGCACCAGCCGGAATTACCTTGAGTTCAACAGTTGTTGTGAATCCTTCATTTACAGCTCCTGAAGTAACTGTAAATACAAGTTATACTTTAACATTGGTAGTTAATGATGGATTGATTAATTCTTCTCATTCCGATCAGGTAGTAATCACTGTTAAGAATGTCGATCATCCGCCATATGTGAAAAATGTGATACCAGATGTTTCTGTTGAAAATGGTGCAGCGGATCAATTGACCGATCTGACAACTATTTTTGCGGATGATGATGTTAATGATGTGTTAAACTATTCTGTTACTTCAAATACAAACGATCAGGTTTTTACTGCAACAATTAGCAATGCGGTTCTAACATTACACTTTTCAACCACAAATACCGGTACAGCTGATGTTGTGATAACTGCAAGTTCCAATGGCAGGGAGGTTCAATCTAAATTTAAAGTTGAGGTGAAATTGCCAACCGGAATTAACGATGTTATAGATAATGAGGCTATTCAGGTTTATCCGAACCCAACAAGCGGGAAAGTTCAGATCAAGTTTAGCAGTGCTCCTAAAGCAGATACCTGGATAACTGTGATAGATATATACGGCAAAATTATCCTCAAACTGAAAGCTGAAGGCAGGGACGAGAACATAAATCTCTCGGGTAATTCGCCTGGATTGTATTTCATTAAGATCGATCAGAAGATTCCAAAAACCTTTAAATTGATTTTAAAATAAGCGTCTGCAATCTGGATAAGTAGTGGCTAATCAGACCATGGATATCATTTAAAAAAACATCCGCCAGAATGTCGTCTGGTGGATGTTTTTTTTAATATTAAGTTTACTTTAAATTTGTTTTAACTGAATCGATCCGTTTTACCGGAATGTTTTATTTAACTAACTTTACGGCGCTTTTGAATTTTTTTAGTATTACAGTGTTGAATCATAATATCATAGCAATGATTAAAAGTGTATTTCAAATTGAACGCGCAAAGTATTCTCCCAAGATGCCAAAGGCTTTGGCGGGTTCGGTAAAGGTTGTTGAAGGCGGAAAAACCGACTCAGTGGCTGACCAGAAGGAAATTAAAAAACTTTTCCCAGGTACCTACGGGATGCCGATCATCACGTTTGAAGAGGGTGGAAAAGGTGTTGCCTTTCCGGAACTTAACGTTGGCGTTATATTATCAGGCGGTCAGGCACCGGGTGGACACAATGTTATTGCAGGATTATTCGATGGTTTAAAAAAACTAAATCCCGCCAACAAATTATTTGGATTCCTTGGTGGACCGGCAGGTCTTGTTGATCACCAATACCTTGAATTGACATCCGAAATTATTGACGAATACCGGAATACCGGTGGATTTGATATTATCGGATCGGGACGTACTAAATTAGAAGAACCAGCACAATTTGACAAAGGGATTCAGATTTGTAACCTTTTGGAAATTAAAGCAATCGTTATAATCGGTGGTGATGATTCAAATACAAATGCCTGCGTTTTAGCTGAATATTATCTTCAGAAAAACACAGGAATACAGGTAATCGGTTGTCCTAAGACAATTGATGGTGACCTTAAAAACGAGATGATTGAAGCTTCTTTTGGTTTTGATACTGCTTGTAAAGTTTATTCAGAACTGATTGGAAATATCATGCGTGATGCCAATTCAGCTAAAAAATACTGGCATTTTATAAAATTGATGGGTCGTTCGGCTTCACACATCGGTTTGGAATGTGCGTTACAAACCCGACCTAATGTTTGCATTATTTCGGAAGAGGTTGCCGCTAAGGAGCAAACACTCGAACAGATTGTACATGAAATTGCTGATATCGTTACTGAAAGGGCTCAGAATGGTGAAACATTTGGTGTTGCATTGATTCCTGAAGGATTGGTTGAGTTTATTCCTGAGATTAAAGTATTAATCGCAGAATTGAATGAATTGCTTTCTGAAGGTGAGACTGCTGAGGTCTTTCAGACACTGGCGACAAATACCGAGAAAAGGGATTTTGTAATTGCAAATCTAACCTATGAATCATCAAAGGTTTATGCTTCTCTTCCTACCCGTATTGCACGTCAGCTTACGCTCGATCGCGATCCTCATGGAAATGTTCAGGTTTCGCGTATTGAAACTGAACGTTTGTTAATCGAGATGGTTGAAAAACGTTTGACTGAATTGATTAAGAGTGGAATTAAGGTGAAATTCTCTTCGCAAAATCACTTCTTTGGATATGAAGGACGTTGTGCGGCTCCATCAAATTTTGATTCAGATTATTGCTATTCTTTAGGTTATATTGCTTCTCTTTTAATCGGTAGCGGAAAAACAGGTTATCTTGCATCCGTTCGTAACACGACTTCTCCTGCTGCTGAGTGGATTCCTGGCGGTGTTCCAATCACGATGATGTTAAACATGGAACGTCGTAATGGTGAAATGAAAGCGGTTATTCAGAAAGCACTTGTTAAGCTGGATGGAGCGCCTTTCAAAGCTTTTGCTGAAAAACGTGAAGAGTGGGCTATTACTACTTCATTTGTATATCCCGGACCGATTCAATATTGGGGTCCGTCCTCTGTTTGCGATGCTCCTACAAAGACATTACAACTCGAAAAGGCAAAATAATTTTGAAAATATATTATAAAAAAACCTCGGCTTGCCGGGGTTTTTTTGTTATTGATTGATGAGATTGACTGTATGACAGGCGACCAAAGCCGCTGTTTCTGTTCTTAATCGTGAATTGCCGAGTGATATAGGAATAAAACCTTCTTTCATAGCTGATTCAACTTCCTCGTTCGAAAAATCACCTTCCGGACCAATCAAAATCAAAACATCTTTTCCTTTCACGACAACATCTCGTAACAGTACTTTCTCTCCTTCGTTGCAATGAGCGATAAAACGAAGTCCCGTGAACGGTCTTTTGATTGTTTCTTTGAAAGTCAGCAATGGATTTAAAACAGGCAGAAATGCTTTAATTGATTGTTTGATGGCTGAAACCATTACCTTCTCCAACCGCTCTGGTTTAATCTCTTTTCTTTCGGAATAACGGCTTATCAACGGAATAACCACATCAATTCCAATTTCGGTTGCTTTCTCGAGAAACCACTCATACCGATCGATATTTTTGGTAGGCGATACGGCAATAGTTAGCTGGTAATTCCTTTTTCCGTAATTGAATTTCTTGTCAACCACCTGTAATATGCACGCTTTAGGATGAGCGCTGATAATCACGGCTTCGCAAAGCAGCCCTTTCCCATCAACCAAAAAGAGTTTTTCACCTTCAGTCAGTCTTAGTACCCTGACACAGTGTTTGGATTCCTCTTCACTTAATTGGTAAGTATCGCTTTGAATATCCGGCGTATAGAATAAATGCATTTCGAAAATTAAAGTTGATAATCCATTGGCTAAAGATAGCAGTGATTTGAAAAGGTTGATCCTTCATTTGAAATGTTTAATATTCCTTGTTTAAACCATATCCCTCAAATGATCAGACTTTAAACCTCTAAAACTATAGGAAAAATAGAAACCTTTTCAACAGCAGAAACCATTGTACCCTTTCAAACGACAGAAACATTTCTACTTCGCCTTACGAGTAAAGAAACCGCTTAATCTTTTGGGTAGGTGTTCTTTCGAACGGTTTCGACTGAACAAGTATTTGCTGAACCTGCGAAAATTTATTGACACGAGAGTTAACATATACTTGAAGTTCTGCAATTAACTCATCCAGTTTTTCATTAAACAATCCCGCCTGGTCGCGAATGGCCTGATATTGGATTTCCAGCTCTTCCATATTGAGCAACACAAGCGCAACAAGTTTTCCCTTTCGTTCAACGACCAGTGATTCAACCACATTTTTAAAATCATTGATTACTGATTCGATTTCCTCAGGGAAAATATTTTCTCCCGAAGCGCTGACAATCATGTTCTTCAAGCGCCCTTTAAATGCAAGGTATCCCTTATTGTCAATTAAACCAAGATCTCCGGTTTTAAACCATCCATCTTCAGTAAGAACTTCTTTGGTCAATTCAGGTTCTTTGAAATATCCTTTCATCACATTTGGCCCTTTGATCCAAATCTCACCCTGACCTGTTTTTGGATCTGGTTGATCAATTCTTAATTCGACACCTGGCATTGCCGGACCAATCGTTTTCAATCTTGAAATAGTTGTTCCGGCACCTGCTGCAAGTGGAGCCGTTTCAGTAAGTCCGTAACCAATGGAGTAGGGGAATCTTGCTTCAAGGAGAAATCTCTCCACAACACTATCAAGCTTCGCACCGCCGATGCCAAAGAAGTGAACCTCACCTCCAAATGTTGCCATTAATTTCTTACCGGCAATCCTGTTAAGAAGAATCCTGATTGGTTGAATGCTATAAAGTATTCTGATTAATCTGTTTTTACTGAATTTAGGTTTAATTTGCTTTTTATAAATTTTTTCGATGATCAACGGTACCGAAAGGATGATTGTGGGTTTTACAGTTTGCAAAGCCGGGATTAATACAGCCGGAGTTGGAATCTTTTTGAGGTAATGTACCGAAGAACCACACATAATCGGAAGAATCAATCCCAATGTATTCTCATACGAATGCGAAAGTGGTAATAAAGAGAGGAACCTGTCATTCACAGTCATCTCCTGTATCAAACCACCATGCTCTGCATCCCAAACAATGTTCTTATGAGTAAGCATTACCCCTTTCGATTTTCCAGTAGTTCCCGAAGTGTAAATAATCGATGCCAGATCATCTTCTTCAACCATAAATGAATTGAGACTTTCGGGTGAAATCTCCACATCTGAAAGCTCCTGACCTGAAATCTTTTCAAACGTTTCGATCCGAATGACAGTTTTGAATGGTTCAGCTTTGAATTGTTCAATCTTTGTTAAAAGATTTTCAGAAACAAATAACACTTTCGACTCGGAGTGTTCGATGATATTGGTAATCTCAGTAACTGAAAAATCGGGAAGAATAGGTACGGCAATCGCTCCAATTGTAGTAATTGCAAAGTAGGCAATACCCCAATTGGGCATATTCGTACTCAGAATTACCACCTTATCTTCTTTCGATACACCAACTTTAATGAGTTGAATAACAACCTGATTTATTTCATTCTCAAGCTGTGCGTAAGTGCGGTTTGAATCTCCGACAAAAACGAGCGATTGACTATCGCTGAACTTTGTGAAGCTGTTCCGGAGCATCGCAGGAATCGTATATTTGATCTGTTGTCCCATTTTTTTAATTAACGAAGTCTGCAAAGTTAATTTTTACTTCCAAAAAACAGGTGAATTCATGTCGATCTATAACTGTTATCAAACAGTTTTCTCAAGATCTTGTTCAGAAATTCTTAAAATCGATCTGCATTTACGACTTATAATGGATAAATTTGGTATTTCCGGCATCAATAAAATGAAATTGTTAACGACAAAGCAAAAACAAATAGCAACCTTTACAACCGAATAAATGCAGATAATTAAAGTATTCATTCTCCTAAAAAGCAGATAACAATGACAGTAATGAACTTGATTTTGGGATTATTCTTTATCGGACTTGGATTTCTTGTAAAAGCAGTCCCTGACCTGATTGCAGGTTACAATACAATGTCCAAAGAACAAAAAGCGAATGTCGACATTCGGGGATTATCGACTTTTATGCGAAATGTATTAATTGTGATAGGTTTGGTAATAATTGCAGGAAATTTTCTGTCACGTTTATTGGGATTTCCAATGATTGCCAGTTCATTGAATTTTATAATTCCATTTGTTGGAATTCCATTTGCCATTGTAAAAGCCCAAAAATTCGATCATAACAAACAAGGTTCGAAAGCGAAGATGGTATATGTCGTGGTGGGATTTGTTGTTTTATTTGTAACGGGATTGCTTTACTATGGCACAACGCCTGCAAAAATTGAAATAAATGGAGAGTCAATCCACATCTCAGGGATGTACGGCATTGAACTTAAAGGCAGCGATATTCAGGAAATTACAATGCGTGAAAAATTACCTTCAATAATTATACGGACAAATGGATTTAGTTTTGGTTCATCGAATAAGGGGAATTTTAGACTTGAAGAAATTGGCAAGTGCAAACTTTTTCTTCAGTCAGAAAGCGGTCCCTATTTAGTCATGATTAAAAAGAATGGAGAAAAGATCATCCTTAACCGAAAGAACAAGATTGAAACTGAACAGGTTTTCGAAAATATTAAAACAATGATTAATAAATAACACTGTTTAAGTGGATTCATAAAAAGTAAGACAACAATGAAAAAAGCAATTCTATTTCTGCTATTACTTATTCCGGTATTCTCCTTTGCCCAGGTTGATAAACAATCTTTTTACAACGTTAATGATTATCCCGCAACAAAATATTCAGTCAAAATTGATACCTTTTCACTTAAAACTTTCAAAATTGAATTGGTCCAGGTAAAGCTAAAAGCGGAACAATCTACGGACAATTCCGCCTATTGCCGGATTTGGTTAACGGTAAAAAGTGGCAATACGGTTATTGACAAGTTGTTTTTTCCGGAATGTCGTGCAGTGGAAGGATGTTCAGGAATTTTTTCAAAAGGGCAGCCAAGCAAAGATTATGTCATCTTATCGAAATTTGGTGATAATGCCGGACAATTAATAATTATTGATAATACGGGTAAAATTCAGACATATCCGGGTGGGGGATATGCTGTATCTGATGATTTAAAGTACCTGTTCAGCGTTCATGATTCCAATACAATCGGAGTTACAGTTTTCGATCTTTCGAAAAACAAAATGATTTTTTTAATTGCGCAGTTAAAGAGTGAACTCGCAGATTTTTACCAGGCAGGTAATAAATATTTTGTGGTTGAAATAGATGATGACGCTACAAACGAAAACCAGACAAATATTTTCACTTTTGATTTTGCTAAAGGATATATGTTCAAATCGACTGTTAATGACCAGTATGTTGAAAAGGCAACACGTCTCAAAACTTATAATAGGTACACCTTTTCGCCTTGTAGTTGCGGACAAAAAGAATAAATATGACAGCAAATATAAAATTCGAACATCCGGCCCTGGCCTCGAAGCGAGCCATCATCTTCGACCTGGACAATACAATTTATCCGGTCAGTTCAATTGGAGACAAACTTTTTAAATCGTTGTTTCAGCTTATTGTTGAAAATGGAGAATATACAGGAGATTTTGACGAAATTAAGGGTGAAATTATGCGGCGACCCTTTCAATTTGTTGCCGATGATTTCTCTTTTAGTGAAAACCTGAAATCGGATTGTTTAAAGCTGTTTTTGGACCTGACTTATGACGAACCTATAGATCCATTCGATGATTACAAATATGTGCGTAAGCTTCAGGGCATAAAATTTCTTGTTACGACGGGCTTTACCAAACTTCAAAACAGCAAAATTCTTCAGTTGAATATTGAAAAAGACTTTTTGGAAATTTATATCATTGATCCTATTCAATCAAAACTGACAAAGAAAGATATCTTTCTTAAACTATTGATAGATTACCACCTTAAAGTTCATGAAGTGTTAGTTATTGGAGATGACCTGGATTCCGAAATAAAGGCTGCAAACGATATGGGAATTGATACCATTTTATACGATCGTGAATCGGAACATACCGGTATTGAAAATCAAAAGACAATCAATAGTTTCAAAGACTTACATTTAGCCAATTGGCATTGAAAAAAAGGAATGGTTATTGCATATGTAAATAAGATTGACATACAATTTAAGTTCATCTGTCAACTAATTAAATTAGTGTAATCATACTTACTTCAAAAACTTTACCCATGAGAAATTTATACCTTCTTTTACTGATTATTATTGGATCAAACCTTTATGGACAAACCGATTCGATTGAGAAGGCAGCAATCTACACTAAGTTTTTATCCAAAGACCTTTCGCAGGAAGATTATACAGATATAGGTGCCAGATGGAATCAAACAATCAGAAAAATAAATAAATATCCGGATTTGCCGCTTGATAAATTCGGACAGGTTCACTATTCATTTTTGAACAAATTCAAAACAATAAACAAAGAAAAACTATTTCACAGGGCACTTGAATACCTCTCAACCAATTATGGAATATATCCGGCCAATTTATATTCAAATTTAGAGGACGGAAAAATAATTTTCGGTAATAGTTTTAATGTAGACGCTAATTTAACAGGTACTTACACTTGTATTATTTCAATAAAAGATGAAAAAATACTGACCGAATACATTAATATCGGATGTCAGGTATTTTATCCCGGTAGTTCGGGCGAGGTATATATTCCAGAAAGTACTGCAAGTTTTAATATTAACCAGTTATATCCTGTCATATTGAAAAACACAAAAGATTGGAACAGGAATTTAATTCTATTCAAGGTTACAAATGAGTACCTCAAAAGTGAGGTTGACAGACTACGTGATTATTCCATGAACTATGACTCCAATTACTCTTTTTAGAGGAACCTGATAACAGGGCGCAACTTAATCGCCCGTTTATTCGTCATAAGAATAAACTGATTATGAAGTCTTGTCTATTTTACATGGTGGTTATGCTGGCATTCTTCGGTTGCAGTAAAAGCAAACATACTATCAGCGGCGATTTAAACGGCATAGCAGGTACTATTGAAATTCACAGGTGTTTCTGTGCGACTTCTGCCTATCGTTACCTGATCGTAACAAATGAAGGCAGCGAACCGGTTTATTACAATCCGGTAAACCTTGCCGAAGACTTTAAAGATCAGAATTACAAGATCGTTTTTACGGCCGATCTGTTAAATGACAGCAGTATCGTCTATACAAACCTGGCAAACGATGCATTGGTTGAGGCATTTAAAGTAAGAAATGTAAAACTGATTGATATTGAAAAAACGGCAGAATGATTTTTAAAAATTAACTTTGACAACTGAAAAAGGGGACCAATCGTATGACCAGACAATTTCTAATCTTTCTGCTTTTCGCTTGCACACTGGTAAGTTGCGATAAAACGGATTTGTTGTATTCCGACGATCCCAATTACCCGACTATTATTAAGAAACTTAGTCCTTCTGCGGTCACAGACTTAAAGACTGCTTTTGCCCAAAAGAATAAATACTTTATATCATCCATCAATGAATATGGCTTTTGCGGGATGGGCGAACTAAACGATACGCAGGATTCTCCGCCTCTTTTAAATCCACTTACAAAAGCCGAAGCCATTGAGAAGGCAAAAAATTTCGTTTCGCAAAACCCTTCAATTACAGGTGTAAAAAATACAGCTGATTTGAAAATTACAATGGAGTATTCCGATACCGGATATTGGGACAATGCATCTTATTGGTATGGACGTTCTGCTGATCAGTTCATCGATACAATCGAAATTGTGAATTCACAAATACTATTTCAGATTAAAAACCGTGAACTTCGCTCCTGTATTGGTAACTGGTATCCTGATGTTTATATTCCTGGCAAATTCAATGTCAGTCGCGACAAAGCAAAAGCTTCACTGATTGATAAAATTGTTTGGCACTCCACAATTGCAGGAGTACCTTACAGTGCCACAATTACAGCTGCAAGTTTAGCTGCAAGCACAACCCGTTTAGTTATATTCCCAAATACGTTCAACAACCAGATTGAACTTCGTGTTACCTGGCAGATCAATATTCCGGGACCGGTTTACTATATCATCTTTGTTGACGTAATGACCGGCGAATTGATTAGTGAACAACCGACGATTATTTCATGAGTTCGTAATCTGCTGACAAATAACAGGATGACATATAGAAACTTTTTTAAAATTTTAAATATGAAAATTACTATTTTATTTGCGTGCTTTGTAATTATATTGGCTTCGTGTTCAAAGAGCGATGACAATGTTTATCCTGAAAAGACCTACACAAGTACAAGTGGAACAGCCATTACAGTTTTAGGTCATCAATGGGCGACAGGTATAGGATATGATTATTCTGGTCCTGCAATTATTTGTAATCTTTCAACAGCTTTTGTACTAAAAGGGAAAACTAATGGTGATAGTATCAATATTAAAACCACTCGGAACGGAGAAACAAAATACAAAAGTGTCGATTTAGATGTTAATAAGTACTTTGCTCAAAGTACAGTAATCGCTGATTCATCATTTATGCAGATCAATATTCCTACAGAATTGCTCTCATGGGCTGTTGAAGTAGTCGTCTATAAAGGTTCCGATTCATTAAAAGTACCGTTTAAAAGTGAAGAGATTCGATTACGGTAAAATAAGATCCGAATCCTCTTCGTTTACAATAAAGCCCTTTCCGAATCTTCGGCAAGGGCTTTATTGCTTGAAATGATCAGCGCCGTCTTCATCAACAAATATTTTGCAGCATCTTTGATACTAAACAAATCAACATTTTAAGATGGAAGTTGTTATATGTGATGTAAGTTTTCGGCAAAAAAGCCCGACATTACAAAGCAAAGATTTATAAACCATTAAAAACAGTTACGATGAAAAAGAAAATCATATTTGTAGTAAGCCTACTTTTTGGACTGATGTTTATTAATGCAGGTCTAAATAAATTTTTCAATTACATACCTGTGCCGGCAGACATG
>Ga0209724_1003597_pt1 | contig 12545 bp, 9 predicted proteins | sample grotaG_FD_184143 | JGI IMG/M metagenome (GOLD analysis project Ga0209724, IMG submission 184143) | Glacier valley bacterial and archeal communities from Borup Fiord, Nunavut, Canada, to study Microbial Dark Matter (Phase II) -... | ecosystem: Environmental > Aquatic > Freshwater > Ice > Glacier ... | reverse complement strand
GCGGATGGCACCGGCGAGACCGGGAGACGCCGACAGGATTCCGACGGCGGTGATGTCTTTTAGTGCGATGTTGCGGGTGTCGACGGTGCTCGGTGCCGACGAGAGCCCGATGAAGACGACTCGACCGGCGGGTTTGGTGAGTCGCACCGCGAGCGCGGGACTCGAGTCGAGGCTCGTCGCGTCGATGACGGAATCGAACTGGCTGTCCCGCATCGACTCGAGGTCGGTCAGCGTCGAGGTGTGCGCGACACCGAGTGTCCGGGCGAGGGCAAGTGACCCCTCGCGGACTCCGCCGATGTGTACGTCAGCGCCTTCGGCGAGGGCGAATTGCGCCGCGAGGAGGCCGATCGTGCCCGAGCCGAGCACGAGCACCGACTGGCCCGGCTCCAACCCGGCCGCGCGCACCGCGCGAAGCGAATTTCCGCCGGGCTCGACAAGTGCCGCAGCCGCAACCGAAACCGAATCGGGAATCACGTACGCAAACTTGGTGGGGATGAGCACGCGCTCCGCGAGTCCGCCCGCCCAGCCGTCCGTGATTCCGACCTCGAAACGATGGGGACAGACGTGATGGTGGCCGCCCACGCAGTAGTCGCAGTGGCCGCATCCCAGCATCGTGTCGCCTGTGATGCGCTCGCCGATCCAGGACTCCTCGTGAGGTGAGCCGGCTGCGATCACTCGGCCCGTCCACTCGTGACCGAGGCGAATGGGGAAGTGGGTGATTCCCTGATCGAGGTACGCCATCTCGCCGCTGTACAGCTCGACATCCGTCCCGCAGATTCCGACCCGCTCCACCTCGACGAGAAGTTCTCCCGCAGACGGGACCGGATCCGGCACGTCAAGCACCGCCGCCTTCCGTGGGCCGGTGACGACGAGTGCGCGCATCATCGACTGGCTGTGGGGTCGCGAATGACGCGTTGTGTTTGGATACCCAGCCGGGTGATGCCGAGAGTCAGCACTTCGCCGCCGGTGAGGTAGGTCGGCGGGGTCTGTCCGAGCCCGACCCCGGGCGGCGTCCCCGTGTTGATGAGGTCACCGGGTTCGAGGGCCAAGAACTGGCTGAGATAGTGCACGATGAATGCGGGGCTGAAGATCATCGTGGAGGTTGACCCCGTCTGGCGGCGCTTGCCATCGATGTCGAGCCAGAGGTCGAGGTCAAGCACATCGCCGACCTCATCCGGTGTGACCAAGTAAGGCCCCGCCGGGTTGAAAGTCGGAGCCGACTTGCCCTTAGACCATTGCCCACCCCGCTCAAGCTGCCACTCGCGTTCGCTCACGTCATTGACGAGCACGAAGCCCGCGATGGATGCCGCAGCCTGCGCTTCATCGGCGAGGTACGAGCAGTGCCGCCCGACCACGATCCCGAGTTCGACCTCCCAGTCGGTTTTCACCGACCCGCGCGGAATGAGCACGTCGTCGTTGGGGCCGACGAGCGTGTTGGGCGACTTGGTGAAGAGGATCGGCTCGGTGGGCACGGCTTGATTGGTCTCGGCGGCGTGATCGCTGTAGTTCAGCCCGATGCAGAGAATCTGGTGCGGACGCGCGAATGGCGCGCCGAGTCGACGCTCGCCGAGTGGCTCCGCTCGCCCCGCAGCTGCCCGTTCCGCGACGAGGACAGGCAGGGTGGAGAGCTGACCCGACCCGAAGAACGCCTCATCGAAGTCGCCGACCACATCCGAGACATCGACAATCGTGGTGTCGTCAATGAGTACGGCAGCCTTCTCGGAGCCGATCGGCCCCACGCGCACGAGTCGCATTAGTTGTCCTGTCCTGAACCCGAGTGCGCCCAATACGGTGTCGTCGTGCTTCCCGCCCAGCGGAAGCTCGGGAGGCCGGTGACGCCTGGGCTGGCGACGAAGATCGCGCCCGTCTCATCCGTCACGGTCTCGAGGCCTTCTTGCCCGGTCGTGATCGCGAGGATGTCGAGGTCGCGACCCACGAACGCCGGGCACGACACTTGGCCCGCGTTCACGCGCACGATGTCGAGTAGTTCACCTGTCGGCGAGTGGCGACGCACACTCGATCCGCCCCACTGGGCGACCCAGAGGTTGCCGTCGGCGTCGACGGTAATGCCGTCCGGGTTCGCGGGCAGCCCGCTCACCACGGTGATCCAGGGTTCGCCCCGGTCGAATGATCCCGGCCCGTACGAGTGACTACTTACGGTTCCCGCGAAGGTGTCGACGTGGTAGATCGTCGCGCCGTCGGGCGAGAAGGCGAGTCCGTTGGAGAGCCGGATGCGGTCGCGCAGCGTTTCGACGGTTCCGTCGGGCGAGACGCGTAGCAGCACTTCGTCTCCCGTCGCGTCGACACGAGACGGAGCCACGAGCGACAGCGTTCCGATGAGGAACCGACCCTGGGGGTCGACAATGCCGTCGTTGAGGCGGACGTCGGTGCGCCCGCCGAGAAGGTCGGGGCCGACGGAGATGACCCTGTCCGGCGAGACTGTGGCGAGACCATGTGCTGCCGCGACGAGTAAGCCACCGTCTTGCGCAAGGCCGATCGCACTCGTCGTTTGGTCGAACTGCATGGTCGCGACCTCCGTCAGTCGCCCCCCGGCGAGGCGACCAGACATGACGCGTCCCTGCCAGAGGTCAACCCAGCGAACGAGTTCGGCGCGGTCATCCCAGATGATGCCCTCGGCGAGTTCGAAGAGCGGCTCGGTGGCCGCTGTCCCCACGTACTCGGTCATCCCAGCGCCGCTTCAGCAGAAAGGGACGCGTGTGCCATAATTCAGCATGTTAGCGGACCATTCAGGCTGATGGAAAATGAGGACTCACCGGTGAACGACCTCCGCAGCGCCGCCTGGTACGCCGGCGACGATCGTAACGCGTACATCCATCGGGCGTGGATGCGCCGGGGGCTCCCCGCCGATGCGCTCGACGCGACGAAGCCACAGATCGCCATCGCGAACACCGCGTCTGATCTCACGCCGTGCAACATGCACTTGAACGAGGTGGCCGAATCCGTGAAAGCGGGAATCTGGGCCGCGGGCGGTGTTCCCTACAACCTGCCCGTCGTGTCGCTCGGCGAGACCCAGGTCAAACCGACGGCGATGCTGTGGCGAAACATGGCCGCGATGGCGATGGAGGAGATGTTCCGCGCTAACCCGATCGACGGGCTCGTGTTGTTGGGCGGGTGCGACAAGACGATTCCCGCGCTGCTCATGGCCGCGGCATCCGTAAATCTGCCGGCGATCGTCGTTCCCGGTGGCCCGATGCTTACGGGACACTTTCGGGGTGAGGCTCTCGGCTGCGGTACCGACGTGTGGCGGCTCAGCGAAGAGGTGCGGGCGGGCACGATCACGAACGGCCAATTCATGGAGTCGGAGCAAGCGACCATCCGCTCGAAAGGTCACTGCAACACAATGGGCACGGCCTCCACGATGGCGGTCATGGCCGAAGCGCTCGGGATGACGATCCCCGGCTTCGCGGGAACGCCCGCGCCCGACGCGCGCTTGCTCTCGCTCTCGCATGACACGGGACGGCTCATCGTCGACATGGTCGCCGCCGACCGTCGCCCGAGCGACATCATGACGAAGGAGTCTTTCCTCAACGCGATAATCGCGATCGCCGCCGCAGGCGGATCGACAAACTCGGTCTTGCACTTGCTCGCTATTGCGGGCCGAGTCGGGATCGACCTCACCCTCGACGACTTCGATGCCGCGGGTGCCGGGGTGCCCGTGATGGCCAACCTCCAGCCGTCCGGCGCGTTTCTCATGGACGATCTGTTCCGCGCCGGGGGCGTGCTCGCGCTTCTGAGCCAAGTGAAGGACCTGTTTCACCCCGAGCCGATCACCGTGACCGGCGCCCCGTTCGTCGACTCGCTCACGGCGCATCCCGTCTATGACGACACCGTCATCATGCCGAGGGATGCGCCGCTCATGAAAGAGGCGGGCATCGCGGTTCTGCGTGGCAACCTCGCCCCGCGCGGGGCGATTATCAAGCCCTCGGCGGCGACCGCGGAGTTGCTCACCCATACGGGACCGGCGCTCGTCTTCGACAGCATCGAAGACATGCGTGACCGAATCGATGATCCCGAGCTGGATGTCACAGCCGATACCGTCCTCGTCTTGCGCGGCTGTGGGCCGCAGGGATACCCGGGCATGCCCGAGGTTGGCAACATGCCCCTTCCGCGCAAGCTGCTCGAGCAGGGCGTGCGCGACATGGTGCGCATCAGCGATGCCAGGATGTCGGGGACTGCGTACGGAACGGTCATCCTTCATGTCGCCCCAGAGGCCGCCGCGGGCGGTCCGCTCGCCTTCGTGCGCACGGGCGACGTCATCACCCTCGACGTGCCGAACCGCTCGCTCAGCATGGCCGTGTCAGACGAGGAGTTGCAGGCGCGCGGCCCAAGCCCCGCGAGTCTCGCGGCATATGCGGCTCCCGCGCGCGGGTGGGCGAAGCTCTATGTCGAGCACGTCCTTCAGGCCGATCAGGGAGCCGACCTCGACTTCCTTGTCGGATCGTCCGGCGACACGGTGGCTCGTGAGTCTCATTGAGTCCGGCTCTCGCTCGGAACTGACCGGCCCCGATGTAGCACTCGCGGCCGCCATCAGCGCGGCGATCCCGCGAGACGGCGCCGTGTCGACGAGCGCGTTCGACCGGGTCATCGCCGCGGTCGATGCGTCGCACTACCTACTCACGCCCCGTGCGGTCGTGACCCCGAAGAATGTCGCCGAGGTCGCCGCGCTGTTCGCGTTTGCGGCAGCGAGCCGGGAGTCGCTGACCTTCCGGTCGGGTGGCACGAGCCTGTCGGGCCAGGCGTCGACGGGCAGTATCCTCGTCGACACCCGTAAGTTTTTCCGCTCGATCTCGATCGAGGACGAGGGGCTCGTCGCTCGCGTGGGGCCGGGCGCGACGGTGCGCCAAGTAAACGCCCGACTGCTGCGCCACGGCCGCAAACTCGGCCCGGATCCCGCGAGCGAGATCGCGTGCACGATCGGTGGCGTCGTTGCCAACAATTCAAGCGGCATGGCGTGCGGCACCGCGCAGAACACCTACCGAACGCTGCGATCGGCGATCATCGTGCTTCCGAGTGGCACGATCCTCGACACCTCAAGGTCTGACGCTGATGCCGAACTCAACAGGGCCGAACCCACTCTCTGGCAGTCACTCGCTGACCTGCGCGCCCAGGTTCTGGCTGACCCAGCACTCGTCGGCGAGATCGTGCGCCAGTACTCAATCAAGAACACCATGGGCTACGGACTGAACTCGCTCGTTGACCACGAGACGCCCGTGCAGATTCTCGCGCACCTCATGGTGGGCAGTGAGGGCACGCTGGGTTTCGTCGCCGAGGCGACCTTCAACACGGTTCCGCTGCTGGCGCACGCTGCCACAACCCTCCTCGTGTTCGAGTCGCTGCGCGCGGCAACCGACGCGCTCGTGGGCATCATCGCGACCGGACCCGCGACCGTTGAACTCATGGATGCCGCGTCCTTGCGCGCCGCTCGCATCGACCCCGAGTCCCGGGCAGCGCTTCCCGCGTTCCCGGTTGTCGAGCACTGCGCTCTTCTCGTTGAATACCAAGCCACAACCTCTGACGCCGTCGACGAGCTCGCCCGCGCCGCCGAGCCGGTCTTCGCGCGACTCCCGTTGACGACGAGCCCTGTGCTCACGCGCGATGCCAAACTTCGTGCCTCGCTGTGGCACATTCGCAAGGGACTGTATGCGACCGTTGCCGGCGCCCGACCGTCGGGAACAACCGCGCTGCTCGAAGACATCGCCGTGCCGGTCGCCCGGCTGTCTGAGACCTGCGCGGGGCTCACGCGACTCTTCGACCGTCACGGCTATCGCGACGCGGTGATCTTCGGTCATGCGAAGGACGGCAACATTCACTTCCTCATCACCGAGGACTTCGGCAGCGAAGCGAACCTGGCCCGATACCGAGCGTTCACCGAGGACATGGTCGATCTCGTCCTCAGCGCGGGCGGCACGCTCAAGGCCGAGCACGGAACGGGGCGGATCATGGCGCCCTTCGTCGAGCGGCAGTACGGACCCGTGTTGTACCGGATCATGCTCGAGATCAAGCGCGCCTTCGACCCGGCGGGAATCCTGAATCCAGACACGATTCTCACCACGGACTCTGAGCTGCACCTGCGCAACCTCAAGTCCACGCCGACCGTCGAGGTGGAAGTGGACCGCTGCGTCGAGTGCGGCTATTGCGAACCCGTGTGCCCGAGCAAAGACCTCACGACCACGCCACGCCAGCGCATCGTCGTTCAGCGGGCCATAGCTCAAGCTGAGCTCAGCGGCGACACCGCACTCGCGCGCGAGTTGCGTACCGAGCAGGGCTACGAGGTCGTTGACACGTGCGCCGTTGACGGGATGTGCCAGACCGCGTGCCCCGTGCTGATCAACACGGGCGATCTCGTGCGCCGGCTGCGCTCGGAGACCGTGGGCGCGGTCAACCGGGGTGTGTGGAGCGCCGCGGGCAAGGCCTGGGGGCCAGCGACGGGGGTCGCTTCCTTCGCCCTGAGCGCCGCATCCGTGCTGCCCGCTCCGCTTGTCACTGTCCCCAACCGAGCCGGCCGGGCAATCGTCGGCAAGGATTCCCTTCCCCTGTGGTCGAAGGATCTCCCGCGCGGCGGCCGCAAGCGCACCCCCGGCACGACCGGTGTCGCCGAGGCGGTCTACTTCCAGGCCTGCGTCGGAACGATGTTTGGCCCTGCTGAGGGTGGCGAAGGGGTTGCGGTTGCATTCCAGTCCCTCGCGGCCAAAGCCGGCATCGGCCTCGTGAGGCCGACCGGCATCGGCGGCTTGTGCTGCGGTACGCCGTGGAAGTCGAAGGGCATGCTCGACGGCTACCACGACATGGTCGCGCGCACTGCTGACGCGCTGTGGGTGGCATCCGATCACGGTCGACTGCCGGTGGTGTGCGATAACTCGTCGTGCTCCGAAGGGCTCGTACACGCGCTCGAGAAAGCCATCGACGACCATCCGGAGTATCACGCGATGCTAATTGTCGACGCGGTCGACTTCGCGGCGGAGCACTTTCTCGGGGCTCTCGACATCGGCTCGACGCTGGAGAGCGTGGTGGTGCATCCGACGTGCTCGAGCACTCGAGCCGGGTCAAATGGCAACCTCACCACGCTCGCCTCCGCGGTCGCCGGCACGGTCACGGTTCCCGACGACTGGGGTTGCTGCGCCTTTGCCGGCGACCGTGGGATGCTGCATCCCGAGCTCACCGCGAGCGCAACCTTTCGCGAGTCAGCAGAAATCGCGGCCAGCGTGTACGACGCGTACCTGTCGTGCAATCGCACCTGCGAGATCGGGATGACTCGCGCGACCGGGCACCCGTACCGGCACATTCTCGAGGTGCTCGATGCAGTGGCATCCGCTCCGAGCGCCCGACACAGCAATGAAGGAGAACCGCATGCCTGAATTCGATGGACTCGTCGCTGTAGTCACGGGAGGGGCGTCGGGCATCGGAGCAGCCGTTGCTCGCAAGCTCATCGACTCGGGCGCGTCTGTCGCCGTGCTCGATCTCAACCCGGCCGATGCCGACCCGGCGGCATTCGCTGTCGCGACAAATGTAGCGGACGACGAGTCGGTGCGTGCCGCGATCGAGGCCGTCGTCGGGCGCTTCGGTCGCATCGACATCGTCGTCAACAACGCCGGGATCGGGGCGCAGGGCGATGTCGCCGCAAACTCGGACGACGAGTGGCACCGCGTGTGGGATGTCAACGTAATCGGGATGGCACGAGTGGTGCGCGCGGCGCTCCCGTACTTGCGCGTCTCGCCCGCTGCATCCATCGTCAATCTCTCGTCAGTCGTCGCGACCGCCGGTGTACCCCAAAGAGTCCTCTACTCGGCGACCAAGGGTGCCGTGCTCGCGATGACGAGGGCGATGGCCGCGGATCACCTGCGGGAGGGCATTCGAGTGAATGCCGTCAACCCCGGCACCGCCGACACCCCCTGGATCAACGGCTTGCTCGCCCAGGCGGACGATCCGGCAACCGAGCGCGCGGCACTCGAAGCTCGACAGCCGCACGGGAGGCTCGTCACGCCCGAGGAGGTCGCGGGTGCTGTGCTCTACCTCGCGAGCCCGGCGTCGGGCTCGACAACCGGCACGTCGATCGCCGTCGACGGCGGCATGCAGGAGTTGCGGCTGCGCCCGCAGTAGGGCGCTCTGACCCTAGTTCGCGATTGCCGGAATGATCGCGCCCGAGAACACTTGCCACGCGAGCGCCGTCTTGGCGACCAGGCTCAAGGTGATGTAGACGCGCTCGCCGTAGAGGTAGTCGCGCCACTTTCCGACTTGGCGGTACTGGAGCACTTGGTTGATCGCGAACGTGTTGAAGAACACGAAGAGCGAAATGATGATGCCGTAGACGAATGCCGGGGGCTGCACGGTGCTCGTTGATCCGGGAGAGAAGAAGTAGATCAGGATGACGACCCACGGAACGACACCGACCATCGAGCCCATGATGAAGGGCAGGAACCCGCCGTTGCCGGGCTTCTCGTACTTCTCCTGGAGGGCGCCGAAGCCGATCATCGCCGCGTTCGCCGCGAAGATCGAGAACAGCGCCGCGATGTCGGTAATGCCGACGGTCTGCGCGATGAGCCAGATCATGATGGATGAACTGAGCGAGTACTCGACCCAGCGGAAGTAGTTGTGGCTCGACTTCAGGCCCGTGCTGTAGCGCCCAAAGAATAGCGGTGAGGCGATCAGGAAGTGGAACAGAGCGGAGAGCGCGAGGAACGCGACGACTCCCGCCCCCACGTTGACCGCGAACAGCTGCACGTGCTGCGCGGGCACGGGCATTCCGGGCGCTCCGCCAAGGTAGTCGGCCGTGACGCCAAAGGTGACTTGCGTCGACAGTCGCGTGAGGATGATCGCGAAGACGATCGCTTGCACGAGGTGCAGCGACCCGGCTACGAGGTTGTACGGGCGAAGCCGCGTGATGTTGTCGTCGGCAGTACGGGGCGTGCGAGCCATCTGTCCTCCTCAACGAGACGCCGCAAGCGCGGCGAGCCTCACGTTAGCACTCGCGCACTCGGAGCCCTCGGCAACCCCGTAAATTAGTGAGCGATGCCTACACCCCTGATTCTTTCCGACGAGGTAGCCGCCGCCCTCGCCTCCCATCGTCCCGTCGTCGCGCTCGAGTCAACGATCATTTCGCACGGTCTCCCGCGCCCGCGCAATCACGAGGCCGCGATCGAGTTCGAGACAATCCTGCGGGATGCCGGGGTCACCCCGGCAACGATCGCAGTGCTCGACGGCGTGCCCCGCATCGGCCTCGATGCCGAGGGCGTCCGGCGCATCTCGGAGGAGGAGCTCGCGAAGGCGAGTGTGCGCGACCTGCCGATCATCGCTGCGGTGGGGTCGAGCGCAGCAACCACCGTCGCGGCGACGAGCCATCTCGCCGCGCTCGCCGGCATCCGGGTTTTCGCGACCGGTGGACTCGGCGGCGTCCATCGTGGCGCGAGCGAGAGTTTCGACGAATCCGCGGACCTCTCGACGCTTGCCGTGACGCCGATCACGGTCGTGTCGGCCGGAGTCAAATCCGTCCTCGACATCGCCGCCACTCTCGAACGGCTCGAGAGCCTCAGCGTTCCGGTCGTCGGATTCGGCACACGCATCTTCCCGAGCTTTTGGTTGCGCGAGTCCGCGTTCACCCTCGATTGGTTCGTCCACACCGCCGCCGAAGTGGCCGCGATCATGCGGGCTCAGGACGAGCTCGGGCACGGGCAAGGGATCGTCGTCGCCAACCCCATCCCGCTCGCTCAGCAGTGGGATCCGGCCGAGCACGACCGTGTGTTGGGCGAAGCCCTGGCGTTGGCCGCCGAGGCGGGTGTCACGGGAAAAGCCGTCACGCCCTTCCTGCTGCTCAAGATCGTCGAGCTCTCCGGCGGCCGCAGCCTCGAGGTCAATCTCGATCTCGCTCGCAACAACGTGCGCGTCGCTGCCCAGATCGCAATCGCGTGGTCAGCGCTGAATGCCTGACCCCATCCACCGCATCATCACCTTCGGCGACGTAATCGATGACGTCGTCGCTATCCCGGTCGGCCCGATTCGAGCCGATACCGACACCCCGTCGGCGATCCGGTTTTTGCCTGGAGGTTCGGCGGCGAACACAGCCGTGTGGCTCGGTGAACTCGGTGCCGCGGTCGAGTTCTACGGCAGCGTCGGTCAACCCGACCTCGACCGGCACGGGAGGCTGCTCGCCGATGGCGGAGTGCGGGCGCACCTCTTCGGACACGAGGGTGTACCCACTGGAACCATCGTGGTCATTGTCGAGGGCGAGAACCGCACCATGCTCACGGAGCGCGGTGCGAACGCGCTGCTCGATCCGGCATGGATCACCGACGACGTGCTCGCCGAAACGGCTCTGCTTCACATCACGGGGCACACACTGTTGAACGACGCGGGGGCGGACGCGGTTACCGAGCTCATTGCCCGCGCCAAGTGGGCGGACACGGCTGTGTCGGTCGATCCGGGCTCTGCGGGATTTATCGCCGACTACGGGGTGACCCGGTTTCTTGAGGCGTTCGCCGGAGCGGACATCCTGTTCCCGAGCCTCGAGGAGGGCCGATTGCTCGCCGGACGGGAGACTCCAGAGCTTGTGGCCGCGAGCCTCGGCGAATGGTTCCCCACGATCGTGCTCACGCTCGGTACGGCCGGCGTCGCGCTGTCGCACGAAGGGCTGGGGATGCACGTGGCCGCAGTCGAGGCGACCGTCGTTGATCCGACCGGCGCTGGCGACGCGTTCTGTGCCGGCTTCCTCCATGAGTGGGTGCAGTCGGCCAATCTGATGGCGAGCGCGGAGGCCGGGGTTGCCGTCGCATCCCGAGCGGTTGGCGTTATCGGGGGCCGGCCGCCGCGGTGAGCTGAGCGTATGCATCGAGCGCGGCGCGGCGGGTTTCCGCGAGATCGACGATCGGCTCGGGGTACGCCGGCGTTGCGTATTCCGGTACCCAACGCGAAATGTAGCGGCCGTCTGGGTCGAACTTCGATGCCTGTAGGAGGGGATTGAAGACTCTGAAATATGGCGCGGCATCCGCGCCACTCCCCGCAACCCACTGCCAGTTGCCGGGATTGCTCGCCTCGTCAGCATCGACGAGGGTGTCCCAAAACCACTTCTCGCCGATTCGCCAATCGACGAGCAGGTTCTTGACGAGGAAGCTCGCGACGACCATGCGCACGCGGTTATGCATGTAGCCGGTGTGCCATAGTTCGCGCATCCCAGCGTCGACCAACGGGATGCCGGTGCGCCCCTGCTGCCACGCCGTGAGTACCTCGGGGTCTGCCGGTCCCCACGGGAACGCGTCAAACGCCGGTCGGTAGTTCTCCTCCGCGAGGTTTGGCGAGTGGAAGAGGATATTCGCGTTGAACTCGCGCCACCCGACTTCGCTGAGAAATTTCGCCACATTGGCGCGTGCCGCGGTGGGCATCGCACCGTGGAGGCGCTCCCAGATCTGGAATGGGCTCAGCTCGCCAAACCTGAGGTGCGGGCTCACGTGACTCGTCGCCTCAATGGCCGGTTCATCCCGCCGGTGATAGTCGGCCAGCCGCTCGGTCACGAAGAGTTCGAGGGCATCGTGAGCGCCGCGTTCTCCCGGGGTCCAGTGCTCGTGCAGGCCCGCTGACCAGTCGGGGCGTGTCGGCCTGAGTCGCCAGTCGACCAGTTCGTCGCCCGCCGCTGTCGCGAACACCAGAGCTCCCGGTGCGGTCAGCGGAGCGCGCACGGGCTGCTGCTGCGCCGCTCGCCAGAACGGCGTGAACACTCGGTAGGGACCCCCATCGCCCGTGGTCACGGTCCACGGTTCGACGAGGAGGTTCGCCTGAAAGCTCTGGGCCTCGATGCCGGTCTCGCGCAGTCGAGCCTTAAGCCGCGCGTCGATCTCGCGGGAGGCGCCATAGCGTCGGTTCCAGAAGACGGCGTCGGCGCCGAGTTCACCGACGAGCGCGGGCAGCACCTCTTCGGCGGCCCCGCGCCGCAACGTCAGGCGACCACCGAATTGCGCGAGTTCGGCGTCCAGCCTCGACAGCGAAGAATGCAGCCACCACCGGCTCGCAGACCCGAGGGGCCGGATGCCCGGGCTCACCTCATCGAGCAGATAGAGCACGACGACCGGGCCACCGCGCGCGACTGCCGCCGTTAGGGCCGGATTGTCGGCAATCCGAAGGTCATCGCGCAGCCAGACGATTGCGGTAGCCACTCAGTGCTCCGAGTCGAGCCGGAGTTTGTCTGCGAGTGTCGCGAGCGTACGCAACTCCCCCTCGGTGAGCGCTGAGCCAACCCGGCTGTGGATGGTCTCGGCGTGTACAACCGCGACGCGTCGAAACGTCTCGTAGCCGTCGTCGGTCATCGCGACGATCGTGCCGCGCCCGTCTCCAGGGTCAGGGGCTTTGAATACCAGCCCTCGAGCGGCGAGTCGATCCACGAGCCTGCTCACGCTTGGTTGAGTGAGGAGCAGGTGCCGATTGAGGTCGCGAAGGCGGAGTTGGCGTCCGGGCTGGCGCGAGAGAGTGAAGAGCACGTCGTACTCGTTGAACGACAGTTCGTCGGTGGGAAACTCGGCATTGAGCGTGCGAAGCACGGATAC
>Ga0209724_1003592_pt1 | contig 12561 bp, 12 predicted proteins | sample grotaG_FD_184143 | JGI IMG/M metagenome (GOLD analysis project Ga0209724, IMG submission 184143) | Glacier valley bacterial and archeal communities from Borup Fiord, Nunavut, Canada, to study Microbial Dark Matter (Phase II) -... | ecosystem: Environmental > Aquatic > Freshwater > Ice > Glacier ... | reverse complement strand
CAGGCCGAGGTGTTCGAGGATGTGTGCGGTGACGTGTCGGTCGGTAATGAACGCGATCACGCGCAAGGCATCGCCGCAGCGCGGGCACTGGGTGACCTGGTCGCCGAAAACCCTGACGCGGGAACGCCAGTTGTGTGCGGAGGACAGGCATCGCGACGATCGTCGACTTCGTCGACTTCGAGTGCCCGTTCTGTCGCCGCTTCGCACCCACGCTCGACGCCGCGATCGCGAGCGCGAAGGTGCCGGTGCGCCTCGTCCGGAAGATGACGCCGCTCAAGATCCATCCGCACGCAATGACCGCCGCGCTCGCGTGGTGCTGGGCGGAGGCACAAGGCAAGGGCGAGGCGATGGCGAAGGCCTTGTTCGCCGCGCCTGTCGACAGGCTCACGCCCGAAGGCTGCGAGCAGATCGCGGTCGAGGTCGGCTGCGAGCTCGAGACGTACCGCAAGACGCTCGCGGACCCGGCCACGCTCGAGCGCATCAAGCACGATGCCGCCGATGCCAAGACCGCGGGGTCCGGGGCCTGCCGACGATCTTCATCGGCACTCAAGGGATGGGCGGGGCCGATTACGATCAGGCGGCGCTGGCCGCAGCGATCACGCGCGCGATCTGAAGGCTTCGGCGAACTCGGCCATCAGCTGCGGATATGACTCCGGCGCAGGGTACGTCGCGTAGCTGTGCTTCGCGGGCGTCGTCGCCCACGCCATCTTCTGATCGGTCATCGTCTCGACGAACGGTTCGAGGTCCGCGTGGCCCTCGATCAGCGGCGAGCGCACGTTGACGAACGCGGCGAGCCCGTCCGGTTGCGTGAACATCCAGCTCTTGCAGTAGTCGCAGAAGTAATGCTTCGACGCGCCGTGCAGCGCCCCGATCACGGGCTCGCCCTTCGTGACCGCGAAGCCCGTGGCAGGGATCGTCGCGCTCAGGGAGAACGCGCTCGCGGTCATCTGCTGGCAGCCCGTGCAGTGACACGCCATCGTGACGATCGGAGCCTCGGTGATCGAGAGCTCGACGCGCCGGCAGCGACACGCCGCCTTCCACGGCAAGTTCCATTCGGTCATGCCGAGCTTATAGCGTCAATTCGTGCGCGCGTTCGCGGCTAGCAGCAGCAGGTGCGTCCGGATCAGCTCGTCGAGGTCACCATCGAGGACGCCGTCGACATCCGAGGTCTTGAGATCGGTGCGGCGGTCCGCGACCTGCTGGTACGGGAACAGGACGTAGCTGCGGATCTGAGAGCCCCACTCGATCTTGAGGCGGGCGCGCGCGCATCCTCGTGCGCCTTCGCCTCGCGCTTCGCCAGCTCGAAGTCGTAGATCTTCGCGCGCAGCATCTTCATCGCCTTGCCTTGTTCGAGTGCTGGCTGCGCTCGTTCTGGCACTGGACGATGATCCCGGTCGGCATGTGCGTGATACGCACCGCCGAGTCAGTCTTGTTGACGTGCTGTCCGCCAGCGCCACCGGCGCGGTAGGTGTCGATCCTGAGATCGACCTCGTTGATGTCAACCACGATGTCGTCGTCGATATCGGCAGTCACGGTGACCGCTGCGAACGAGGTCTGGCGGCGGCCGTTCGCATCGAACGGAGAGACGCGGACGAGCCGATGCACGCCGTTCTCCGCCTTCAACAGGCCGTACGCGTAATCGCCGGCGACGGTGAACGCGGCGCTCTTGATACCCGCCTCCTTGGCGAAGGTCTCCTCGAGGACCTCGACCTTCCAGCCCTTGCGCTCGCAGAACTGGATCAGCATGCGCATCAGCATCATCGCCCAGTCGCTCGCATCGACGCCGCCGGCGCCCGCGGTGATCTGGATGATCGCGCCGCCCGGATCGAGCTCGCCCGAGAGCATGCGCTTGAGCGAGGATAGGCCGGTCCATGCGGCTTTTCGGGGCGGCGAACGCAGCCTGGGCGTGGTGAGAACCGAACCGGTTGACGGAGGGCGTGCAAGGAGTGAGCGATCCCACCGGTGGTGCGCGAGGCGACTCACCAACCTGATGTCCCCGGTCGCCCTTGAACGGACCGACCAGCTCGCTCGTGATCCAGCCGCCGTAGAAACCACCCCGCTGCGGTTGCACGCGCTCGCCGCCGACGAAGCACTCGAGCTCCGTGGCATAAAACGCGACGCAGCCACGGATCACCTCGGCCTCCGGAAACGGTTCGTCGTACGACCACGCAGCGCGCGCGATGCCGGCGACATCGTAATAACTGCACGGACCCTTCCACTCGCAGAACGAAGCGCCTGCCACGCGCACGAGCTGATCGGTCCGCACGTCGGCACGCGGGATGTAGAACGTCGGCGGGTGCGAGGTCTCGAGCAAGCGAATCGTCGCGTGCGATCGCGCGACCTCGACGCCGCGGTGCTGCACGATCACCTCGCGCGGATCCGCGGAGAGCACCGGTGGGCGCGGGTAGTCCCACACCGACTCCTGTCCCGGGCCCGGTGCGATGGAGAAGTCCGGCCGCTTCGCACCGCGCCAGGTCCACTGTTCGCGCGCACGGGTCAACCATTCATCGCTAGGCACGGAACCAAGTTGCGAGATTTCGGCAACGAAGCACGCCGCGGCGGCATAGTCGTCTTGCGATGGCTGAAACCGCCGACCCGGCCGAGCCTCGCGACCTTTGGCTCCGATGATCCGAAGCACCAGTCGCGCCTCGAAGGCCTCGCGAAGATGAAGCAGGGCTACGGCCAGATGATGCACGGTAGCTTGCTGATCGCCGAGGACGCTCGGGTCCCCGAGGAAGACAGGCGCGCGATGCTCGGCTACGTGACCGCGGTGCTGCCGAAGCTGTTGCCGTTCGCCGAGCCGGCCATGCAGCAGACGATTCGCGACAACCTCGCGAAGCAGGCCGAGGCGAAAGGGCCATTGCACGAGGCGTTCGTCGTCGCGCAGCGCGCACTGCCGCAGTGATGCGGATTAGCTCGCTTCGGAGAACGTGATCTCGACCTGGCTCTCGATCAGCCGGAGGATGCTCGTGAGCTCGCCCGCTGCGAGCCGAAGCTGCGCGATCACGGCGTGCTTGACGGGTGGGCGCCTAGCTCACTGGCAGCACTTCTCGTAGCCTTGCGTCCCGCATTTCTCGCTGTTGCTGCAGCCCGTGATCGGACGCGAGTAGCCAGTGACGAGCAGCATGGAGTTGCAACCGTGGCCGGTCTTTTCGCCATCGGGACCGACGATGTCGATCTTGAGCTCGAGGCGCTTGCCGGCCTTACCGGCGCTTCGCTCCGCGAAGAACTCACCCGACACCTCCACTCCGGCGATCGCGGCGGCCTCGTCATCGTAGAGGCCATCCGACTTCTTGCCCTTGATCGGCTTGGGGCGAGGAAGCTTGAAGCTCTTCGAGTTGATGTAACCGTCCGCATCCACGGCCACATGTACGGCTCCAAACGTCAGGGCGCCCAGCTCGATCGCGAGCTCCGCGGCACTGTTCTTGACGGTGATCGGACTCGGACAGGTCAGGCTGCCGAGACCGCCACTGGTGAACACGCGAAACACGCCGTCGTAAGGCTTCTTGCCCGGTAGCCGATGAGCCGCACGCTCCGAGGCGCGACCCGCAGCATCGATGGTCGAGCTCATGGCAGGCCACTTGAGCGCGCGCGCCTTGGCGGGCGCCTTGGCGTACAGCTGCGCTCCCTTCCAGTCCGCGCTCGCGCCGGCGACACCATCCGGACACCTCGCCATCCAGTCGAGCTCGAGCTGCTCGTCGGCCTTCACGTTCTTGATGTACGTCAGCCCTGGCGTGGTGAGGACCGCCTCGTCGCCGAGGTCGCGCGGCTGCACCACGACGCCGCACGCGGGGACCTGCGCGACCGTGAAGTCGAACGGGATCTTGTCTTTCCTCGCGAGCTTCCATCCGCTCCGGGTGTCTCCCTCGCCCGGGTAGTAGGTGCCGAGCAAAGGCCAGTTGATGATCACGAGCGGGCTCGCGAGGTAGTGCTCGAGGCCGTTCTTGGGCAGCTCACTCGCTCGCGTGGGCTTGTTCAAGAACCACGTCACCACGGGAGCTGTCGCCACCATCTGTCCGCTCGCGGTCGTTGGCATCACCGCGATGGAGTGCCAGCCGCACTTCGAGATCGGGCTGGCCACCATTCCGTCGTCCTTGTCTTCGGTGAAAGGCTCGAGCGATTCCATCGAGATCGGCTTCGATAGATCGTGCACAGTCATGGCGTAGACGTCGTCGACGACGATCAGCACGCCAGGTCCGCCGGGTTTGACGGGCCAGTTATCGGCCGCGATGGTGATCATGCGATCTTTGTTGTCGAGCAGGCACCGCAGCACCTTGTCTCCGTCGACTCGTCGGGTCGTCATCACTTGTTTTGCGGTCGGCTGGACGATCCGGAGCTGCGGGGATGGAGCCGGAGCGGTAACCGGACGCGTCCGCTCGTACGTTACGGAGGTGCCCTGGGCCCGAGCGGGCATTCCAAGGACAGCACAGACGAGGGTCGCGAACGCCACCAGGGTCAGATTTCGGATCAGCACATCTGATAGTGCGTGACGCCCGCCGAAGTTTGCCATCGCACACTGAAATTGTTGGCCCCGCCAGTCTCTGCAAGAAAACTACCAGCGGCCCACTAACGAACCGGCAGCCCGAAAATCGACTCCAGTAGGGAGCGAGCTGTCGAACCGAGGAAGCGTCTAGCGCGGGTAGCGCACGTCGGGAAATCGCCGGGTTAGACGTTCGCGACCGCTGGCACCCGCGCTGCACTGGGTCAGCTCCATGTCGAAACTCGAAGCGATTCCGACCGAGCTCCTCTTCGAATCCACCGGCGGTCGCCAGACGGTTGGCGAGCTGACCGCGTTCGCGCACGAACACGGCTATGTCGTGACGTCCTCGACGGGTGGCCATCACCTCGGCTGGGCCCACAAGGCGGGTCGCGCGGTCGATGTCCGGACTCGCGGGCACAGCGCGGCTTCGATCCACAGCTTCATGCGCGATGCGCGACGCGACGGCATCACCGTGATCGACGAGCGCGGTGGCGGCAACTCCGCGTGGAGCGGTCCGCACCTCCACCTGCAGAAGTAGCTCAGGGCGCGACGCGCAACGCTTCGATCGTGAGCCCGTGCTGGTGGAGCGTGAGCTTCGCGCGGTCGGCGGCGAAGTCGATCTCGACGGGCTCTTCCATATCGAGCGTGAACTTGCCGTCGCCTTGATAGTTCATGCCGATCGAAGGCTGCTTCGGGAGCTGGACCCGCAGCGTGCCCTTCTCGTCGAACACCCGCGCGCGCAGACCTTTCGCCACGCCCTGGAGGTCGTACGAGCCGACGAACGGCGTGCGCTCGGCGGACGCGAGTGGCTTGCCCTTCGAAGGCTCCGGCAGCGAAAGCATGACCCGCGCGATCCGCTTCTCGAGCTGCGTCGGCGTCGGTCCCTCGGTATTCGCGAGGACGACGATCGTGACGTCGTCGTCCGGATAGCGCGCGAGCTCCGAGATGAAGCCGTTGATGCCGCCCTCGTGCTCGATCCGGTGGTGGCCCTCGAGGTCGGCGACGAACACGCCGTAGCCATACCCCGCGAGCGCACCGGTAGAGAGCTTGGCGTTGGTGCGCATCTTCGCGAGCGATGCGGGCGTGATCACCTTGCCGTGCTCGAGTGCGCGCTGCCACGCGAGTAGATCAGGAGCGGTGGCGCAGAGCGCTCCCGCCGCGAACGGCGGACCGTTATCGAACGGCATCGCATCGATCGGTCCGACCGCCGAGGCATAGCCGTGCGCGAGCTGCGGCGCATCGCACGCGCCGCTGCGGGTCATCCCTGCCGGCAGGAGCACGCGCTCGCGGATCGCATCGCCGTAGGTTTGCTTCGTGAGCTTCTCGATCGCCATGCCGAGCAGGTAGTAGTTCGAGTTCGAGTACGCCCACTTCGAGCCCGGGATGAACTCGAGCGGCTTGGTGGCGAACCGAGCGAGCACCTGCGCGTGCGTCAGCGGATGCTGACCAGCCTGGAGCCAATCGGTATCCGTGAACGTCGGCACGCCGGAGGTGTGGGTGAGCAATTGCTCGATCGTGATCACCGAGTCGTGCTTCGGAAACTCCGGCACGTAGGTGCGGATGTCATCGGTCAGCGCGAGCTTCTTCTGTTCGACGAGCTGGAGGATCGCGACGGCCGTGAACTGCTTGGTGACCGAGCCGATCCGGTAGAGCGTGTCGGCCGTCGCCGGGGTCTTCGCCGCGAGATCCGCGAACCCGTAGCCGGCCGAGACGATGGTCTTGTCACCGCGTGCGACCACGACGGTGAGCCCGACGGCATGTTGTTGCTCGATCTCGGCCTTCGCGAGCGCATCGATCTTCGCGCGCTCGGGCGGTGCCGACGGCGCCGCGATGGACAGACTCGTAGACGTGACAAGGGCAAACAGAACACTGCGCTTCATGGTGACCTCCTAGTCGGGGCACCTGGGAGCAAGGTTGACCATGCCCCAGGTGCGCCGGAATGCGCGCGCGCGATCGCTACCGATCTCGCCGGCAAGTTGCGTCTCGAATGCATCCGCGCTCGCCATCGCGAACCGGAGGTACCGCTCGATGACCGAGCTCCTGGCATCTGTGGTGGTGCGAATGGCGCCCGCAACTCGCTCGGCCGCGATCTTCTGGAACGCGATCGAGGTGTCGGCGGCCGGAGACTTGGAGACGAGCTCCGTGATGAGCGCCACCGGATCGAGCGCCGCGCCCGACTCACCCGTGAGCTCGGTGTAGAGCCGCTGGAGCCCTTCTTGATACGCGGGCTGTAGCCGTTCGATCAGACGGGCGACCGCGGCACGTTCCTCGGCGGTGAGGCCCACCGTGTGCGCCCCCTGTTCGAGGATCTCGTCCATCACGGTCGAGCCGGCGGTCGGCATCATCTCGTGCGGCACCATGCACTGCTTCGCGAGGTCCGCGAGCTGGTCGTGGTTCAGGTCGATCGGGCGGGGTCGCTTGCTGTTCATCGTCTCCGCGGTGCGTGCGGTCGTCGCGACCTGTTGTTCGAGGACGGCGATCCGCTCGCGTTGAGCGCGATCGCGCGCGAGCAGCTCGGTCGCGGATGCGGTCGCGAGTGGCGGCGCGATCAGCGCGACGCCCGACATCATGCGCGGCGGGACACCGTTCGTCGCGAACGCCCGCTCGCCCGCGGTCACGAGGATCTGGCCGCGTGCGTTCGCGAGCTCGACCGTGCCTTCGTAGACCGCGACGGTGGTGCCGTACGCGTCGAGCACGACCCGGAAACAGGTCCCGCGAACACGCACGACTGCCTGCGCGGTCGCGACCTCGAACACGTCGGTGGCTCGCTCGACGCGATAGAACACGTCGCCGCGATCCTGGCGGACGTGCGCGACGCTAGCGGCAACGTCCCAGGTGATCGAGCCACCGGGCTCGACGACCGCGACTCCGCGCTCACCGAGCTTCTCGGTTGAGCGCGCGGTCGCGCTCCAGGTTCCAGCGTAGGTGCGCGGCGCACTGCGCAGGGCCACGATCGCGATCGCGGCCGCGGCTGCCAGTGCGAGCCCACCAGCGACGTACGGCCAGCGCGCGCGGCGACGCACCGGCGCGAGCCGTGAAAATCTCGCGACGAACCGGTCGCCCAGATCGCCAGGGGGCTCTGGAGCTTCATACGTATCGAGTAGGTCGAGGCGATCGGGATCGTGGTTCATCGGTCGACTCCCTTCAGCGTCTCGCGCAGCGCAGCGCGTGCACGCGCGAGCCGCGACTGCACGGTGCCGATCGGGAGATCGAGCGTGGTCGCGATCTCCTCGAGGCTGCGATCGTGGTACTCGCGCAGCACGAGCACAGCTCGCTGATCCGGTGCGAGCGCCGCGACCGCGCGTTCGACGAGCGCCGCGAGCGCGCGCCTTCGCGAAGGCTCGTCGGGTGCATCGCCACCGGGAATGCCGACGAGCTCGACATTGACGGTCGCATCCGGCTTGCGATGAAGGCGACGCAGTTCGTTGAGCGCGACCCGCGTCGCGATCGTGAGCAACCACGAAGACACGCGCGCAGGCCCCGCGATCTCGAACTCGGGCAGCGCCGCGAAGGCGCGCAGGAACGTATCCTGCGTCAGCTCCTCGACGACTGCACGCGACGCGCGAGGGTTCAGCATCCGCCACAGGAACGCGTGGACCGAGCGATGGTGCTGCTCGAAGAACGCCCGCGCGGCGGCCTGATCGCCGGCCGCGGCCTTGCGGATCAGCTCGTCGTTCTCGATCTCTGCGCCCGCGGCGCGAGTCGAGTCGGAAGCAACCATCGCGAGCATCGTAGCCAGTTACACCCCGGCCTCCGACCGATGGTCCCGAAATCGTAGCCCGCCGGAAAGCTCACAGGTTCTGGCCGGATTCGCGGGGATGTCAGAGCGAGACGACTACGCCACGCTCGGGCAAGCGATGTGAACCACGCGATACTCTCCGACGAGCGCCTTCCGACAAATCGCGACCAGGTTCGCTCTACTCGCGCCGAAGCGAGGAGAGGCGACGAGGCATGCCAGTTGCTCTCTTACGGGCATGCGCGCGCTCATCACGGCAGGCCTCTTCGTGCTTCTACCTGTTCTCGGGTTCGCTGGTCCCGTCCCCGACCAGACCCCGCGTGGGAACGAGATCATCGAGATCCACGATCACGTTCCGCCGAAGGTGTTGCCTGCGCCGAAGTTCGATACCCGACGGATCGCACCGTACAGTGCTGCGGCGATCGAGCAGGATGCATGGACCCGCGCATGGCTGCTGCTCGAGGTCGATGCTGGTGGCGTCGTGACTCGCTTCAAGTTCCTCAACCGACCGGGATACGATCTCGAGCCGATCGCAACCAAGGAAGCCTTCGCGCTGCGCTTCGCACCAGCACTGGACGCGAAGGGCCGTACGATGCCGACCGAGATCATCGTGCCGATGGAGTGGCCTTCGCACGGATGGCTGATGATGTTCAACGACACCGCAGATCGCATCCCTGCCGACCGCGGTTTCCCGCCACACTCGGCCTTCGCCTACGTGCCCTGCGCAGGGTCGGGTCCGTGGAACTTTAGCTCGCTGTATCGAACGTATCGCGATTGCTCCGGGCCCAAGCGCGAGAATGCGCGGACCGCACCGTGGATCGAGCGCCCACGCCGTTAGGTTGCCGCTCGCTCGCGAAAGCGATACGTGTGCGCGGTCGCGTTGGGAATCGTGAACGTCGCGATCTGAGACTTCGCGACCGAGAGGTTGAGAGCACCGGCGTGAACGGTCCTTCCGATGAAGCGCCAGCTTCGATCACGTACATGTGACCGGGCAGCATCGTGGTGGTCTCGATCGTCAGCGCACCGTCCGCGAAGCTCGAGCGAAAGCCCGTGCCGAACGGCCGCGCGAGGGGCTCGCCGATGAAGATGCCCATGCCTGGCGCTGCGACCGATTTCCAGTACGCCTCGATCAGGGTCTCGCCGCCGAAGTACCGCGGGATCAACACGCGTGGATCGGGGAACTTCTGCTGGAACGCGTACGGCTCGACCACGGTCCCGAAGCTCCCGGTCGCGCCCGCCTTGATGAACTCGAAGCAGCTCATCTGACCCGAGGTCGGGATGTCGCCACCAAAGGACGTCAGGTGATCGGCGACCGCGCCCGGCAGGTACGTGTTCGTCGCGAGGTCCGGCACACTCGCGAGGCCCTGCACGTAGAACAGCACATCAGTCTTGTTCGCGATGCTATCGGCCATCACGATGCTCGCATCGATGCCAGAGGCTGCGGTGTCCCAGGTATCGAGGAAGAGTTGGCACTCGTTGACGTAGCCGTACATCGTATCGAGCACGCAGCGCGCGCTGCGCACGTGATCGCTCGTGCTCATGAGATATACGCTGCCAGTCGGCCAGGTGTTATCGGAGGCGACGCCGCGATCGATCAATGCGGTTGCGTCGGCGAGCGTCGTCGCGGGAATCGTCATCGCGGGGCGAAACGCGTGATCCGTGAACGGCGCGGTCGAATTCGGATCCGCGACGTACGGATTGTCGGGGCCGCACTTCGGGCTCAGGTTGCTGCACGCGTTCGTCGTCGCGTCCTTCGGGATGTAGCCGAGCGCGAACGCACTCGTGATCGACATGTAGTCGACCGCATAAGGCTGGGTCCAGGTGATCGCGATCGCCTGCGCATCGGTGCCGGAGAGCGCCGCATCGACCTGCGCTTTGAGCGGCGTGAAGCTCGCGACGGCCAGATTCGCACCTGCGGGAACGTGCAGGTGCACGACGTTCGCCGCCGGAATGCTGCGTGCGGTCACGTAGTAGTCGGCGATCGAGACCGAGAGCGGATCGTCGTCGTTGACGAGCACCGCCATCTGATCTGACGTGATGCCCGTGCGCGGGAAGACGACTTCGGGTGGCCCACTGTTCGCGTCCGCAGGCGCCGTCGTCTTGTCCGAGCCACATCCTGCCAGGATGATGATCGCCAGCCATCTCATGAGGAAGGTACTCCGCCTCATGCCGATGCGAGCCGTGCGTGACTTATGCACGGAACCGCCGGCCTACGCTTATACGTACGTCGCTGCGAACTGGCTCGAGTAAGCCTGCGGCGGAGCGCACTTAGGCGTGCACGCAACCGAGCGGCGGCGCGGCCGATAGACGCGGGATGTTCCAACCCTCTCGTTACATCTTGCTCGCATCTCTCCTCGTGGCGGGCACCGCCCACGCGGACCATCACGATCCCGAGGAGATGCAGTTCCTCGGGACATCCTTGCACGACGTCGCGCCCGTCGAAGGCGCTCCGCGAGCTCCCGTTCGCGCGCCTGCATGGTGCAAGGAGATCACCCCCGACCCCGGCTACTCCGTCGGAGGGTTCGTGCAGGCGATCGAGAACGCGAACAACCCGTTTCTCGCCGCGAAGATCGCGTGCTCGTTTCCGGGCACCGAGAAGAGCGTGCAGCGAGCGGCCGCGATCATCGAGCAGAACTGGATCAACGTGTCGGGCTTACCGGACAAGGCCGCGGTGGCCTCGATCGCGCTCCGGCTCGACGAAGCGCGTTACGACGCCGGGAAGAAGCAATTGTGCTCGGCGCTGGTCGTGTCAGATCGCATGCCGCCCGAGATCCAGCTGTTCATGAAGACGCGCAACCACTTGTTTGGTTGCGATGCCGAGTATCCCGCGTGGCGCGACAACACGCAGGCCTGGCACGACGATACGTCCGCATATCTCGATCAGAGTGCACGCCCGGCCGACGAGCTCGTGCGACTCGGCTACATCTTGAATCGCGTGAAGCCGGCATTCGAGGATCCGAAGTTCGGGAACTCGCAGAAGTATCTCTCGTCGTACGGCATCGATAGCATCGACTACCGAGCCTTGTCGAAGGAGAACCTCGCTCGCCTGCTCGAGGTCGCTCCGTACAAGGACAACGTCTACGCGAAGGCGGTGATCATCGAGTCACTCGCACGAGCTCGGATGGGCATCGCGATCCTCGACGCACGCGTGGCCAAGCTCGTCGCACAGGATCCCGCGTGGAAGGAGGTGCTGATCGACGCGCCGCAGCATGGCGTCGACGCCTACAACGCAGCCGCGAAGCAGTACAGCGCGGAGCTCGCGCGCTCGAACCAGTTCGAGCTGGCGTCCAGCGCGGGCGCAAAGAAGCAGATCGCGGGCTGCGAGCCCGTGCTGCGCGCGGACTTCCTGCGCGCGTTCGGCACGCACGCGACCGATGAAGCAGCGCTGGCCGCGCTGTCCGAGCCGATCGCGAGCCTGCTGTTCGCTCGCCTGGTCGCGTGCGAAAAAGCGACCAGCGATTCGGTCTTCGCGACGACGCTGGGTCGGCTGCATGATCGGATGAGGTACTCGCGTGGACCGCGCACGGCCGCGTACTTCGCCCAGCTCGAGGCGGTCTCGAAGGTCCTCGCGGACCAGCCGAAGTTTCCGTTCAGTCTCGCGCGGCTCTCGTTCGACTTCGCGCAAGTCGGCGACTGGGGCGCGGGCGGTGTGGCCCCGCCGAAACCCGATGCCGGCATCGTGAAGTCAGCGACGACGAAGGGCGACATGGTTCACGTCGCGTTCATCAAGACCCACGCGAAGGTCATGTCGCGCGCGTGCGTCAACACCGGTCACCTCTTGATGATCGATGCGAATGATCAGCTGGTCTGGGAGCAGCGCTGTCACGATGCCGGGTGGGTGACGGTGAACACCACGCCCCCGGATCACGACGTTCCGCTGCAGCTGGCGACGGGCATCGTGCCGAACAGCTACGTCGAGCTCACACTCGGCGGTCCGATGACGGTCTACAAGGACAAGTCGAAGGCAACGCTCGTCAGCTTCTACGGCTTCCCGATGTAGCTACATGACGAGATAGAACAGGCCCATCACGATCGCGACGAGCCCGAACGTGCCCTGCCACGGCATCAGGCGTGTGCGGAACTGCTGGCCGCGCATCTGCGCCGCGGCGCTGCTGCCGAGCGTGTACCTCGAGATCAGCGCGAAGCCGAGCAAGAAGCCGACCACGAGATCCGAGGAGGATAGGCCGGTCCATGCGGCTTTCGGGGCGGCGAACGCAGCCTGGGCTTGGCGAGAACCGAACCGGTTGACGGAGGGCGTGCAAGGAGTGTGAGCGATCCCACCGTTGGGAGGCTCGGAACTGAGCGCGCGGCGCAGGCTCGCGGTGGTCACCGTGGCAACGGTGTC
>Ga0209724_1003590_pt1 | contig 12570 bp, 14 predicted proteins | sample grotaG_FD_184143 | JGI IMG/M metagenome (GOLD analysis project Ga0209724, IMG submission 184143) | Glacier valley bacterial and archeal communities from Borup Fiord, Nunavut, Canada, to study Microbial Dark Matter (Phase II) -... | ecosystem: Environmental > Aquatic > Freshwater > Ice > Glacier ... | reverse complement strand
AATGCAATTGAAGGTATTGTTGGTGTAAGCAACGGGCTTGGCTTATGCGCTTTGTATGAATGGCATCATCCAATTACATCAGTTGATCACTTGCAATGGTTTGTTGGTGCAGGCGGCTATGCGGCATTTAGGAGCAGCAGCAGTTATATTGGTGTAGCTGGCATTGTTGGACTCGATTATAAATTTGATCAAATACCATTAAATATTTCGTTAGACTGGAAACCGGAGTTAAACATTATAACAAATGTAGCCTTTGAGGGAAGCGCTGTAGGTGTTTCTGCCAGATTTACATTTTAGAGCGTTTATTTTAACTGCTCAAAATGGGTTACACCAATGTGTAACCCATTTTGTTTTTTGTAGATTTACAAAATGAAAATATTTTCTTTAGCTCAAATTCGTGATTGGGATAATTTTACCATCAATGCCGAACCGATATCAGGTGTTGATTTAATGGAAAGAGCTGCCAGTAATTGTTTTAAATGGCTAAAAAAAAATATCCCTTCTGCAAGTCCTGTTATAGTTTGCTGCGGCAATGGAAATAATGGTGGTGATGGATTGGTAATTGCAAGATTACTGCACAAAGCAAAATATAAAGTTGCCGTTTACATATTAAACAGCAACAAACGAAGTGAGTGCTGCGCCATAAATCTTAAACGCTTATCAGCATTAAAACTGGAGGTGAAGTTTATTGAAACAATCAAAAATTTTCCTCCAATTTCAAAAAAAACGATTGTTATTGATGCCTTGTATGGCTCAGGGCTTGATCGACCTTTAAAAAATATTGCTGCCGGACTGGTTAATCATATCAATGAAAAAAGCTCCACAATAATAAGTATTGATATCCCCAGCGGTTTATTTGCTGATACTTATTCTGATAAATATGCCATCATAGAGGCAACGCATACACTAAGTTTTGAAACAACCAAACTAGCTTTTCTATTACCTGAGAATGCTGAATATACAGGGAGTGTTCATTTAATTTTAATTGGCCTTAGTAAAAAATATTATGCTGCTACACACAGTCAGTTTGAAACAATTGATACTGAAATGATCAGCAAAATTTATAAGCCCAGAAATAATTTTGCACATAAATATACCTTTGGCCATGCATTGCTTTATGCCGGAAGTAAAAATATGATGGGGGCTGGTTTATTATGTACTAAAGCCTGCTTAAGAACAGGAACCGGGTTGGCTACTATTCAGGTGGCTCCGGGATGCGAAGGAATAATTAGCACCGCATTACCAGAAGCAATCACCACGTCCGGAACTATTACTGGAGATACCTGGCTTAAAAAAACAGCTATAGCCATTGGGCCCGGCATTGAAAACACACAAAAAAATAAACAACTGCTAAAAAATATATTAACTGATTGGAATGGACCATTGGTAATTGATGCCACAGGCTTGTCATTATTGGTTTCTCTTATTACAATGTTACCTGTAAGAAAAATGCATCCTGCAATTCTTACCCCCCATACCGGCGAATTTGAAAGACTGTTTGGAAAAACAACCAATGATTTTGAAAAGTTGCAACTTGCCACAAAAAAAGCAGTTACACTTAACTGCTATATTATTTTAAAGGGACACTACACATTAATTACATGCCCGGATGGAACGAACTATTTTAATACAACGGGTAATGCAGGAATGGCCACTGCAGGAAGCGGAGATACTTTAACTGGAATCGTTGCAGGATTGTTAGCGCAAAAGTATAGTGAAAAAGAAGCCTGCATACTTGGTGTTCACCTCCATGGGCTTGCGGGAGATATAGCCGCCGAAAAAATGTCACAGGAAGCAATGATAGCGGGTGATATTATAGATTACCTGGGCGAAGGTTTTAAAAAAATAAAGGGTTACAGTAAATCATAAAAGTTTAGGCCCAAAAAAAGCACATTGCCTTTTCAACAATGTGCTTTTTATAAAACATTTACAAACCTACCCTTTCTTTTTATTTGATTTGTAACGCATATCAGCAGTACCATCTTTTTTAGTTGGCCCGGCAACCGCTGGTGTGGCTTTAGCTTTTTCCTTATTTTCTTTTAAACGCATATCAGGCGTTCCATCAGCCTTTAAACCTGATGCAGCAACTGGTTTGGTCTTATCCATTTTAACAACCTTTGCAGGTGGTTGACTCTTTACCGGTTTCATGTCGGCTGGTTTTGTAGTTGTAGCTTTCGCAGCTGTTTGTTGGGCAGAAACCATACCAGCAAATCCTAAAAACATACATGTGGCAATCAATAACTTTTTCATAATTTATTTTTTAATTTGGTTAAAATTAATAATAATAAAACTACATTTATGTTAGTCGGTTGTTAATCTAAATTAATATGCACTGTGGATATAAAAAAGGAAATTCTTACAGTAAACTAAATGCTATTTTTTTTGTCCTCTTGTAATTGGCTTACCGTATTTTTTCATCATCCTGTCTTTCTTTTTTATAATAAAATTTACCTTTTTATTTTTGGCAGATTTTTCATGAAAACTAGGCCCCGCCTCTTCTTTCTTAGGCACTTTTAACTGAATAATCTTCATAAAAACTTTAGGCTTTTCATCTTCTGTTAACACCTCAGATATTACAAGATCAGTTGGTAATGGGATTATTGGAATTGCATACTTCATCAAATTTTCAATGGCGGCCTTGCTGTCTTTCTCCATCGGCGTAAGAAAGGTAATGGCGATACCTTTTTTATCTGCCCGCCCTGTCCTTCCTATTCTGTGAATGTAATTTTCGGGAACATCAGGCACATCAAAATTGATAACATGTGTTACCTCAGCAATATCAATTCCTCTTGCCACAATATCGGTTGCAATGATAAAGCGGTAATTGCCTTCCTGAAATTGCTTTACGGTATTAAAGCGATGGTTCTGTTCTTTATTCGAATGTATTACTCCTGCTGTTCCCGGAAATTTTGCTTCCAGTTGTTCATACAACTCATCTGCTAATTTTTTTGTAGCGGCAAACACCAGCACTTTAGTCATATCCATATCTGAAGAAAGCAATAATTCCAGCAAATTAACTTTTGTATAAAAGTTTGGCACCTCGAAAGCAGTTTGTATTATATTTTCCAACGGCGTTCCGGTAGGTGCAGCTTCTACCCTTACTGGATTATTAAAATAGGTTTCTATTAATACTTCCACTTCGTCTGTAATGGTGGCAGAAAATAGCAGGTTTTGTCGTCTTGCAGGCAACAAATCCAGTATGTTTTTTAACTGTGTTCTAAAACCAAGGTTTAACATCTCATCCACTTCATCAATTACCAGTTGCCTGATGGATTTTGTTTTAAAAGCACCATTTAAAGCAAGGTCGTAAAGCCGGCCGGGAGTTGCTACCAATACATCCACCCCTTTCTCAACCTCAGTTTTTTGAGTATTAATATTTACACCTCCATACACTCCCACTGCCACAAGGCTTGTATACTTACTTAATGCTTTAACAACATCAACTACCTGCGCCACTAATTCTCTTGTGGGCACAATAATTAATATCTGCGGATTTTTATCTTTTGAAAATTTCCATTGCCTTAAACAAGGCAATAAGTAGGCAAATGTTTTACCGGTACCGGTTTGCGCAATGCCACAAACATCTGAGCCAGACATTACTATTGAAAATACTTTACGCTGTATTGTAGTAGGATTAGTATAGCCCAAATCATCTAAGGCACTTAACAACGGTGTATTTAAATTTAAATCATCAAAAGTCATAAAACTAGATTAAATATAAAGATAACCTTAATTGTCTGCCATGCCATTTGTGGATACATTTCAATTGTTGCAACCCTTGCGACAATTTGAATTACCCCTTTGTTTGCTATTTACTAACAAATAATTTTAGCATTAAATGCAATAATTAGATGAAATTGCAAATCAGATTTTTCAGGAATTATAAATCAAAAATGGAGCAGCAGGTTCACCGTTATTTTATTATCAACAAGCCATACAATATGGTATCGCAATTTATTAGTCAGGATAAAGTTGGGTTATTAAAAGATATTCCTTTTAACTTTCCTGAAGGTATTCATGCTATAGGCAGATTGGATAATTATTCAGAAGGTTTATTGATATTAACAACAAACAAAAAAGTAACCAAATTATTATTTGAAAGTAAAACACCACATAAGCGTACTTACCTGGTTCAGGTAAGAGACATCGTTACACCAGAGAAATTGTTACAGTTACAAAACGGTGTCTCCATTCGCATTAAAGGAGGCAACTATTATACAACACCTCCATGCCAAGTTTCGATTGTTAAAAAACCAATCGACTTATACAAAAGAGAGAATGAATTTAAAGAAGGGCTTCCCAACACCTGGCTATTGATTACATTAACAGAAGGCAAATTTCACCAGGTTAGAAAAATGGTTGATGTTGTCCGGCATCGTTGTAAACGCCTTATCAGAATATCTATAGAAGACTTAGCACTAAATAATTTACAACCCGGCGAAGTAAAAGAAATGGAAGAGAGCGATTTTTTTAAGCAACTAAAAATTAAGTTTCCGTATTAAAAAAGTTATTTCGCCAAATACTTAAACCAGATCGCTTCTGCTAATTCATACAATGAATAAAATACCTGTTGCCATTTTTTCTAATTAAAATACAGATCATTAATTAAAAAACAATTAATACTAAAAGAAATGGAAGAGAGCGATTTTTTTAAGCAACTAAAAATTAAGTTACCGTATTAAAAAAGTTATTTCGCCAAATACTTAAACCAGATCGCTTCTGCTAATTCATACAATGAATAAAATACCTGTTGCCATTTTTTCTAATTAAAATACAGATCATTAATTAAAAAAAAATTAATACTATTTGCTTTTAATTAATGAACATTTCCTGATAAACTATAATTGTGTTTAAGAAAGGTTACCGATTTTTCCTCTCCTTTTTTCTTTTTAACAATGTGTGAATAACTAAAACATCTTTTTATTAACAGCATTTCACTAAATTTGAAATAGAAACAATTGCCACAAGGTATCAAATAAATTTCTTTTGAAAACTTAAAACCAAACGTACATTGACAGACACTATCATCAACCTTGAGTCTGTTAACCCAATTGAATTTTTTGGTGTTAACAATGGAAAACTCGACATTCTTAAAAAGAAATTTCCCCTTTTAAAAATTTTAAGTCGCGGCACACAAGTAAAACTGAGCGGGGCTCCCGAACAAATTGTAGATGCCAAAGAAAAAATTGACCTCATTGTTCAATACATTGAACGAAATGGTCACATGAGTGAGAATTATTTTGAACAGATTTTAGGTGGTGATGATCAACAGGTAGTTGATAATTTTATTGACCGCAACCCCAATGATGTATTGGTGTTTGGCCCTAATGGTAAAACTGTAAGGGCACGTACAGTAAATCAAAAACGGATGGTTACTGCTGTTGATAAAAATGATATTGTATTTGCCATTGGCCCTGCAGGTACCGGTAAAACTTACACGGCAGTTGCACTGGCAGTAAGGGCATTAAAAAACAAAACAGTAAAAAAAATTATTTTAACGAGGCCTGCTGTTGAGGCTGGAGAAAATCTTGGTTTTTTGCCGGGAGATCTTAAAGAAAAAATAGATCCCTATTTAAGGCCATTGTACGATGCATTGGATGATATGATACCTGCCGATAAGTTAGGCTATTATATGACCACGAGAATAATTGAAATTGCACCGTTAGCCTATATGAGGGGCCGTACATTAGATAATGCATTTATTATTTTAGATGAAGCTCAAAATACAAACGACGGACAGATAAAAATGTTTCTTACCCGTATTGGAGCCAATGCCAAAGCCATCATTACTGGCGACCCTACCCAGGTTGATTTGCCAAAAAATATGCGCAGTGGTATTACAAAAGCATTGCGTATTTTAAAAAATGTAGATGGTATAGCTCATATTGAACTTGATGAAGAAGATGTGGTGCGGCATAAACTGGTAAAAGCAATCATTAAAGCTTACGATAAAGATAAAGAATTTGAAATGAGCAATGAACGAAGATAAAAAAGGAAGAAAATTATTACTATTTTTAAAGAGGTGGCCCTTGGGCTACCTCTTATTTTTTGTTACAGCATGTTCTTCAAATACCGGTAACTATAACAAACTATTGCTTACCAGGCAAGATTCTACAAGAGCTGTTGCAATTGAAAACCGGGCTATAGTGCAAATTAAAAATGCAGAAAAAATTATTCATTCAGGCGATTTAATAGTCAGAACAGGCAATGATTTTACCAGTGAAATGTTAAGGCAACTTAACCAGCATGATAAAACTTACTCCCATTGCGGTATTGCAAGTATTGAAAATGACACCATTTTTGTATACCATGCTTTAGGAGGAGAATTTAATCCTGATCAAAAATTAAGAAGAGATGCTTTCGATTTGTTTTGTGAACCTTACTGTGACAGGGGCTTTGGTATATTTAGATTTCAGTTGCCCCTTGCCACATTAAATAGAATAACCCTTGCTGCAAAAAAAAATTACCAGGCAGGCATTATGTTCGATATGAAATTTGATCTGCAAACAAACGATAGGATGTATTGCGCAGAATTTGTTTATAAATCTTTTTTAGCAGGCAGCAATAACAGCATTGCTTTTAATTTAAGTCGGTTAAAAAACTTTTTATACATTGGTGTTGATGACCTTTTTTTAAATTCAAATTGTTACGAAGTCAAAAGAATTGTTTACAAGTAATAGGAAAACAGAAAAATAAAATTATTTTTATCCTCTAAACAAAAAATATTTTTTTATGAAAAAATTATCTGTGGTTCTTGCCATACTAACCGTGTCTTTTTTAGTAGTAAGCTGTTCTGGTGGAAGTGGTGGTGACCCCAAAGCTACGCTGGTAGCTTTTTTTGAAGCACTCGGCAAAAAAGATATGGAAGGTGCAAGAAAATTAGCCACTGCTGACAGTAAAAGTATGATTGATATGATAGAGATGGGAATGAAGATGTCGAAAGACAATAAGGATAGCAAAGAGATGGAAAAATTTGATAAAACTAAAATGGAGTTTGGAGATGCTAAAATTGATGGTGATAAAGCCACCATACCGGTTAAAGAAAAAACAAGCGGAGAGATGACAAACTTTACTTTAAAAAAAGAAGCTGGTGGCTGGAAAGTAGCTTTTGACAAAGCTTCCATGATGCAAATGGGAATGGATAAAATGAAAGAAAAAGATCCGGGTGCGATGGATAGTTTAAATAGTCATTTGAATGAAATAAAGAAATTAAATGTTGATTCTTTAAAAGACCTCATGAATAATGGAATGAAATCACTGGATTCATTAAAAGATTTAATGAAAGAGAAGAACAATTAAATAAAATGACTTGAAAAAAGTATCCTGGCAACAGGGTGCTTTTTTTATTTTGGATATTGTAAAGATGTTTAACTTTAATTATGAAAGTGAAATTAATTATTGCATTTATAACTTTTACACTGCTAAACTCCTGCAATGATTCACGCAAAAATCCTACTACTGATATTGATGTAGCAAGATCTTTTATTAAAGATTTACTTGAGAATGACTTTAAGAATGCAAAGGAATTTTTGTTAGATGAAGAAGCCAATAATCAATACTTTGAATTGTCTAAAAAAGAGTTTGAAGGCAAAAGTAAAGAGGTACTAAAAAAATATAAAGAATCAGACATTATCGTAAATGAGTTGACTCCTGTAAATGATTCTGTTTCGATAGTAAATTATTCTAACAGTTTTAATAAAGAAAAAAAATATTTATTGAAAGTGGTAAGGCAAAATGGGAGATGGTGGGTTGATCTGAAATATACTTTTCAACAACCTCCTAACTAAAACAACATTGACACAATATCATTTAAAAATAATCTTAAAATATTCCTTATGTACGTTTTACATCCATGGCATGGTGCTAATTATGGAGAAAAGGCTCCAGAAATTGTAAATGCTTTAATAGAAATTCCGCAAGGATCAAGAGCAAAATATGAAATTGATAAAGCCACAGGTCTATTAATTTTAGACAGGGTAATACATTCCTCCTTCCACTACCCTATTAATTATGGCTTTATTCCCCAAACGCTGGGAGACGATCATGATCCGCTTGATATATTGGTTATGTGTAGTGAAAGTATACAACCACTTTGCCTGGTAGAGGCAACTGTAATAGGCAACATGCAAATGATTGACAATGGAGAAAGGGATGATAAAATTATCGCCGTGGCTACCAATGATCCTACAGTAAATCATTTTTCTAACGTGCATGAATTACCCAAGCATTTTATTGCCGTACTTAAAAATTATTTTGAGCAATACAAGGCACTTGAAAATAAGGTAGTTGAAATTGATGAGTTTCAGGATAAAAAAGCAGCTTATGAAGTAATCACCAATGCGATTGCATTTTATAAAAGAAGTTATCCAAACGGTAATAAATGATTAAACAAAAGACAACCATGGATACACAAACTTTGATTATTTTAATCATAATAGGCATTGCTGCAGGCATGCTTGGTGGAATGGTAGGCGTTGGTGGAGGTATAATTATTGTTCCTGCATTGGTTTTTTTTCTTGGGTTTTCTCAAAAAATGGCACAAGGTACCTCCCTCGGTATTTTGTTGTTACCGGTTGGTATACTAGGCGTAATACAATATTACAAAGAAGGCTATGTAGATATGCGTGTGGTTTTGCTTATTTCAACAGGCTTTTTTTTAGGAAGTTTTTTAGGCAGTAAACTGGCGCTTAGTTTATCTCAGGAAACTGTAAAAAAAATATTTGCAATTTTACTAATTATTGTTGCAGTTAAAATGCTTTTTTTTAATAAAAAAATTCCTGAAAACAAGACTACTGTACAATTAAATAAGTAAGCAACATTTTGCAACAGATAGCTTGATTTTTATTAATCGTGCGTTTTTAAATGGATCCGATAAAGCCCTATGCCAATCTGGCACAGTTCCATCATAATTGCCTATTTTTGCTCACTAATTTTACTGATGGATACTTTTTTAGCTATTAATACAAAAACCCATGACGAAAAAAGGCAGGGTGAAGCCTTTGCTCCCTTAATTGAGGATACTAATTTATACAAAAAATTATATTACATAGAAAGCTATGGCTGCGCAATGAATTTCGCAGACAGCGAGGTTGTAGCGTCTATACTACAGGGTAATGGCTTTGGAGCTACCAACAATTTTGAAGAAGCTGATGTGATATTTGTCAATACCTGTTCAATAAGAGAGAAAGCAGAAGCGACCGTTAGAAAAAGGCTTACAGAATTCCGCAAATTAAAAAAAGTAAACCCTGGTTTGTTAGTTGGTGTTTTGGGCTGTATGGCCGAACGTTTGAAAGCAAAATTTATTGAGGAAGAAAAGTTGGTGGATATGGTGGTGGGGCCCGATGCTTACCGAACTTTACCCGTATTGATAGAAGAAGCTGAAACAGGTCAGAAAGCCGTTAACGTATTATTAAGCCGTGATGAAACGTATGCCGACATTGCCCCTATTCGTTTAAACAGCAATGGCGTAAATGCTTTTGTCAGCATCATGAGGGGATGCAATAATATGTGCTCGTTTTGTGTAGTTCCTTTTACAAGAGGAAGAGAAAGAAGCCGCGATGCAGCGTCCATACTTAATGAATGTAAAACGCTTTTTGATGACGGCTATAGAGAAGTAACTTTATTGGGGCAAAATGTTGACAGCTATCATTGGGTTGGTTCACAAAATACTAACTATGGCGTTGCTTATGAGGAGCCTGTAACTTTTGCTATGCTATTGGAAAAAGTTGCTTTAATCTCTCCGTTGTTAAGGGTACGTTTTTCCACTTCCCATCCCAAAGATATTACTGATGAGGTGTTATTTACCATGGTAAAATACGATAACATCTGCAATTATATACACTTACCTGTTCAAAGCGGCAGCACCAGAATTTTGCAATTGATGAACAGAACCTACACAAGGGAATGGTACATAGCAAAAGTAAACCGCATCAGGGAAATATTACCAGATGCCGGATTATCAACCGATATGATCACGGGTTTTTGTACAGAAACAGAAGAAGACCATGATGAATCAATGAGTTTAATGAGGTATTGCAAATACGATCTGGCCTACATGTATTTTTACAGCGAACGCCCCGGAACACTAGCTGCCAGAAGGTTTGAAGATGACATCTCTGAAACTCTAAAGAAAAGAAGGTTACAGGAAATGGTAGACCTGCATCGTCAGAATACACTTGAAAGTATGCAACGCGATATAGGTAAAACTTGTAAAGTGCTTGTTGAAGGGTTTTCCAAAAAAACAGAAGATGATTTGCAGGGTAGAAATGACCAAAATAAAGTGGTCGTTTTTCCAAAAACAAATTTTAAAAAAGGCGATTACGTTTTTGTTAAAATAACATCCTGTACTTCGGGCACATTAATTGGTATTCCTTTAACCGCATAGATTATTAAAAATATTTAAAAATAATGACGATCTGTATTCGTCATTATATAAATACAGGAATTTAAATTATGGACTTACAATCAATAAAAAACCGTTTTGCCATCATAGGTAACTCCCCTGCCCTTAACCATGCGTTAATGGTAGCTGCGCAGGTTGCAAACACAGATCTTAGTGTATTGATCAATGGCGAAAGCGGCGTGGGTAAAGAAGTATTCTCGCAAATCATTCATGCATTAAGCGCCCGCAAACATAACCCGTTTATTGCGGTAAACTGCGGTGCTATTCCTGAGGGTACAATCGATAGTGAATTGTTTGGCCACGAAAAAGGATCTTTTACCGGTGCTGTAGACAGCCGCAAAGGGTACTTTGAAACGGTAAATGGCGGCACCATATTTTTAGATGAAATTGGAGAGCTTCCGCTTGGTACGCAGGCAAGATTGCTGCGTGTGCTGGAAGCCGGTGAGTACATCCGTGTTGGTAGCAGTAAAGTGCAAAAAACTGATGTTAGGGTAATTGCTGCAACCAACAAAGAATTGATAGAATTTACACAAACAGGCAGGTTTAGAGAAGATCTTTATTATCGTTTAAATACAGTTCCAATAAGGGTTCCATCACTAAGAGACAGAAAAGAAGACATTCCGCTTTTGTTCAGAAAATTTGCTGCTGATTTTTCTGACCGTTACAAAGGAGCTCCCATTCAGCTCGATGACGATGCAAGGAATTTATTAATGAATTATCCATGGCCGGGTAATGTTAGAGAATTGAAAAATATTGCGGAACAGATATCCGTGTTATCTAAAGAAAAAAATATTTCGGCCAAAGAATTACAAAGCTTTTTACCAGATCACAATTACAACCGTTTACCCGTTTTAGCAGGTGGAAAAGCTGCAGTAAGCCAGCAGGAATTTGCCAACGAAAGAGAAATATTGTACAAGTTATTTTTCGATATGAAGAAAGATGTAAATGAACTTAAAAAAATGTTCTTCGATCTTTTGCAAAACCCCGGCATGGCGCAACATATTCCGATGTATAACAATAATGATTCTTCCATACAGGAGATAAAAAATACTGGCACCACCGGCAATTTTTCACAATCTAATATGCCTGTTTTTATCCATCAGAATGGAAATGAAATTCATCATCATGAACAGATAGAAGAATCATTAAGCATCATGGATAAAGAAAAAGAACTCATCATAAAAGCATTGAAAAAACATAAAGGAAAACGAAAAGATGCATCCTCTGATCTTGGCATAAGTGAAAGAACATTGTACAGAAAATTAAAAGAATATGATATAGAAGAATAAAGAAATGACTGCTAAAACATTACAGACCATTCTACCGGGCATTGACTATTGTATTTGGGGTATATATCTTTTAACAATTCCTCATTATCTAAACAGGTTAATCTTGCAATATGATGCAACAAAATTTAAATATTAATAAGCAAAATATTTTTTTTAATAATATTGGTATGCTGATTGCATTTCTTTTTATAATGGCCATTTTTAATTTCGCTACCTGTAAGTATTCATTTAAAGATACCTCGCCTATCCCACCGGAAATAAAAAGTTTTCGGGTAAATTTTCTTGAAAATAAAGCCCGGTATGTTAACACCCAACTAAGTCCGCAACTTACTGAGAAGCTGAAAGATAAAATTCGCGGCAACACCAGACTTCGCCAGGTAAATGAAGATAGTGCTCATTATGATATCAGTGGCTATGTATCGCAACTTACTGAGAAGCTGAAAGATAAAATTCGCGGCAACACCAGACTCCGCCAGGTAAATGAAGATAGTGCTCATTATGATATCAGTGGCTATGTATCTGACTATACAGTTAGCACAAGTGGCATATCGGGTAACAATGCAAGCAGTAACCGGTTATCGGTATCATTTCACCTCGTCTTTAAAAATAATCTTGACCTTTCAAAAAATTTCGAGTCCGATATTACAACCAATTATGATTTTAGTGCCTCGCAAAATCTATCTCAGGCAGAGTCTACCCTAACAGCTGATATTATAAAAAATACGGTAGATGGAATTTTTAATAAAATTTTTAGTAACTGGTAAAAATTTGCTGTAAATTATCTTGATTAATATTTAAAAGTTTAGTTTTGAAACATGGGTAAGAGTGAGCATCTTTTTGATACTATATTTAATCAAAATCTTTCAGATGGAGATGCCA
>Ga0209724_1003587_pt1 | contig 12576 bp, 10 predicted proteins | sample grotaG_FD_184143 | JGI IMG/M metagenome (GOLD analysis project Ga0209724, IMG submission 184143) | Glacier valley bacterial and archeal communities from Borup Fiord, Nunavut, Canada, to study Microbial Dark Matter (Phase II) -... | ecosystem: Environmental > Aquatic > Freshwater > Ice > Glacier ... | reverse complement strand
TAATTAGGAAGTTTCAAAGCGAAAGTCGTGTATATAAGGAGAATTCCCGTGCAAATTGTGGCGACCTTTTCTATTGTGGCTTTTGACCCTAACACCGGGGAACTTGGTATTGCGGTGGAGTCAAAGTTTTTGGGGGTGGGGGCGGTAGTGCCTTGGGCTAAGGCGGGCGTGGGTGCTATTGCTACCCAGGCTTATGCTAACACCAGCTATGGCCCTAAAGGACTGGAACTGTTGGCGCAGGGGTTAAGTGCCCAGGAGGTAGTGGATAAACTAACCGCCGATGACCCGGAAGGCCACCGCCGTCAGATTGGGGTTGTGGATGCTCAGGGGCGGTCAGCTACTTTCACTGGCAAAGAATGTTTAGCCTGGGCCGGGGGGCGGGCCGGACAAAATTATGCCTGTCAGGGTAATATTCTGGTCAGTCAGGCGACGGTGGATGCGCTGGCTACCAGCTTTGAGGCTAATCCTGGTTTGCCTTTGCCGGAACGTCTGGTAACGGCTCTACAGGCGGGACAGGCTGCAGGGGGTGATAGTCGGGGTGAGCAATCGGCAGCCTTGCTAGTGGTTAAGGACAAAGGGGGCTATTCCGGCTTTAATGACCGTTATATCCACTTGCATGTTGAAGACCATCCCAAACCGATTGACGAACTGGAGCGGATTCTGGCCTTGCATCGGGTTTATTTCGCTTCGACCAGAACTGATGCTGAACTGATTAGAATTGATGGGGCTCTTACCAGCGAAATTCAAACCCGGCTATCCGCGCTTGGGATTTATTCGGGCGAAGTAACTGGAATTTATGATAATGCCACTCGTGTAGCTTTTGAAAACTTTGCTTCTAAGGAAAATCTGGAAGAACGCTGGCGGGGGGATTATATGGTAGATAAAATAATTCTGGACTTTTTGCGTGGAGCCACCAATTAATAAAAAATGCCCCCTTCCATTTTTGTGGAGGGGGGCTAGGGGGTTAGGTCAACACCCTGAATTACATCTCGCGGTATTCGCCTTCGACGGTTCCATCGGGTCGAGTGCCACCACCAGGGGCTGCCCCACCTTCGCCACCAGGTTGCTCACCACCGGGTTGAGGGCCTCCGGCGGGCTGCTGACCGTAGACTGCTGAGCCAACCTTTTGTACCGCTGTCATCAAATCGTTGGTGGCACTGGTCATAAGTTGGACATCCTCGCCTTGCAAAGCACTCCGTACTGCCGCAACCTTGCCGTTAATTTCTTCCTTTAGCTCCTGCGGAACTTGAGTATCGAAATCGCGCAAAGTCTTTTCGGCGGTATAGGCCGCGCTATCGCCCTTATTACGGGACTCAATCAGCTCGCGTTTCTTGGCATCCTCACCAGCGTGAACCTCGGCCTCGCGCTTCATCTTCTCAATCTCGTCTTTCGACAGACCGCTCGAAGCCGTAATGGTGATTTTCTGCTCGCGACCACTGGCGGTATCTTTAGCCGAAACGTTCAGAATACCGTTAGCGTCAATGTCGAATGTTACCTCGATTTTCGGCACACCACGCGGCGCGGGTGGAATACCATCCAGGATAAAACGTCCCAGGCTTTTATTTTCGTTAGCCATCGGACGTTCACCCTGTACCACATGAATTTCCACGCTGCCCTGCCCATCGGCGGCGGTGCTAAACACCTCGCTCTTGCGGGTCGGGATAGTAGTGTTGCGCTCGATAAGCCCGGTAGCCACCCCACCTAGCGTTTCCACGCTCAGGGTCAGGGGAGTTACGTCCAGCAACAGAATGTCTTTTACATCGCCTCCGAGTACCCCGGCCTGTACCGCCGCGCCAACCGCCACTACTTCGTCTGGGTTAATCCCCCGGTTTGGCTCTTTGCCAAAGAAGGTACGAACCTTTTCGACGATGGAAGGCATGCGGGTCATACCCCCGACCATCAATAACTCGTTGATTTCAGTGGTCTTCATCCCGGCATCGTCCAACGCGCCTTTCATTGGTGGCACGGTCTTGTCAATCAGGTCGCCAACAAGTTGTTCCAGCTTGCTGCGGGTCAGGTTAACGTTTAAGTGTTTCGGGCCACTGGCATCGGCACTGATAAAGGGCAGGTTGAGGTCGGTGCTAGGTGCGCTGGAAAGCTCCACTTTGCCCTTCTCTGCCGCTTCCTTTAGACGCTGCAAGGCCATTCTGTCCATTCGCAGGTCAATGCCCTGCTCCTTCTTGAACTCGTCAGCCAACCAGTCAATAATGCGTTGATCGAAGTCGTCACCACCCAGGTGGGTATCGCCGTTGGTACTTTTAACCTCAAATACCCCTTCTGCCAGGTTCAGAATAGAGATATCGTAAGTACCACCACCGAGGTCATAGACCCCGACGTTTTCTTCGTGCTTCTTGTCCACACCATAAGCCAGAGCCGCCGCCGTCGGTTCGTTGATAATCCGCATAACTTTCAACCCGGCAATTTCCCCGGCATCTTTGGTGGCCTGACGCTGACTATCGTTGAAATAAGCTGGAACGGTGATAACCGCTTCGGTAATCTTTTCGCCCACATAAGCTTCGGCATCCGCTTTTAGTTTCTGTAAAATCATCGCGCTAACTTCGGGCGGGCTATAGCCCTTGTTGCCCATCCATACCTCAACGTCGCCATTCGTGCGAGACGTAACTTTGTAAGGTACGAGTTTAAGGTCACGCTGCACCGCCGGGTCATTGTATTTACGGCCCATAAAGCGTTTAATTGAGAAAATCGTATTTTCCGGGTTCGTGACAGCCTGACGTTTAGCCACCTGTCCCACCAGCCGCTCGCCCTGTTTATTTACCGCTACCACGCTGGGGGTAGTTCGCATACCCTCGGCGTTAGGGATTACTACCGCTTCGCCACCTTCCATGATGGCTATTACCGAGTTAGTAGTTCCCAGGTCAATTCCTAAAATCTTGCCCATTTGTATTTCAATCCTCCAAACTTAAAAATTTGTTTTATATATTGCGTTTTTTGCTGCTTACCCTTAATCAATAGGCATAATTGGCGTTCTCATCTGCAATATGCTAACACAACTTACGTGTTCGGGCTATAGAAAGTAGCTATTTTAGGTGTTAGAGTTGTGTTAGACATTTGTTTTTGAACTAAATGCCTACGTTTCGGTACTGGACTAAAGACCTATTTACAAAGTTTTTATCTGTTGCTAACATATGAGCATGACATATATCAAAGGCTACTAGCCAGGATATTGCTCTTTGACATTTAAATATTTCCCTAATCTTCCTCTAATATCTATTGACAAACCTTTTGACTGATGGTATGTTGTTATCAACATACATTCTTATGAACGTCGTAATGAATTTCATTCACAAAATACGTTCTAAGCAGGAGGGTTCGCTAATGTCAGACGATTTAACAGGGGTAAAAGATACCGATTCGACGAGTGATAATGAGTGGGCTAATCAGGAAAAGTTTGAGGTAGCCGCCGAGTATCTTGGCTACAAAACTACTACTGATAGTTTTACTCCCGAACTTCTGGCCCAGAAAAGGGTCAAAATGCAGGAAACGATGGAGTTTCTGCGGGGATTAACCGACGAGTCGCGCCTGGACATCTACATTTTTTTGCAACATTCCGGTCCGCAAAATGGCAAAATGCCAAGTTATACCGTTTCGGAAATTGCCGAGCGTTTCAATATCTCAATGTCTACGGTCTCCCACCATTTGCAGGAGTTAAAACGGGTAGGGATTGTAAGCGTGGAACGGCGCGGCAAGGAACGCTATTACCAGATAGACCTGGATTATATGATTGAGCGGTTGGGCCAGATGTACGGACGGTTGTTGGTCAAACGGGAGATGTTGCGGCGGGGGGCGGCTGGTTGCCCGATGGATATGACGATGGACATGCTTGGTCGGGTAACCGAGGCAATGAGCAAAGCGGCAAGCCTCGTCGAAAATAAAATAGCGACAGATAAAGATTCGGCAAATTGAAATAACGCATTATTAAAAGGAGAGATATTAAGACAATGGCAAAAACTTCTTCAAAATATGCCATTGCCCTAACAGCCGCGCTAGGGCTGTTTATGGCGGTGCTTGATAATACAATTGTTAACGTGGCTCTTACCCCAATGGCAAAGGGGTTAAATGCCAGCCTAAGCTCGATTCAATGGGTAGTAACGGGTTACTTTCTAGCTCAAGCAGCGATTATCCCGGTGGCTGGTTACTTCAGTATTCGTTTTGGAATGAAACGGGTATTTATTCTGTGTCTGGCCTTCTTCACTTTAGGCTCGTTACTTTGTGGATTGGCCCAAAATGAAAGCATGCTAATTGGTTTCCGTATTTTGCAAGGTTTGGGCGGCGGGGCTCTGTTCCCTCTGGCTAGTGCGATTGCGTTTTCGGCCTTCCCACCCAACGAGCGGGCCACTTCCAGCGCGGTAGTCGGTATCCCGGTGTTGTTGGCTCCAGCTTTTGGCCCAACCATTGGCGGTTTGTTAACGGTTAATTTCGGTTGGCAATATATCTTCTTTATCAACGTGCCGGTGGGTGCGGTGGCAATTTTCCTGGCCTGGCGCATCTTCCCGGCGGACAATGTTGCTCCAGCCACCAATCGTCGCCCCTTCGACTACGTTGGTTTGGCCCTTTCCATTCTGGGGGTGTTAGCGATTGTCTATGCATTCACTCTGGTTGGTCAGTCACAACCCGGCACTGAAACTGTAACTAACCCGCGTGGCGACATTTACGGCTGGAGTTACTGGTTGGTATGGACTTTGATAGCGGCAGGTCTGTTGATATTGGCAGCTTTCACCTATTACGAACTACGCATCAGCAAAGACCCGGTGCTTGACCTGAACCTGTTCAAAAACTACAACTTTACGATGGCTAGTATTGTTTCGGGGCTTTCGGCGGTGGTGGTCTTTGGTAGTATCTTCCTGTTACCAGTATTTCTGGAGCAGGTACGTGTACCACATCTGTCGGCGTTGGACGCTGGTTTGGCTTTGATGCCCCAGGGTTTGGCAGCGGCAGTGGCGGTGGCTATTGGTGGGCGGCTTTATAACCGAATTGGTGTTCGAGCAATGGTGGTTATCGGTTCAGTATTACTGATTATTAGCTCGTGGCAGTTAACCCAGTTGAAATTGGATACCGATGGAGTAGCCATTATGCCCTGGTTAATAATCCGTGGTTTCGGTTTCGGTCTAACCGCTATCCCGGTACAAACCCTGGCCCTGGCTTCGATTACTGGCCCGGCCTTAGCTAAAGCCAGTTCGTTATTCAATGTTACTCGGCAAATCTTTAGCTCTATCGGTATTGCGGTATTAACTACTTTGTTTGTACAGCAAAGCTCTCAGCATGCTACCGAGATACGGGCTACCTTACCCACCCCTCCGGCAGGTACAGTGGTTGACCCCAACAGCCCAGCCTTCGTGCAGTTGTCGGCTCAGGCTGGTACTAATGGGATGAACGATGTGTTTCTGATAGTTACAATTGGAACATTGTTGCTATTGTTAATTGCTTTCGCCTTGCCTGGACGAATGCGAAAGGATGAAGCGGCTGTTACCGAAGGTGAAGTACGTCACCCAGTAATGGCGGAGTAATCTTCCTAAGCAGTCGAAGGTTGCCCTAACCCCCTAGCCCCCTTCCCTGATTTCAGGGATAGGGGGCACAATTTTTTCTGCTTTATTCTTGTTTTTTTTACGTCAGAGGATTTTTGGCGGGTTGACCGGGTAGGCGGGGATAAACATTCGAGGTGGGGCTTACTTTTTCCACTACAATCAGCCGCCGCCCGTTATTATTTTCGCCCGGAAGTTCAAAAACGGGGGTTTGACGTAATCTACCGCCTAATTTGGAGATTGCGCCCTGCCCCGCGACTAATTCCTCGCCCAGGTCGCCTTTTTTAGGAGCGATAAACAGCCCGCCGATTTTGCAGAGGGGCAGGCAATATTCTGCCAGCACCGCCAGAGCCGCCACCGCCCGTCCAGTCGCAATATCAAACTTTGCTCGATACAGGGGTTGGCGACCAATTTCCTCGGCCCGCAGATTTAAGATTGTGACATTGTTGAGTTCCAGTTTAGCGGTAATATGCTGCAAGAAGGCGGTTTTTTTGCCTACCGAGTCCGCCAGTGTAAGTTGCAGGCCAGGGTAAATTATTTTCAGCGGTAGCCCTGGAAAGCCCGCCCCTGCTCCTACATCTACCAGACTGGCTTTGTTTAAATCCAGCAATTTATTGGGCGGGTCGGCGCGAAATTTGGGGCTGGCAAGGGTCAGCGAGTCGAGGAAATGACGGGTCTGCACCTCCTCAAAAGTGGTGATGGCAGTCAGGTTGGTGCGCTCGTTCCAGGTCACCAGTTCCTCATAAAAAACCTGGAAGCGGGCTAATTGGTTGGCATCAATCTCCAGACCCAATAATTCCCGCGCCCCGTTAACAAGTAAATCCAAATCGTTTCCTCAAATATGGGCTGTAGCTTCAGGGAGACCTACCAGGTCGCCCCTACTTTAACCCCTGCAAAAATTCTAACAAAGTTTGGTTGAACTCGGTGGGCTTTTCCATATTAACCATATGGGCTACCCCCGGAAAGATTACCTTTTTCGCGCCCGGAATATCGGTTGCCATTTTATCCGCCATTGGTAACATAACACTTTCGTCAATATCGCCGACTATTACCAGCGTGGGTACTTTGATTTCGGCTAATCTTCCCACACCTGGGGGAGTTAGGGTGCGCGGTTGGGGACTCTCGTTTTGGTGGGCGATGGAATTATCCAGCACCATCTTACGAACTTTGGCAAAGACCTTCGAGTCAACTTCGTCCTGGTTACGGTAGAAACCAGTCACAAAGATTTCGGCTTGGATTTGAGCCAGCTTTTCAAACTCTTTACTTTCTTCCAGCTTTTCCATTTCCTCCTCTTTTGGCAGCTCGTTTGGGGCCAATTCGCCCTGGAAACCGCCCACGCCCGCCGCTACTGGCACAAGGGCCGCTACTCTTTCGGGAAATTCCAGAGTAAAATCGGTAGCGATTTGCCCGCCCCGTGATAATCCTACCACATAGGCTTTATCTACCTTTAGATAGTCCAGTAAATCGCGTAAATCCTGGCGGTTGGAAAACGATACGCTGGCACTGTTGGTCTTGCCGAAGCCGCGTGTATCGTAACGTATCACCTGATAATACTCTGAAAAGAAACTGAATTGCTCATCCCACATGCTGCTATCGGCAACTCCGGCGTGTATAAAAACCAGCGGATGTCCCGCCCCCGCCACTTCATAATACAAATGTCCACCCTCAACCACCACATAACCTACATTGCTCTCGACTGGTTGGCTCATTTCCTGTTCCTTTCTTTTTCAGCAATTAACGAATAATTATTCTATCAAAGAGTAGGACGGATGCGGAAATTTGTCAAGCAAATCGGTTGTCAGTCGGAAAATCTAATATCTAAAATCGGAAAATTTCGTAGGGGCAGGTCCCCGTGCCTGCCCTGCCTTTGGAAAAGAATTAGCAAGGATGGACAGGATATCGAGGACTTATTGTAGGAGGATGCTCCGTCAGCCGATAAACCATCGCAGGACAGAGCCTGCTCCTACAAATTCTGACTCCTATTCTTCAGTTAAGACTCAGGTCGAGCAGCACCCGGCAATCAGGATTGGGGGGCGGCACAATTTTTACCAACAGGAATTGGGCATTTTCCCGCAAAAATTCCTGACTAAAATCCTGGCTACCCACTTGATAAGGAATCCTTGTGACCTCTTTTCCTTCACCATCCAGCATTATAAAGTTAAGGGTAACACTTTTACAACCCGATTCATAAAGTTTAACCGTACCCTTGAGGGTAAATTTCTCGCGTAAGTTTCCGGCATATAACAAAGTGTCGGGCGTAGCGGGGCCTGAGTTAAAGTCGGTATAAAAAGTCACCAAATCATAATTAGGCGCAATGTCGGCTGGGGGCAAAAGCGGTACAAGTGGAACCCAGCGCGGATTTCGGAAGGGGCCATAGGTCGCTATCCGTTCCACACTGGTCAAAACGGTTTCAAACGAGGAAGGTTTAAGCCGTTTGAAAATAGTTGCGGTAGCTTCGTCTTTTAGTTTGTATCTTTCAGGCAACGCGGTAAAATCCTGAGCAAACCCCCAACTCTGACTAAACATATCGTAAGCGACTTTAACAATTTTTTGTTGGTCGGCGGGCATTTGATGTTGAAAAGGGTTTATCAGCAGGACATATTGAGCTTGAATTAACTCGGTGAGGGGGTAAAAATCCCGTGAGTCAATTTCCTCACCCTCCAGCCAGCTTATTTTGAAGTTCTCTTTACCGTATAAAACTATTTCGGCGTTCTTGAAGACTCCGCTATTAAAGACTTCGGAAGAGGAGGCAACATAAACCTTTGGTGGTGTTGGCTGCTGCTGGGCTAAAAAACTGACTATCCGGCTTATCTCGGTGTAATCTTCGCGTATCAGTGGGGCATAATAACTGGTAAGTAGCGAACGGGGCAAAGGAGTGGCTAAGGGGTCAGCCACCAGGAAAAAGCTTGCCGCTATATTCGCCACCAGATATAGCCCCAAAACTCCCCCGACAACTTTTACAACAGTTTTTTGGCGGTTTTGCCAGACAGTCCAACCTAATGTCAACAGTCCCAATGTTACCACCAGGGCTAGATGATAAGTAAAATGGATAAAGGTTTGACCAACCAGAAATATCCATTGCAGGAACGAAAATATCCCAAACAGGGCGATAAACCAGCCTTCGGGTTTCAGGCTGCGGTAATAAAACCCCAACCCGAATCCAGCAATTGCCAGAATAAAAGCCAGCCAGCCAAAACTTGTGCCGAACCAGCCCGCCACTTCCGGCCAGGGCCGCGCGTAGGAGCTATAGACGCTATTAACATTAATACTCAGCAGCTTTACTATAAATTTTGGGGCGATTAGGGCTAAGGTTAAGAAGGCCACCCCACCCGCCAGGCTCATCCCCACTATCTGGGCTATCAATTTTTGCAGGGCGGATTTGCGTTTGTCGGCGGGGCTTTTAACAAAAGTATAAAGCGCGGTCAGGCCAGCCGTAAAAGTAAAAGCCGTTATTTCATAGATAAAGTGGCGGCGAAAGAGCATCGCCAGGGCAAACAAAACCCCAATCAGAGCATATTTCCAGAGCTGTTTAATACCAATATTCTGAAGATAGAGCCAGATTGCCAGCCCAATTAGACAGGCCGCCCCTACATCGGGGTAGCCTCGCAAGGTCGCCGCCCAATTTACAGGTAACAACAAGGTTAGAACTACAGCTGACCAGAAAACCGGGAAAGAACGGGCAGCAATCAGCTTTTTGGCTAATAGCCCAATAATCAGGGCAAAGGGCAACAGGTAAACCGCTACCAGCCCCACCTCAAAAGCTTGCCGACTTTGCCCAAACACGGCCATAAAAGGCACTAACAACAGAGTAGGTAGAAAGTTGTAATCCTGCACGAAGGAGTCGGAAAGAGCCGTCAGGGCGTTAGCGGGCGATTTATTAAATTCCCCCAGTAGTTGCTGAGTGGAATATTGATAGTTGGCAAAATCCCAGAAATAAAAGGCGTGTTCGCTGGAAACATACTCAACAGTAATAACTATACCAATAGCATACAGTAGAAGAACGAGAGCCAGATTTAGCCGGACGGAGTTCGGTTTGAGCATCGGGTTATTACTTTGATAAAGGGCAAGCTTTGAGGTCTTGCCCAGTTTATCTTTAAGAGTCCAGGTGGGTTAATAAATCGCCAATTGGTACGGTAGCCTGAGTGCGGGCGGTCAAGTCCTTGACGTTAACCTCGCCCCGTTCCAGCTCCGTCGGCGCAACGATAATCGCATACCGCGCCGCGCTATTGCTGGCGGCTTTTAGCTGCTTGTCCAGCCCAGTATCGAGCAAATTAACCTCAGTCTTGAAGCCCGCCGCCCGCAAAGTGGTAGCAATCTCAATGGATTTGGCCCGCTCCGCCGCCGAGTATTTGACGTTAACCTCGCCCCGTTCCAGCTCCGTCGGCGCAACGATAATCGCATACCGCGCCGCGCTATTGCTGGCGGCTTTTAGCTGCTTGTCCAGCCCAGTATCGAGCAAATTAACCTCGGTTTTGAAGCCCGCCGCCCGCAAAGTGGTAGCAATCTCAATGGATTTGGCCCGCTCCGCCGCCGAGTATTGAGCTACATATACATCTATTAACCGGGGCAAGGTGGGCATTTTACCCACCTGCGTCAGCATTTCTTCCATCACCACATCGCTAAAGGCAATTCCGACCCCCGGCAATGGTTGCCCACCCACCGCATTGACCAGATTATCGTACCGCCCGCCGCCCATTATGGCTCTGGTAAAGCGTTTGGTAGCATCCCAAACCTCAAAGACTGTGCCCGTGTAGTAGAGTAAGCCGCGCACGATGCTGGGGTCGAATTCCAGCGACTCCACAAAACCATATTGGGTAGCTTTTTCCCACAAATCTTCCAGGGGTTTGAAGCCGCTAAAATCGCGGTTTTGCAACCGTTCTTGCAACTTCGCCACCGCTTGAGGGTCAATTCCAGCCTCTATCAAATTCGCTCGGAATTTATCCGGCCCTAGCTTTTCCAGACGGTCAATTTCGTAATAAACTTTGGCTTTGTATTCGAGGTCTATTTCTAGGCTCTTGAGCAATTCCTCCAAATAGTAGCGATTGCTAACTCGCACCTTAATCTCTTTGGCCTCTAAGCCCACCGCCTTGAGAATATCGGTAACTACCGCCAGAATTTCGGCATCAGCATCAATACTTTCTACACCCAGAATGTCTATATTATATTGGTAAAATTCGCGTTTGCGCCCCCGTTGAGGCTTTTCGTGTCGCCAAATGTTGGGGATAGTAAACCAGCGAATGGGTTTGCGTAACTCGTTTTGTTTGGCGGCGACCATCCGGGCCAGGGTGGGGGTCATTTCGGGGCGGATAGCAACTTTCTCGCCGCCCTTGGCCTCAAAAGCGTAGGTCTGTTCGTTTACCAGTTCCTCGCCCGACTTGGCGGCAAAAAGTTCAAAAGGTTCTAAAAAGGGGCCATCAAATTCCTCGTAGCCGTAAAGTTCCGAGACTTCCCGGCATTTGTTAAACAGCCAGTTACGCCAGCGCATTTTATCGGGGTAAAAATCGCGAGTGCCTTTTAGTGGTTCGATTTTAGTAGTGGAGGCCATTAAAAATATCCTTGTCTGGGAGCTTGTAGGTTGTCGGTTAATTTAACTAAACAGTTTGTTAATCGCTATTTTGAAGCCGGGTACAATGGTTTCACCGTCCAGTTCATTATTTATTCCAAGTGTTTCAAAAGTTTGGGTATTAGCAATCCGATAAACCTGTACCTGTTGTTTAGCTGGGTAAATCAACCAAATTAACGGAACAGCCGCCTTTTGATACTGTTCCAACTTCTTTTTTATATCACCCGCCTCATCGCTAGGGGAAATTACTTCTACCGCCAAATCGGGCGGAACGGGCACAGCCCCCGGCCCAGATGCCGGAACACGGGCGGTTTTGATAAAAGCCACGTCCGGGGCACGCACCGTTGGTTTGGGGGTAGTAGGGTCTATCACAAACCCGGTGGTAAACCAGACCCGTCCTAAATAGTTATCTTCAACATAGTTACCCAATCGGCGGTAAAGAATGTCCGAGACTCTGCCATGCTCATCCCCGGTTGGCGGCATATCGAATAACTCCCCCTCTACCAACTCCTGCCGTTGGTCACTCTTGGGTAAATTCATAAATTCTTCAATGGTATAAAAAAATTTGCTGGTTTGGGTAGTCATTACTTCTACTCCCTTAACACGCCTGGGTTTGTTATAACTGTAGCAGGAATTCGGTCTGTTGCAAGGCCAGAATGTTTTCCGCCCCGATACAGAACATCGTCACCCGCAATTCCCGGATTAGTTGCTCAATCACCACTTCCACCGCTTCGGTAGACTCTTCGGCGGCCTTCAGGAAGGGGAGTGCCAACCCCGCCGCATCTGCGCCCAGCGCCAGAGCTTTGGCGACATCCACGCCGTTACGCACGCCCCCACTGCCGATAATGGTTGCTTCGGGAGCAGCTTCCCGTGCCCACAAAATGCTCTGAGTGGTGGGGATGCCCCAATCGGCGAAGTTGCTGGCGGCCTGTTTCTCCACCGGGCGTTGCACCCGGTAACTTTCCACCTGACTCCAGCTTGTACCCCCACTTCCGCCCACGTCCAAGCCGCGCACCCCTACCGCCCACAGTTTGCGACAAACATTCAGCGACAGGCCGTTGCCGACCTCTTTGGCGATAACCGGGATATTGGACTTTACTAATTCCTCGCAGACCTCGCCGATACGAGCCAGTAATCCTTTGAAATTGACGTTTCCGGCGGGTTGCACCGCTTCCTGAAATTGACGTTTCCGGCGGGTTGCACCGCTTCCTGCAAAACGTTCAGGTGTAATATTAGAGCATCTGCCTCCAACATTTTGACCGCTTCCAGGCATTGTTTCGCGCCATAGCCGTAATTTAGCTGCACTGCCCCCAGGTTGGCAAAAAGGGGCACATCTGGGGCTAGTTCGCGCACCCGGTAGCTATAGGCTAACTCGGAATTCTCGATAGCGGCCCGTTGCGACCCCAACCCCATCGGCAAGCCCCACTTATTAGCCGCCAAGGCCAAATTACGGTTGATACGGGCGGCCCATTC
>Ga0209724_1003584_pt1 | contig 12594 bp, 24 predicted proteins | sample grotaG_FD_184143 | JGI IMG/M metagenome (GOLD analysis project Ga0209724, IMG submission 184143) | Glacier valley bacterial and archeal communities from Borup Fiord, Nunavut, Canada, to study Microbial Dark Matter (Phase II) -... | ecosystem: Environmental > Aquatic > Freshwater > Ice > Glacier ... | reverse complement strand
TACTTTGCCTCTTTTTTTTTAACAAAAAGATACTTTCGAATCAAAACAAGGCAGCGATGGCAAAAGACAAGGAGAAAAAGCTTGCCCACATTCTTTTCGTGGAGCAGGGAAAAGACGCCTGCGAGATTAGTCCTTTGATTAAGGTCTCGGAGGTTACGCTTTCAAAATGGGTTCGCGATGGCGGATGGAAAGCCGAGCGCGATGCCCGGAATTCGTCACCTCACCTGAGTATCGGGAATATTAAGAAGATTATGGGATCCCTGGGAGAGGACCGGCTAAGGCTGACCAAAGACCTTCGACTGGCAGAGGCCAATATCGACACCGAGGGCGCGACCGAAATACGCAAGCAAATCAGCCGTGTGGACGACGCGATCAGCAAATGGAACAAAGCCCTGGTCACGATGGACAAAGAGAGCCGCGTGAGTCTGTCGGGCTATCTGTGGGTAATGGAGGAGATCTTCCAGGCAATGCGTGGGTTCAACCTCGATTTGTACATGAAGTCGCTCGACTTTCAGGAAGAGCATATTCAATACATGTGTAAATCGCAGCGATGAAAATCGAAGACAAAAACGCAAAAGACCTATACCTGGCAAAGCTCCGCATCATCCGCGAGGTTGGCAGTTTCGACCCGTTCGAAACGAAGGTTCAACAAAAGGATCGAATTACCAGGGCAAAGAAGGATATCGGTTTTTTCGTTGAAACCTACCTCACGCACTACGCCTCGAGCAAATCAGCATGGTTTCATATTCGCCTGGCTAAACTTGTAATCAAATACAAGATTCTCCTGCTCTTTATGATGTGGGGGCGTGCCCTCGCAAAGTCGGTGTGGGCTGACGTGATTATCCCGTTGTTTCTTTGGATCAATGACGATATCGGCTATATGGTGATTGTCGGTAATACCGAGACGCATGCCAAGATCCTGCTCTCCGACCTTCAGGCAGAGTTCGAAGCCAACAGCAAGCTGATTCACGATTTTGGCGAACAGAAGCTTCAGGGCAGTTGGGAGGACGGTTATTTTCAAACGAAAAACGGGTTCCTGTGTAAAGCATTCGGTATGCGGCAGAGTGTTCGCGGTTTGCGTAAGGGATCCCGGCGGCCTGACTATATTGTGGCCGATGACCTCGAAGACCAGGACACGGTCAAGAACCCGAAACGTCAGCGCGAGATTGCCAAATGGGTGGAGAAAGATTTGATTCCAACCATGGACGGTCCACGCCGCAGGTTTCTGATGGCGAACAACCGCTTTCACCCAACTATGATCATGACAGTGTTAATGGAGCGGCACCCGAAATGGAGAGTTGAGCGTGTGGACGCTTACGATCCGGTTACCTACGAGCCCGCATGGAAGGAAAAGTACGACGCCGAATATTACCGCGAACGCGAGGAGGAGATTGGCGTAATGGCAGCCAGGGCAGAATACAACAACGACCCGCATATCGAAGGAAGCGTTTTCACCGAGGAAATGATCCAGTGGGCAAAGCTCCCTGGTCGCTTCGACAGCATTGTAGCACATTGGGACGTTGCTTATTCTGACTCAGGAAGCGCCGACTCGAACGCTGTGCGTGTGTGGGGCGTGAAGGATAACCGCTTTTATTTGATCGACTGTTTTGTGCGTCAATCGAAAATGAGAGCAGCCGTGCAATGGATCGCAATGTTTCAAAAGGACCTCAATGGATCATCGACATTAAGGTGGCAGTACGAAAGTCAGTTCTGGAACGACGAGCTCGACCGCGTAATTGACGAGGTGGAGCAGGAAGAGGGTGTTCGCCTTCGCCTCCGGAAGGTTGACCTTCCACGCGTGAATAAGTTCGACCGTATTATGAGCACGCATCCGCTATACCAGAACGGGCGCGTGTATTACAACGAAAAGTTAAAGGCACACTTCGACACACAGGTTGGCCTTATGCAGCTTTACGGTATCGAACCGGGCTATAAGACCCACGACGATGCACCCGACGCCGATGAGCGTTGTTTCGCCGAACTCGGTAAGGTTACCAGGCGCAATAAATCAAAAGAAACTAACCGCTCCGGAAACTTCCGGCGCAATAATTCACGACAGGCATGATCACAACATTTCTCACACGGGATGATTATCCCTCAAAAATTGATACTTCCCTGATGGACCAGATAACAGGGGGTGATGATACGATACTCGACGCTGCCGAGGCCGACGCAGCATCCGCTATTATCGATCGTCTCGGTGCCAGGTATAAAGTCGCCGACGAACTCACAAAATCGGGCGATGGCCGTAACCGGTCACTCGTCAGGTGGATGTTGAATATTTCGGTTTACTTCCTCTATGGCCGCGTGCCCGATAATGATATCCCGGAACGCGTTGTGAAAGATTACGACGATACATTGCGCGACCTCGAGAAGATCGCTTCAGGGAAACTTTCCTGCACCATCGATCGCATTATGGATTCCGCAACTGGCACTGTCGCGACTAAAATACGCATGGGCAGCAATACCCCACGATCACACAACCCCTATTAATTGATTGATATGAAACTATTAGGATTTAACCTTACAAGGTCGACCGTAGGGTCAGCCCAATCTGATTCAATAAAATCGCATTTAAATGCGGCATTACAAATGGTGGATGCTGCACAAAGTTCGGCGACAAAAAAAACACGCCCATCCGTCTCGGTTGTCAAAACCCCGATTGACCGTATCGCGATGCAAATGGACACGCTGAAATCGGCGGTGGATGCGGCCATTGATATCTATAATCCTGACAGGCGCGACCTGATTGGCATTTATGAGAACGTCTCGAAAGATTCGCACGTGATCAGCCAGCTTGAGCAAGCTTACAATAAAGTGGTGAGCCAGCCTTTTATGTTGTCGAAAAACGGCACCGATGATGAGGAGGCGACAAAGTTCCTGAAAAAAGAGTGGTTCGAGGACTTTCAAAAGTATTGCATCGAACCCGAATTTTGGGGATACACGCTCGTTGAGTTTGGATTGATCGATGACAAGGGAGAGTTTACCGAGTGTGATATTTTCTCCAGGAGAAACGTTTTGCCATTCAGTTATTCTATATGCTTCGACGCCAACAGTCCGCAGGGTGCAGGCGTTGTATACGAGGTAGCTGATGACAAAGGCGGTTCAAAGGACCTGAAGCAAGAACTATTCCTGATCGAATTGGGAAAGGCTGATAAGTTGGGCAAGTTTGAAACCTTAGCCAGGGAAGTCATCTGGAAAAACTTTGCGAATACAGACTGGAGTCAGGGTTCTGAAAAGTTTGGAATGCCACTGCTCGACATTGCAACCGACACAGACGATGCCAACGAGCTCAATCGCATTGAAACAATGGCCCGCAACTTTAGCAATAATGGTTACGTGATTCGTGGTACCGCCGACGCCGTACAGATTATCCAGGCACAGGGCCGCGACTTCTATAAAATATACCAGGAAAAGATTGCCGGGTGTAATGATGAGATCAGTAAGTGTATTAATGGGGCAACCGGCACAACCGACCAGAAGGCTTTTGTCGGAACTGCGGAGGTTCATGAGCGCACAACTGCTGAGTTTCACCACTCGCGTATGCGCAAGATCACCAATGTCGTCAATAGTAAGTTAATTCCATTCCTGACCTTTCACGGTTATCCGCTCGAGGGTGCCGAGTTCCGCTATACGGCGTTTGATGATAAACCCGTTATTGATCCGGGCGCACCGGTGGACAATACCATCGAGGATCCGAATGCCGATCCAAAAGTAAACCCAAAGGTTGATCCGACGATTGATCCAAAGATTGACCCTAAGACAACAAAAAAAGCGCAGGCCGCCTCTCGTCCCTGGTAGCGAGTGACGGCCTTAAAAAAATACTCCTCGAATACCTGAAGCGAGTTTACGACAATGATTTGTCGCTGATTGATCCGGCTATTTGGGAATTGAATTTTAGAAGTCTGGAAGATGCTATTTCAAAATCGGTTGGCGACGTTACAAAATTGGACTTTGGTTCGTCCGATCAGGTACTCGCTACAGCGCTGCGCGAGAACGCCGCTGTATTCTCCGCGTTCAAGGCTCACCAGGAGAAAGCAACGCTGATCAAATTACTACTCGATGATGCGGGTGTACGCCGCAGTTGGAACGACTTCAAAAAACTGGCTGGACCAATTACCGAGACCTACAATAAAACGTGGCTCGAGACGGAATACAATCAGGCAGTCAGTAATGCGGAGATGGCAAAGAAGTGGGATGGCTTTTCTGAAAATGCAGATCTATACCCGAATCTTGAGTATCGGGCTGTAGACGATGGGCACGCGCGACCCGACCATTTAGCAATGAACGGAATGGTTGCGCCAATTGACGATCCTATTTGGGATACGTGGTACCCGCCAAACGATTGGGGCTGCCGATGCTCTGTAACGCAAACCGACAAACCTGTCGCAATGGTTGCCGTTGCGCGTATTGTTGCAAAACGCATTGCACCGAATACAGCCGCCGGTTTCGATTTTAATCCAGGTAAAGACAAGAAACTATTCGCGGAATCGGCAGGCTATTTTAACCAGGATAAAAAGACTTCGAAAGCGGTTAACAAAGAGGCCAGCACCCTCTTAAAAAACCTTGACGCATGACCATTTTCCCGACGTCAGGAAAATGGGATCCACTTTTTTAAATTATTTAAATTCAGCAATATGAGCTTATTTGGATTTATCGGGGAGGTTGCGAGTGCAACGATTAAGATAGCGGCAACTCCTCTCGCCGCCGCTTCGGATGTGATAAGCATCGCCATTGGTGGAGACGCCGATGCAACAAAAAATTTAATCAAATCAGCGGGTGACGACTTGAGCAATGCGGAGGAAGAAATCTTCCCGTAATTAGTCTTAATTCGTGTAATCTTTAAATTATGGCTGATAACGCAAAGTTTAATAGAGATATGCAACGCCTGATCAGGAGCGCACAAACGCTGATCAGCAACCGGCTCCCTGGCATCATTAAAGTTGAAGGTCTCGACTTCATTCACGACAACTTCGACGCCCAGGGATTCAATACCGGAACCAGTGTTCAGCGGTGGCCGTCGCGTAAACCGCCGAAAGGAATGTGGCGCAAAAGAGGCAGATCCGTTAACGGAGGAACCTCACAACAATTGCGCGGCACAAAGGCAGGCTCCAAGTTCCAGCGCGATGCAAACAGGGCGCTGCTCGTTAGGCGTGGCCATCTGCGTCGGTCGTGGGACAGTGATACAAAGGCCACGGATGCTCAGGTCGCTTTCCGGAACACGCTGCCCTACGCCGAGCCACATAACGAAGGTATCAAGCCACAGCCGGAGCGTAAGCAAATAGGAGACAGCACGAACCTCGACAAACGCATAATGGCCAAGATTGACCGCGAAATGCAAAAATTATTTAATCCATAACATCATGTTTTACAACATTTTCAAATCCATTCAAACCGCCTTAAAAACCGTCGCAGGACTGAAGGCAACTCAGTGGTTCAATATGCAATATGAGGCAACAATCGCGCAGTCGCCGGTTACCTTTGTCGAATTCCCTGAGGATAACCCAACAGACCATGCAAGTAAAGACGTTACCAGGTTACCTTTCAGAGTAAGAATTCATGTAGTTACAAAAGTAATTGCGGGTCAGGATGGACAGGTTCCGGATACTGCGATACAGCAAAATGAGACGCTCGCGCTTGCAGTGAAGGATGCTCTAAAAACACTGAAGCCTTTGGGGTGCACGACACTTCGCTTTTCCGGATTAAAGACCTGGCAGCGCATGAATGGTTTTATGATTACGTTCGTTGACTTTACGGCGAGGATCGAGGAGGTATAATCCGCGTTAACAAAAAAGCCCCGGCACATCACTGTACCGGGGCTTCGCATTTGGGGAAATTGCTCGTATCCCCGCGTATTGTTAGTATATAGTTGAGAAATCAATTATAAACAGGGCACAACATTATACCCCTGCCAGCATTTTCTTGGCGGTCTCCTCATCCGGCATCATACTCCGGAGCAATTCGATATAATGACAACGCTCTGTTTTTACTTGTGACTCCGACTGCAACGAGTCGAATAGTTCATTCTGTGTCTCCATCCACGACTCTATTGGGTTAGAGCCCGTTTGTACTTCGACCGTGAAACTGCTTTGATTAAACTTTACAGACATTAGACTTGCATTTAGTAAATAAAACACCTATGGATGTGCATGTCACCTTAATGGTTGAACCAAGAAAGCCGCCGGGCCTTGCGGCGCCGGCCATCCATAGGCTTTATCTCTCCATGAAGGAAACTTAAGCCTAAATTCTTGATTCAATAAAAAAAGGTAACATGCGCTGCAAATGTAAAAAAATAATCTTACACAATTCACATGTTTGTAAAATAATAAACGACAAAAAGCCACAAACATTGTCTGTGGCTTTTTTATAGGAGTACGGAAACTCCGAACCCCTTCAGTAATACAAATCGTTACGGCTCCGCGGTTACTTCCTTCTTGTTCTTCAGAAACCGTGTGTATCCGGGTTTTAACATCATCCGGTTCGCTGTCTCCTCGTCGGGTTGCATACTGCGCAATAATTCGATAAAGTAGAACCTGTGTGGACGCATTGCCTCGTTTTCCATTTGCAACGCGTCGAGTAGTTCGTTCTGCGTCTCTAACCAGCTTTCGATAGGGTTACCAAAACCCTGCACCTCTATGGTGAAGCTGCCATCGTTAAATTTTACTGACATGGCTCTCTTATTTTTTACCGTTTAACAAAAACCACAATACTTTCTCTTTATTAATCGGCTTACGGTTCACTTCCGTAATGATCTCAAGCATTTCACCATCAGTAAACCGATAATTAAAAGGTGATTCCTTTTCTGGTTTCTCAACACCAAAAACATCCCGGTAAATACTGCTCAATACAGAACTTGGTATATTAAGAGTCGTCATTTGTAATAGTTTGTCAAAGCCATCAATATTGATAAACCACGATTCCTGTAAGCCAACTGCCACCAACTTAAAATACTGACTGCCTATTCGCTGAATGTACTGTTTATTTGAACCCGACATGTAGCCCAGGTATTTCATAATAGGGCTGAATTTAGCATATATAATACCTTCAGTTACATATACCTGGTTTATATTTTGCCCCATCTTAACAGTGATCACTGTATTTTCCTGAAATGCGGATGCACTTTCACCTAATTGTGGCTGTTGCTGTCCGTTTTCAATTGTCGCATGAAACACTTTACGATAAACCTCAAACACTGGCTTAACTTTTTTAGCGATAAAGTACTCGACGCATTCTATTGAAAGTAAATAATCCACTGTTTTACGTCCGCCTACTTTTCCGCTCTTTTGCTCCCCATTTTTGGGGAAAACTTGAAAATCAACACTTTCAATAAAATCCGCATTTAATACACGTACGGCGTGATCTTTTCTTGGGTAGACCAATGGCCAAACGTCATCCAGGTTAATTGGAAATTCTTTCCCAGTCTTTTTTAATTCTAAAATTTTTTGGAAATAAGTCCTTACCTGGTCTGGCTGGGACTCTTTTGTGAGTTGCAAACTCACCACTTTTGCTTCATTCTCTGTGAAAGTCATAAACATTGAATTAAACTGTTAATTAATGGGCAAAGCTGCTTTAGGTGTGACTTTCAATTCGAACGCAGGGCGTTGAACCAGTGCCGCCTTTCGGACGGCTCCACCATAGCAGCTTTGCTTTATCTTAAAAAATAATGTTCAGGATTTTGCCCCTGTGTATTCGAAATTGAAAGTCAGGGGCAAATTTAAATAAAGTTTTGTTATTTCCAAAAAGGAAACCAAGAAGTTTTTGTTTCCTGAACTTCTGATTCGTTGGCGAGCCTTCGAAGGAGTCTGATTATTTCAATGTTTTGCTCAACGAGCTTGTTTTGTTTGGAATACCAGGTTACCAGTTCTCTTACAAGGAAAAAGCCAACAACAGCGGCAAGTACAATTGCTAAATTCATTTTAATTAGTTTTAAATGGTTATTAAACGTTGTAAAAATAGATATTATTATTGTCAATTACTTAATATACTTGAGTACTCTGCCTCGTGCATTCTCCGCCGCTCGTTCCGCCAGGCGAATGATATTAATGCCAAGGTCGTTGGTTTGGTTCCTCCTGCCATTCAGTACAGCCGATACCTGGGGGCATGAGCACCGGCAAACCTTTGCAATGTATTTCTGCGTTCCCGATGGTATGCTGTTGATCAGGTCAAGCCGGCGTGTGCGTGGAATTTGTTGTTTCATCGTTAAAAAGAGTGGGTTGGAAATGACTTAAAGAATACACTTTCAAAGTCACAAATTGAATCATTATCAATAAATCGCTTAACAATTCTTGCTGCAACTTCCCTTGGGGATCCTTCCAAATCTATTAGTGGCAAATCATCAGGGAAATTTAGCTTAAGAAACATCCATCTTTTATCCCTTGTATCTAACTGCCTTTCAATTTCGTGTACCATATAATGCATAATAAATCTTGATTTTAATGTTATTATTCGAACATTGTTAATTGCTTACACCGACCTTGCTCCTCTGCCTCGGCGTTCATTTCTTTGACCAGGCGCGCTGCCGGTATGGTCAGATAACCGTAAAAGGTCGAGCGTGAGATGTAATAATTTGGTTCGATCAGGTGAAGGAAGATCCACTCGGTGGTAACTCCCTTCGCCTTGTAATCGACCCATATTTTCTGAACGCTCATAATTTTGTCAAGATATCGTCGGTTGTAGGCCATATAAACTTTTTTAGTATCTTTGAAGTGCTAAGTCCAAAGGGGTATTCGTTTATACGGAGCCTCTTTTTTCGTTTCTAAGAGCGGAAGATTACGTTATCCTCATTATCCGGGTAGAGGCTGTCGGCGGTTTCCCAATCGAAAGGATCAAGCTCACCGGAGTGATGTTCAAATAAGGCCATTCCAACGAAGATGACAACGAATAAACAGACCAGGAGAAAAATGAAAAGGAAAATTAAAAGATTGGTCATGATGTTTTAGAGTTTAGAGAACATTAGTTTTGGAAGCAGTACCCAATTGGCAATCGTATCTTCAACAAGACCGCCGGCTGTTGTCCAGGGCTCGTCAATAAGCGTGTAAGCATCGCAGGCGAGCATGATTGGAATCAATTGTCGCATGGCATAATGCCAGTTGGAAGTTATAGGAATGCATTCGGTTGGGATTACTGCTTCATAACCATACGCTTCTACGGTCAATCGTGCCTTCTCGTATTTAGCAATAACCTCGGCCTCGGGCAAACCCGAAACCTTTGCAACCAGGTAAACGCGTTTCTTACAGGTAGGTTTACAGGGAGCGGCTATCTCTGTGTTAGATGTACCATTATTGCGGCGGAACTGCTCGTCCAACAATTCATACATGACATCCTGTTTTTTTTTGTTTACTGTATCTACACCAAACCATAAAGCCAGGTTATTAAGCACCGATGGTTCTAACTTTCCAAGCTCAAGAATATCAAATTGTTTTTTTAGAATTGCCATTTTAGAATAGTGATTTTTGTGCGTTCTTTTCTTGCTCTCCTTCTTTCAGGTGTTGATCGATCAGTTTCTCAACCGATTTGCACCGCTGTAGCACGAGGCCGTCGCGGTTCTTGAAGTACTCCTTCTGAAGGCTGCGCATTGTCTGCACAGCCTCCCGGAATTGTTTCGCGTCCATTATTTCACGAAGACATTAAAATTCGGTTCGTATCCGTCGGGGAATGGTGCGGAGGTGATCGACAGCGCAACAGATTGGCGTTTGCCCTGGGCATCTTTCTTATCGGCCTCGACAAATATCACCGAGCGTGACGGCCTGTAGGCTGCCATCACAATCTCAACTCCTTTTGTGAGCTGCTCGTTGCCAATTTTATCGGCGAGATTGCGGAGGTCCATGATGCGGTTGGGTTTCAGATTGCCCTTTGCATCCTTCTTGAGAAGGCGGTTGATCATTTCGACCAGGTTCGCGCTATTCTCGTCGATGGCCAGTGTTGTGATGTATTCACTGATCAGCGCGATGCCCATGTCGAGCGTGTCGTTAAACTCGTCAACCTGACGCCATCCAATTGTAATGCTCCTACCGTCCTCGTCGGTGAAGGTGTGCGACATTTGGCCGCTCTTTGCCCCGTAGAGCTCCTGCTTGAGCTCAATGATCGCGGCAAACTGCCGGTAAATATCAGCCTTGGCAATGCTCAGGTTGCTGCTCAGCTGCTCGAGCTTTACGAACTGCTCTGCGACCGTAGTGCCAACAATGGTTTTATAACTTTCGCGCTCTGCCTTTTCGCGGTTCTTTTTCGCTGCATTCTCACTCTTTAACTGCTCCATCAGGTCTGCTTTCTGCTCCGGAGATAGTTGCTTTAAATCAATTGTTTTGTTCATTTTAAATTCTGTTTAATAAGCCATTAAAATAATATCGAATATGAGCCGGTCTGTAATTTCCGCCGTGCTCTTCCTGCGCCATACCTGTACTTTGTCTTCAGAGGAGGTGGTGAAGTATAGCTCCTTGAACTGATCTCCCAAACCGACCTCGCTCTTTAACCTATCCTTAAATTTCGATTCAAAATACTTCAGTGAATCGCACCGCCATATGATATTTTGAACGATCTGCTTTACCTTCCGATCGAACAGTGACGGGTTTTGTGTTTTTAGAATTGACTTTAGCATTACCCTGCATTTTGCAAGTTCCTCTGCCATCCCTTAAACTTCTTGCGCTTGCTTGCCGGAGGACAGGGAGATCCTGAGAATCTTGCACCGCCCATGATCAAATAGGTAGGCGTTTGCATTTTGGACGTGTTGCGTGTTTTGCGGGCTTCTTTGTAAATGTTGTTACGGTACGTCTGCCGGTTTGCATAGCCATTCATTTGCGCCACGCCTGGCGTTGGCACGACTACTTTTTTAATCAATTCCTCTTTCTTCATTCGGTTACTTGCTTTCATTTGAAATTTATTTGGATTTTGATGACTGACTTTATTACTGCTTTGATCTTGGAAAGTGTGGTTCAATTGTGATGGTGATATCCCTGGTTACTTTTACCATGCCTGAGCCAGAGCAGGTGGAGCAGACGATCATCTCGCAGACTCCGGAGGATCCGTGGCGAGCCGGTTCCAGTTCTGACCATCTCTGGCCTTCACCTTTGCACTCGCCACAGATCTGAATGGCTGATTGGTTGTATTTCTTAATCGTCATCTTCCTCAGAATTTCCCGCCGCTAAAAAGGATTCAATTGGTTTTAAGTGTGGAGGCAGAGGATTCTTATCACTTTCTGAGTAAGGGAATACGTCAATAATGTTGCTTTCCGAAATTGAAGAGATTTCAAAGTCAGCCATCATACCTTGCATTGCCTCTGTAATCTGGTCAAATGCTTCTTTAGGACTATCTGAATAAACCAGGACAAACTGCGCAACTCTTTTTTCCCTGCCAAGTTCTTCGTCGATTGTGATGAAAGAAACTTTTGCTTTATACCACCGGTCTCCAGCGTCTGAAGGAATAATTTCGCAAATATTCGTTTTTGCAATTTTCGTTACGATAAACTCACCGCTCACCATTGTTTGAAGCTCTTTGAAAATGCGGGTTTCAGCCTCGCTGAAAGTGATTGCATCAAGCAGATAGGTTTCACTTGCTTTACGCTCTCTGCCATTCTCATCCATTTTGATGTACTTTGCCGTCGTTTCGAACCACGTATTCATTTTAATTTAGTTTTAATGTTCTATCGAATATTCGATATTGTCCGGAGGGGGGAGTCGAACCCCCTGAACCGAATCCGGTTAGTTCATGTTACTTAAGGTTTCCAAATCCTCCTTTACAATTCCGTCAACCCTTTTAAAATCGTGCTGTTTTTGGAGGAAAGAGTAATAAACGCTGATCAGCCGGTCTTTTGGAATATCGTTGAACGATTGATAGGTTGTAGCACGGCAGGCAATACCTTTGATCTTCTCGATGCTTTGCGTCTGCGATGTAAGTCTCAGCCATCCACCAATAGAGGCTATCAAACGTTTTCTCCACCGATCGATTTCGACGAGCTCCGGATTAACTCTTTTATCCAGGGTATCACAGGCGAGCGTCAATTGCTCGGTGCTCAGGTCGCGGCTGCTATCAACACCGAAGCCGCCAATCAGTACCGCTTTCTCATCCGGAGTCATCCCAATCTTCGTGCACATTGTGTGGAACCTTTTCAATAGCCAGGCTTGCTGGCGGTCGCATGTTGTTTTCATAATCCGTGTAATTCGTTTTAATTCTTGTTATTCATTATATCTCCCCAGTATATCTCCGACATTTCGTCGTTAATCACTAACTCACCACCGGTGGAAAACCGGCTCGTTACAAACGCCTTGAGGCCGCGCACCTGAACGTAAACCTTGCTCAGTTTCTTCGCCATCCTTGCAACCGCAGGGTAAGGCTCTTTGCGCTCCTCGTGGGCGAGGCAGATTATCAGTTTACCGGGCATTTGGTTCATGAAATCCCTGAAGGACTTATTTTTGAACTCATCGGCATATATTGTCAAGTTGTCAATGAAAATTACCTGTGCCGCTTTCGGCTTGTTAAACTTTTCAATGATCTCGTCGAGCGTGAGGTATTCATCCCACATGATCCTGTCGCACTTTGTGATGCCTGCTCTTTCGCAAGCATCCTGAAAGCTTTTGTCGGTGCCTTCCTCCGCTGATATGT
>Ga0209724_1003582_pt1 | contig 12596 bp, 12 predicted proteins | sample grotaG_FD_184143 | JGI IMG/M metagenome (GOLD analysis project Ga0209724, IMG submission 184143) | Glacier valley bacterial and archeal communities from Borup Fiord, Nunavut, Canada, to study Microbial Dark Matter (Phase II) -... | ecosystem: Environmental > Aquatic > Freshwater > Ice > Glacier ... | reverse complement strand
ATGCCACCTATCCGCCAGGAGATCCCAATTCACTGATGACCCCCTTTACAGGTAAGGGTGAAGCCATTCATAACCCGGGTCCCGGTTCACTTGCAATCATGTATGAGATCGGATGGAAAAGTATTTCGATTAAACACTTGCCCCTTAAAGATCTTGAGCTTGTTGCAGCGCCCATTGATTTTAAGGCCACCATCGTGAGCGATTATGAACTGGATCTATCAAAGGTTTATTTGGTTTACTGGGTCAATAGGTTTGCAAAAAAGGACTCGGTACTTTTAAAGGCAACGGGCATTGGGAGCGATTTTTCTGCACGGCTTTCCAAATTCCAGAATGGAGAGGTTGATTATTTCTTTTCGGCTACCGATATCAACCAGCGTAGATTTGTATTTCCATCGAATGCCCCCGCCAGATACCTTAGTTTCAAAATAGGGGTTGACAATGAAGCTCCGGTTGTGAACTTTGAACCCATTCAATACATGCTTTCTTCCAATCCTTCAGCTAAGATTGATGTTCAGGTAACTGATAACGTTGGCATCAGTTCAGTTAAAATTGAGTATTATGTCAATAATGGAGACATCAATGAGATTTCATTACAGAAAACTGATCAGGATATTTATTCGGGAGATTTTGTTTTCCCTGCAGGAACGGTGAAGGGGGGCGACAAAATCTATTACCATATAGTGGCGGTGGATTCTTCTTCGCGAAGCAACGTGGGAAGAAGTCCCGTGTCTGGTAATAACAGTTTTACCATTGAAATTATACAGAGTCCGGTGGAGAAATACGTCAATAATTTCAATATAAAAACCAACCATTTTATAGTTTCCAATTTTAATGTTTCCACTCCTGCCGGGTTTGATAATCCTGGATTGAATTCAGAACATCCATACCTGAGCCCGGATGCTGATAACCTGAGTTATAATTTTACCGCCATACTGAGAAATCCAATTATTCTCAAGGCTGGTGGCAGGATGAGTTATGATGAAGTGGTGTTGGTTGAACCGGGGGATTCACTTTCAAAGTTTGGGGATGATAATTTTTGGGACTACGTGATTGCTGAAGGCTCGAAAAATGGAGGTAAGTCGTGGAGCCCATTGGTGGATGGATATAACAGCAAGTCTCAAAGTTCATGGCTTGATTTGTTTAAAAGTTCCATGTCGGGCAATAATAGTGCCGCTGTTGGAAAAAAAGAGCTATTTGTAAAGCAGGAATTCGAATTGCTGACCAACGGTAACTTTAACGCTGGAGACACTATACTTATCAGGTTCCGATTGTTCTCTGATGCCTATTCGAACGGTTGGGGATGGATTATCGACAATTTGAACATTCAGGATATGGGAATGGAGACCAACTCAATGGCCATCTCGTCAGGAGAGGTGATGTTCTTTCCGAATCCAGTTTCCGACAGGCTTAGTTTACAGCTTCGCACCCAAAATACCATTGAAAAACTGATTGTAAAAGCTTATAATTCTGTCGGGAGCATGGTTTACAATCAGCAATTCCCGGTAGGGTCAAATAGTTTCAATACCGATATTGATGTAAGTAAATTTGGGGCTGGCTTGTACCTGTTCGCGATTGAACCCGGAAACGGACAGGTGATCAATAGAAAAATAATAGTGAGATAAATGAAAATGAAATAAAAAACCTATATTTGTCATCAAATTGTAAAAGAAATGAAACGCATCAGTAACAATAGTCTTTTTTATTGGTTTTATTACTTCTGTTCTCATATTGGGATCGGCAGGTAATCTATTGTTGTTGCAAAAGATATTCTACGAAGGGGTCCCGTGTTACACGAGGCCCTTTTTTTATAAATAACAAAATATGAAACTTGCAGTAATTGGTTTGGGACTTATTGGCGGGTCGATGGCAAAAGATCTTCGGAAGGCTGGGTTTGCCAACGTGATTATGGGGGTGGATGTAAATCCTGACAATGCATTGGAAGCTTTCCAGCTAGGAATAATTGATCACATTGAAACTCTTGAAAGCGCAGTTTTGGAAGCCGATATGGTCATCATTGCCATCCCGGTTGACAAGGTCTTAAACTCACTTAAACAGGTACTTGACCTTGTTTCAGACCAAACAACGGTAATTGATGTGGGATCGACTAAAAAAGTGATTGGCTGCGCTGTTGACAACCATCCAAGGCGTAGAAATTATGTATCTGCCCATCCAATGTCGGGTACTGAAAACTCTGGCCCTTCGGCTGCCATTGAAGGACTTTTTGAAGGAAAAATCAACATTATATGTGACCAGGATAAATGCGGGCCTCAACATCTGGCATTTGCTGAAAAGATGTTCCAGGTGCTGGGAATGGACATTGCATATATGACCGCTGATGATCAGGATCACAGCACTGCCTTTATTTCCCACCTTCCACATGCCGCTGCCTTTGCCCTGGCCAACGCGGTGCTGGACAAGGAAGACCGTGCCATCATTTTCGACCTTGCCAGCGGAGGTTTTAACTCAACTGTACGACTGGCAAAGAGTTCACCCCAGATGTGGGGTCCTATCTTTCAGCAAAACAGGGAATACGTGGTGGAGTCGCTCGAAGTGTATATCAAGCATCTGAATGCCTTCAAGGAAAGCATCGGGAACGATCCCGAACTTATGATGGCCCTGATGAAGAATGCCAACCGTATACGCGGAATCCTTGACGGGGAGAATGATTCGCTGGTCAAGAATGAAAAGACAATTGTTAAACTTTATACCAAATAATCATGGGATTAGAATTAGACATTAACCCGATCAGGCATTGGTTGCCGCAGATTAACAATCCGCTGATCATTGCCGGTCCATGTAGCCTCGAATCAGAAGAACAGGCCATGGAAACGGCCAAGTTACTTGCGAAAGATCACCGTGTATTTGTATATCGTGGTGGAGTATGGAAGCCACGCACCCGTCCCGGAAGCTTCGAGGGTGTTGGAAGCATTGGCTTGAGATGGCTGCAGATGGTGCGCGAAGAAACCGGAATGCCCGTTGGAACTGAAGTTGCAAACGCTCAGCATACCGAAGAGGCTTTGAAAGCAGGCCTGGATGTTCTGTGGATTGGCGCCCGTTCAACGGCCAGCCCATTCGTGGTGCAGGAGATTGCTGATGTGGTCAGAGGAACCGATGCAGTGGTGATGGTGAAAAACCCTGTCAATCCAGATGTTCAGCTGTGGCTCGGTGCTTTCGAGAGGCTTAGCCAGGCAGGAATCAAAAACATGGTAGCCATACACCGCGGTTTTACGCCTTTTCGTGAAACCGACTATAGAAATTACCCCAACTGGAAAACTGTGATTGAATTGCGCCGTTTGATGCCCAATTTGCCCATTATATGTGACCCAAGTCACATAGGAGGCAAGCGCGAGTACTTGCAGGATATTTCGCAGAAAGCTTTTGACATGGGAATGGATGGGCTGATGATTGAATCGCACCGAGACCCATCGTGTGCATTGAGCGACAAGGATCAGCAGCTCACTCCATTGGCTCTTGGGCAATTGCTCGACCGACTGGTAATCCGTACTATGACCACCGACAATAAGCTGTTCGAGAATCAACTTGAATTATTGCGTAACCGCATTGATGCCATCGACACCGAATTGCTTGAAACACTTTCGTCACGTATGGAAATTGTGAAGCAAATTGGGAAGTATAAACGTGATAACAACGTGACTGCCCTACAGATTAACCGTTTTGCCGAACTGATGGACAAGCGCGTTCAACTGGGTGTGAGCCTTAACCTTGATGCACATTTTGTTCAGCAGGTGTTCCAGCATATTCACGAAGACTCGGTGAGGATGCAGACAGATATTTTGGATGAATAGGAGATATTGACGGGGTGACTTCGAGTCACCCCGTCAATAAAGAGCCGGTTGGGATTGATTTCCTAGCCGGCTTTTTTATAAATTGGAACCAACTGAAATGCCATAAATTGTATTTTCTTATAATGTCAAAACGTCAAAATGTCAAATGGTATTAGTTGACATTTTGACGTTTTGACATTTTGCTATTCTCATTTTTGCAGATATAGGAAGCAACAATCCATAAGTTACAGGATACAAATACTTTAGGAGTCCTCTTGACCGACTATTTCCCAGTCTACCAGTGCCAAGAGAATTGAATAAAATATGCTTAATATAATTGGATAATCAAAGAAAGTGACATACATTTGGTGGTAGTTATTAGTTAGTGCCAAGAAAAAAACGTTACAAAGCACATGAAAAGCAAGATTGGACAAGTAGAAAACCGTGGATTTGTTGATGCTGGGATTGAGAACAAATATCTTAATAAAACATTTGAGCAACGAATAGTTTTGTTAAAAAGCAAATTACCAACAGATAGGACACTTGGAGCAAGATTGTTGACTAAAAATTCTTATATATCAACAGTAGATTATTTGATTGACGCTTTAATAAACGAGAAAAAACTATACTCAAAGATTGAAATTTGTAATTCGCTTGTTTCTTTTGGAATAGATGCCGTTATTCCACTGATTGGATTACTCGGTAAGATTGGCAATAATCAACACAAGGAAGTTCCTGAAACAGATTTTAAAAAGGACAGTTACCCATTGCCTCGTGATATTGCAAGCAGAACACTCATTAGGATTGGAACAAAAGCTATTCCTGATTTATTAAAAATTTTAGATAGTAACAATTTGATTAGGTTAAGTGAGGCTATTGACACAATTGGGTTTATTTACTTTTACAATCCTCAAATTAACGGATTCGGATTACTTAAAAAGTGCTTTGATTCCAATGTGTATAATAATTTGATAAAATGGAAGATATTCAGAACTATGAGTGCATTTCCAGAAAGCGAATCATTCTTGAGAGAGCAGCTAAAATTGAGCAATGAACCATTGAAATTAGAGATTGAGCGCAGCCTTTCATTAATAAAGAAACGAGCTTGATAATATGGACTTTAAATTAATAAAAAGGGGAAAATTATTTTAAAAGGTATGTCAATCGGCTACCTGCAAGGGTAAACTGTAGGTAGTTATTGTAATTCTTCTGCCCTGCGTGTATTTACGTGACGATGTACGTCCTATTACACCCCAAACTTTGTACTGAAAAAGTGCGTACACATTTGTAACTTGTACGGAATTATTCCGTATATTTGTATAAATATTTGAAGCCATGAGTACAACAATTAATGAACAATCGAGATTTGATGCACGTCTTCCAAAGGAACAAAAACAATTCTTTGAGAGAGCTGCGTATTTAGGTGGGTATAGAAACTTAACCGACTTCGTTATTCTTACGGTTCAAGAAAAAGCAAAAGAAATAATCAAAGAAAAAGAACAAATTATTGCCTCTGAAAGAGATAGTCAAATCTTTTTCAATTCGATAACAAAACCTAATAAACCATCTAAAACATTGAAAAATGCTTTGGATGATTATAATTCTTTTGTCTCAAACTCAAAATAGAAGTGTGATTAAATTATTAGACAAAAAGCACAATCGAAATGATTTTGACTGTGGAAATGAGTTATTAAACAACTACCTTAAAACTCAAGCAGGGCAAGACATAAAAAGAAAATTGTCTGCTTGTTTTGTATTGACAGAAAAAGAAACAAATAACATTCAAGGATACTACACATTATCAAACAATAGTATTCCACTCAGTAGTTTCCCAGAACAAATTAAAAAGAAGCTACCTAATTCGTATGATTCCATTCCAACAACACTTCTTGGGAGATTAGCGATTGATAAAAACTGTCAGGGAAAGGGATTTGGAAAAATCTTATTAATTGATGCATTGAAAAGAAGTTATGAAATATCGAAAGAAATAGGCTCATTTGCGGTTGTTGTTGATCCAATAGACAAAAAAGCTGAACTGTTTTATGAAAAGTATGATTTTATTAAACTTCCAGACAGTGAAAAAATGATTATTGCATCCAAAACACTAAAAGAACTATTTGATTAAAACTACCTTTGTTTGGATGATAAATATTTCGGTTATGACAAAAGATACAGCGATTAAACTATTTAACGAGAAACATATTCGTACAGAGTGGGATGATGATCAGGAGAAATGGTACTTTTCCATTGTAGATGTTGTTACAGTACTTACTGAAAGTGCAAATCCACAGGTCTATTGGCGGGTTTTGAAAAATAGACTGTTGGCAGAAGGGAATGAAACCGTTACAAATTGTAACGCTTTGAAAATGCAGGCTGCTGACGGTAAAATGCGATTGACTGATGTGGCTGATACTGAACAGCTATTTCGCCTGATTCAAAGCATCCCTTCACCAAAAGCAGAGCCCTTTAAATTGTGGCTGGCTCGTGTTGGACGGGAACGGATTGACGAAATTGAAGATCCTGAGATTGGCATTGACCGGTTAATGGAAACATATTTTCGCAAGGGTTATACCAAAGAATGGATTAACCAGCGACTGAAAAGTATTGAAATCCGCAAAGAACTGACTGATGAATGGGAAACCAGGGGAGTTCATAAGGGGCAGGAATTTGCCATTTTAACCGATGAATTGACTAAGGCTTGGAGTGGATTTACAACCAAACAATATAAAGCGCTTAAAGATTTAAAAAAGGAGAATCTTCGGGATCACATGACCAATCTTGAATTGGTATTGAATATGCTGGCAGAAGCATCGACTACCGAGATTTCAAAGGACAAAAAACCTAAGACTTTCAATGAGAATAAAAAAGTGGCACAAAAAGGTGGAAATGTTGCAAAGGCAGCCCGTTTACAATTGGAGAAGACTACAGGTAAAAAAGTTGTTAATAAGCTAAATGCCAAACATCTGGATGATCCACAACTGGAAAATAGGAAAGTCGAAGAATAAACAATGAAAGGTCCTAATAATAAATTAGGGGCTGCCTACTCATTGCAAGTTTTCGAGACCAGTATTTCCCAATAATGTCAAAACGTCAAAATGTCAACTAATATCATTTGTCATGTTACTGTTATTGTGACTTTCGGGCTATGGGCTCTGGCAATTCCGAAGGGATGGAGTTTACGCGATTTACTTGGTTTACGCGGTTTACGTGATCGTATTTTTTGCTTGCAGGGTATGAGAGTAAAAACATACAGTCACGTAAACCACGTAAACCACGTAAACCGCGTAAACTCATTTTATTTTGTTCCAAATCTTTTGTCACAGGCTGAGATTGGTATACTTCCCTTTGGGATTGACATGGCCAAAAGCCAAGACGCTACATTAGCTGTAACACGACAAATGATATCAGTTTACGTTTTGACATTTTGACGTTTTGACATTTTGCTACCCTCATTTTTGCAGATATAGGAAGTGACAATCAATAAGTGACAAGATACAAGAATATTATTAATTCGCTGAGTTGGTTATTTGCCATTCCATAAGTGCCAAAAGAATTAAAATAAAATATGCTTACTATAATTGGATAATCAAAAATGTACTATACTTTTGGGGATGTAAATTAAGTTGTGGGCAATACCAAAAGACTATGTAACTGAGTAGAATATTTGATTTTGACATTGATTTTTATGCTAAAAAAACTAAAAAACCAGAGAGACGATGGAATACAAAAGTGACTTATTAAAGAATAATGATAAATCAATTTTCCGATTGATCCTTGGAATTTTCTTTTGTGTGATTTCATTTATATGGATTATAGCACGATTGGCCGATAATGAACTAATCAGACTTTTCGATTGGTTCTATTCTGGGAGTTTTGTTCTAATTGGTTTGACTCATATTTTTGCTGGACGTGGCATTTCAATAGAAAGATTTTTTGGAAAAGCATTCGTTCTTATTGACAATGAAATGATCGACATAAAGCTTGGAGTTTTCGAAAAGGAATACAAAATTGATTGGCAAGAAATTAAATCAATTGAATGCAAATTAGGTGACTTTACAATTCAAACGCTGGACAGCTCATCTATATTTTTTCCAGTATCAAAACTTGGTTATTCCAATGTAATTGGCATCAAAGATATTATGTCTAAATTAGCTGAGAGCAAAAATATTAAATGTAATATTCGATAATTGACAGGGCATTGAAACAAGGGACAGCCCACAACAGCAAAATACCCGCAAGCCGGGTTTCAGTGCTTCATTGACAGGAAATTAGTAAATTGAAAAACAGCTCTACGTTGGAAGTTCATCTTTAAAATGTGTCAAAGTAGAATTAACAAACAGTTCCCTCTAACAAGCCCCATTCCCTTCTGCTGATTGCTACACTTGAAATAGGTAGTTGTCGGAATTGGCAATATTCTATAGATGCTACCCATTTCTTTCCAAGGGTCAATCAAAAATATTCTGCTGATTTGAATTAAATATTGACACTGGAATTTCAATTTTAAAAATGAAAATGTACTAATTTATCCCGTTTAATGCATAAATAAATACTCATTAGACTTTATACAGAATAAATTGGTATTACGTTCTTTGATATAGATTTTGAAAACATTTCCATTACAGGAACTTCAGGCGGCTACCTTTTCAATGACCCAGCCTCTAAGCACCCTATTGAGTCGTACCAAGGCTGTACCAGGTATGTACTTTAAATACTTTATAAGTACTGTTGTAGTACTAAAACCTTAAAAATAGTATTATAATAGTACTAAAATAGTATTTAATATACATACTTGGTACCACTCAAACTACTCCCGGGTAGCTAAGTAAAAGGAAATTAAGATGAAACCATCAGGTGAATAGAACAGCCTTGATCATGTTTTTGAGTCAAACCTATGCTGGAAACGTCCATGATAAAAAGATTCGCTTGGGGGTTACACAATTTTAGAATTGAACTGAAAAATAATGCATTATAAATTTATTCTATATAAAGTCTAATAAATTAGAAATTATATCTTTGCGATATGACAAAAGTTTTAATCACTGGTGTAACAGGAAATGTAGGAATGGAAGTTATTAAATCTTTGAATAAACTTAGCCATCAACTTGACCTATACGCTGGTGTCAGTGACCTGCTTAAGGATCAGCAATTAACAGGGAATAAAATAAAGCTTATTCAATTTGACTTTGCAAACACGGAATCCTATTATTCTGCATTAAATAATATTGACATACTTTTTTTACTTCGACCCCCTCGGATAGCAGAGGTGAAAAAATATTTCAAGCCACTTATCGAGATTGCAAAGCAGAATCATGTGAAGCATATCGTGTTTTTATCGGTTCAGGGCGTGGAGAACAGTAAAATAATTCCTCATCATAAAATAGAAAAGCTAATTGTCGAAAGTAAAATTCCTTATACCTTTTTACGGCCTGCTTATTTTATGCAAAACTTTACGACAATTTTACGGAATGATCTGGTAGTTAAGCAAAAAATATTTTTGCCTGCCGGAAATGCAAAATTTACGCTTATTGACGTTCGTGATATTGGCGCTGTTACTGCCTGTATATTAACAAATACATCCCAACATATCAATAATTCATACGAACTGACCAGTAAAGACAAGCTTACATTTAAAGAAATGGCCAATAAGCTAAGCAGTGGTTTAGGAAAGAACATTCATTTTGAATCTCCTAATCTTATTGACTTCTACCTGACTAAAAGAAAGGAAAAAATACCTTTAATGTTCATTCTGGTGATGATAATGCTGCATTATTTCCCAAGGTTTCAAAAAGAACCAAAGATTACACAATGGACTGAAGAAATTCTTGGCCGGCCATCCATTAGTTTTGATCAGTTTATTATTGACAACAAAAACCTATTGGGCTGAACACAAGTTGATTTTTATTTCAATTCTCTCATTGGTTGGACGCCAATAAGCATTGCTTTGTTGTCATGAAATTCGTATATTTGATAGGTTTCGTGTTCGAGAATATTTATAGTTTTAAATCACGGACCTCTAATATTCTAATATTATTTCACTTTGATTAAAAAAAATGATTACCAGTAAAACCAATTATATGTCCAATAATCTATAACTTTGTACGAAACATTCAAATAAGGTGCATTTAATAAAATATTTAGGCTATGCAGTCACACGAAATTGATTACAAGATTATGGGAAATGATGTTCAATTGGTTGAAATTGAACTTGATTCAGGAGAGACAGTGATTGCTGAAGCAGGCGCCATGTTGTACATGGAAGACGGAATCAGCTTCGAGTCAAAGATGGGTGACGGATCAAATCCACACGCCGGTTTTTTCGACAAAGTTCTTGCTGCCGGTTCTCGCATTATCACTGGTGAATCATTGTTTCTCACCCATTTCACCAATCAGGGCTGGGGTAAAAAACATGTGGCCTTTTCGGCTCCTTATCCCGGGACCATTATTCCGGTTAACCTGACTCAACACGCTGGTACATTAATCGTTCAGAAAGATGCATTTCTGTGTGCAGCCCTGGGAACCAAGATATCCATCCGTTTCAACCGTAAAATTGGCGCCGGATTCTTTGGCGGTGAAGGGTTTATCCTTCAAACATTACAGGGCGATGGACGAGCATTTATCCACGCCGGGGGTACTGTCATCGAACGACAGTTAAACAATGAAGTTATCAGGGTGGATACAGGTTGTGTGGTAGCTTTCGAAGAGTCCATCGACTTCGATATTCAGCAGGCTGGCGGACTACGTTCGATGGTATTTGGAGGTGAAGGTATTTTCCTTGCCACGCTTCGCGGAACAGGAAAAATATGGCTCCAGTCAATGCCTATCCGCAAACTGGTGGCACAGCTTAGCTCATACGGGCCCAACAGTCGCAAAGAATCAAGCGGAGGTTTTCTAAACAATAATTTTTGATAGTTGTTTATTGAAGAAATAAGTTAACGTATTTTTTATTATTCATTCATCGATAACCATCAAACAATGAACGCACAAAAACTTTTGAATGAAATTCTGCCTATTCTTTACACCGTTAAAGAAAATCCGGTTAAGCTTCAGAAAATCCTTCAGTTTTTAATAAATGAAATTTGTGAAGACCCGGAAGAAGACCCGGAACAAGAAGATGACGACATTCAAGTGCCTGAAAAATACCTCAAAGCTGTCTCTGAAATAACCAATGGCATTGAGATAGGAAATATATGCTTTCTGAATATGGATACCTTGGAAACAGAAGATGTGCCTGAAAATTTATTGGTTGACCCTGAGGAATTTGAAGCAATGACAGGTGAATCCTTCAAAACAATGGATTATAAATATCCCACCTGGGAAAATTGTATGACTTTCGAACCCCTCAGATCGAATGAATCTTTTCAAATTATGCAAAAGTTTACCAATCAGTTCAATGATCAAAGTCTGCAGAATAAATTAGAATTTGCACTGCGCAACCGGAAACCATTTGCAAATTTCAAATCCATCATTGACAATTCTGAATACCGTCAGCAGTGGTTCGATTTTAAAAAACAATTCCTGGAAAATCATGTTAAAGAATTGCTGTTGATAAAGTTGAGTGAGAGTGAGAAAGATTTGGATTTGAAACAGATGAATTGAATTGAGTTAAATATGTATTTTTAAATTCTTAAATCAGATGAATCGTATGACTAAAGTCAAAAAAGGGAAAGTCATTCAGATGCTTAGTCCCGAGAATTACATCCGTAAAAAGGCTCGCACCTTACCAATATTCGAATGTTTGGTTTCAACTGAATGGGAAGAAACAAGAATGCCCACTGTTGTGATAGCCCGAAACCACACCAATGGCACCATTACGGTCTGTACCTACTTGGTTGACTTGGGGTGTCTTGGTGTAAAAGACTCTATGTTTCTGTTCAATGTTACAATGCCCAAATACAGCGATTTAAAAGAAAAGATCAGCTCGGGTATAGAAATGACCGAAGTGGATTATCCACTGGCTCATAACATCATATTGGCAGGGGTCGAGTATGCCGCAGAGTTCGGGTTTAAGCCCTGTAAAGAATATGAATCGGTCACCAAATTTATGCTCGAAGAAGACAGTGAAGAGATAGAACTGATCGAAATCGAATGTGGAACCGATGGCAAGCCTCTTTACGTGCAAGGCCCATTCGAAGACACTACCAGGGCACGGCAAATAATTGCCCAACTTGAAAAGACAGCAGGTCCAGGTAACTATCACTTCATCCTAAACGTAGGTGACAATTCCATGGACGATGATGAGGACGGTGATTTGGATGATGAAGATGATCCAGATGATGAAGATGAATTTGACAATATGGCTTTAGGGGACAAAAAGGAATTATTTCTTTCCCTTTTTAAAAAAATAGATGACCTGGCAGACGTAGAAAGTAAGCGTTTTCTTTATCTTTTGGATTCATTGGTTGACGACCTTGTTGATGTTGATAAGTACGATCAATTTTGCGATCAATTGGAAAAGGAGCTAGACATTGAGGTAGAACAAAATGAAATTCCGAATCAATTGTTGGGTCTCAAACCGGGAGGGCAAACAGTTTCTAAACAATTGAAAGACAGGTTTATTAGTATTTATCAAATGATTACCTTTAATCCGGAGTTGGCAGACAAAGAAATTAAATTATTCCAAAAAGAACCCAATGGAATACCCGGCGCTTGTTTTCTTGAGTTGCACATGCTTCAAACTAAAGAATCACCCAAATATGCTAAACTGCTTAATAAATATGCAAAGATCTACCCTGATTATGCATTGATCCAACTTTTATGGTCCAGCGAAAATGTGATGTTGCTTAACGATCAGCAGAAACTAATAGGAGACCA
>Ga0209724_1003575_pt1 | contig 12612 bp, 10 predicted proteins | sample grotaG_FD_184143 | JGI IMG/M metagenome (GOLD analysis project Ga0209724, IMG submission 184143) | Glacier valley bacterial and archeal communities from Borup Fiord, Nunavut, Canada, to study Microbial Dark Matter (Phase II) -... | ecosystem: Environmental > Aquatic > Freshwater > Ice > Glacier ... | reverse complement strand
TTCGAATTGGACATCGCCACGAGTCGGAAAATTAATAAGAATATTGTACCATCAAAATCTTTTCATAATAACATTTTCGATTGTTATCAGTCTTTGCTGCCTGTGTTTGATAACTTTTAAAAATACGCTATAACTTAAAAAAATGGAAGCTCAGCTATTGGGACTTCATCACATAACAGCCATCGCCGGCTATGCAAAACGTAATTACGAATTCTATACCCGCGTACTTGGCTTAAGACTGGTGAAGAAAACAGTAAACTTCGATGATCCGAAAACATATCACTTTTATTATGGAGATCGAACCGGTACACCGGGTACCCTTCTAACTTTCTTTCCCTGGGAAGGAATAGCTCCCGGAAAGACAGGGTCGGGAATGGCAACGGATATCAGGTATGCTGTCCCGGCGGGAAGTCTTGAATTTTGGTCAAACCGCTTTAAAAAATACAATGTAAAACAAGAAGTTGTTACCGAAGTTTTTGGGGAACAATTACTTGCCTTTGTTGATCCCGACGGTTTGAAGATCAATCTGGTAGTACCTAAGACAACAGATAACAGGATACCATGGGAGACTGCTGATGTAAATGCAACTGTTGCTGCCAAAGGGTTTCATAGTGTAGTGCTGACTTTAAAAAACATAGATGCCACGGCGGGAATACTAACAGATGTTTTTGGTTACCATTTATTGGAACAGGATAAAAACAGTTATCGCTTTATCACCGACGCGGTAGAAAATGCTTCTATAATTGATTTACTTGAATCTACTAACGAAGGGCGGGGTATCAATTCAGCTGGCACCAATCATCATGTAGCGTTCAGGGTTAAGGATGAAGAAACACAAATGATGTATCGTGAAAAAATCGCTTCGCGGGGTTTGAGTATTACCGGTAAAATAGACCGTGATTATTTTTACTCCCTTTACTTCCGTGAACCGGGTGGGGTATTATTCGAGATAGCAACAGACAATCCCGGCTTTACCATCGATGAAACGTTGGCTGAATTAGGATCTTCTTTGAAGTTACCAAAACAGTACGAAGCATCCAGGATGAAAATCGAGAAGCTGTTACCAAAGCTTGTTTAGTTATGCACTATCCAATGGCTCTTTTGGTGTAGGACATCGGCTAACAATATAGTAATGTTATGTTGAGTATAAAATCACATAATAGTTGCTAATGGCAATCAGCATATCAACGCCCGCCAGGTTCCTCCTGATAGCTGATGGCTGATAGCTGATAGCTGATAGCGAATACGTCAATTTACAGTTTAATCATTCATTTAAACATTGCGTTTCATCAAACTTTTATAATAACATTCAATTGAAATGTATTGATGCATCAAAAGAAAATCATCCGGGCAGGGACAGCATTGAACGAAGCAAAGAAAACTTTGATAATGATCCATGGAAGGGGAGCCGAAGCAAGCGATATTTTATCTTTATCGCCCTATCTTCATGTTGATGACTATGCGCTGCTGGCACCGCAGGCTGATAACAATACCTGGTATCCGGCTTCATTCCTGTCAGTGCCTTCGGTAAACGAGCCATGGCTGTCCTCCGCATTAAAGGTGCTGGATGAAATAGTTGCAGAAATTATTAGCAATGGCATCGGGAAAGAAAATATTTATTTTCTCGGCTTTTCCCAGGGCGCCTGTTTAGCACTTGAGTATGTTACAAGAAATGCTACGAGATATGGCGGAGTTGTGGCTTTTACCGGCGGACTTATCGGAGATAAAATCTATTCACAAAATTATTCAGGTGATTTTGCAGGAACACCTGTTTTTATTGGCACCGGTAATCCTGATCCGCATGTGCCTCTTGCAAGGGTTAACGCTACCACCCGGGTCATGACAAAAATGAACGCAGCTGTTCTGGAAAAAGTATATGAAAACATGGGGCATACGATCAGTAGAGAAGAACTGGAAGAAGCTAACAGGCTGGTATTTAATGCCAACAATTAAATTATTTGCAGCAATAATGATAATTAACTATACCTGTCATTCCTCCAGGGATATGCTGTATTCGAGTACCCTCTTTCTTCCCAAAAGCCTAAGATGTTTTTTGTTAAGAATTGAATGCGGTTGATCCATTTAGAGCCTTTCCACGCATAGAGTTGTGGAGTGATCATGCGAACAGGACCGCCATGTTCTTTGGATAAAGGTTTATCAAGAGCAGTATGTACCAGTAGTACATCAGGTTTAAAGGCTTCTTCCAATGATAAGTTTGTGGTGTACTCATCATAGCCATAACATAAAATATGTGTGGCTGATTCTTTAGGCATAACAAGTGCCGCAAGATCCAGCATGCTTACGCCCTTCCAGTTTACATTCAATTTGGACCAGGTGGTAACACAATGAAAATCGGATATGTCTTCTGTTTGCGGAAGCGCTAAAAATTCCTGCCAGTTGAGTATTACCGGGTGTTCCACTTCGCCATCGATGGCCAGTTGCCAGTCGGTCAATGAAATTTCAGGTTCAATGCCCAGGTCCAGTACCGGCCATTTGTTGGTGATCGTTTGTCCGGGAGGTATCACGGGCATACCATGACGATTGGGTTTCCCCGTTCCTGACGGCTTGTTGTCAGCAACCGAAGGTGTTTGTTTGATTTTTTCTTCGAAACGCGCTTTCAGCTTCATTCTTGCTTCAACAACCCTTTGTAATTTGTTTGCTTCTTCCATGATTTTAAAGTTAACAATTAAGTTTTAAGAAGCATTGGTTTCGTGTCAGCCTGGATCGACTATTAAGGGAGAATGTATTTGCCACAAAGACTCGAAGGCGCTAAGGCCCATGAAGATAATTTTATGAAAAATCTTTATGTTCCTTGGTGTTATGTGACTTTGTGGCGAAGAACCTTATGTCGCGCCATGCACCTTCTACGTTGGGTTCCAATGACGTCTGTAAGCAGCGGTCAAGGGCCCATCAATCATTGTGCTTAACCGCGAGTGCTGTATCTGCCGGTATAATATTTTTTTAATAAGATAAGTTTCATGGTATTGCCTTTGGCGGTAAGCATTTTGTATGGTCTGAAAGTTTTTTTCTTATCCAGAAACCCGATGACACATGAAATTTTATCCGGACCCTTAATCACTTTTATTTCAGGCCATACTCCAAAATTGGGGATCTTCAATGTGTCGGTTTTTTCAATCGCTTCATAATGCATTCTCATAAGATATTTAAATGTTGATGAAGTTTCGAAAACAGCCACTCCAAAAGTCCGTTCTAATTTAGGATCGTTTACTGAAACAAGATATGTGGCAACCGGCTTCTTACTAACGGTTAGTCTTACTTCCGGTACAGTATCAGTAGTACTGAATGAAGCGCTGTCGGAAGTGCTCTTACTTTGTATGGAAGTATTGTTGGTACAGGAACTCAGCCATAACAGTATAAACAGGTGACAATATTTCATGAGTAAGTTTGCCAGGCTTATAAAAATATAGCATAACAAATTAATCTGCAAGAAATAATTAAATCAGGCAGTGTTGTTTAAATAATAATTTGAAAGTATTACAATCAACTATCCGGCCCTTGCCAAGGCTATGGCAGCCAGGAGGAAAGATAATCAGGCATTGGTTTTACTGATGGCTGATAGCATCGATTAATACAACTTATTTTACCAGTACTCCAGGTGATTGCCGGAGAGGAAGAATAACATCGAAAACAGCACCGTCACCGGATTCGGACAAAGCGCTGATATAACCGTTATGATTTAACGCGATCTTCCTGCATATCGCCAGCCCGATACCGGTACCATCGAAGAGCGCCTTGTTATGAAGCCGTTGAAATATAGTAAAAATTTTCTCGGCGTATTCGGCGCTGAAGCCGATGCCGTTATCTTTAAAACGGATGCTGTAGTAGGTTAGCAACGGGTTGAATTGAGGGATCAGCGCAATTTCCTCCAACGTTGCAGGTCTCGCCTTTATAGTTATGTGCGGCGGGACATTATTATTATTAAATTTCAAAGCGTTTGAAAGGAGGTTAGCAAAAAGCTGGCCCATCTGCAAAGGCACAGCTTCTATAAAAGGAAGATGATCGCTTGTAATGATGGCCGCCTTTTGAGCGATCACAATTTCATAATCCTCTTTTATATCTTCCAGAACTTTATTCAGGTCTATCAGCTTAAATGACTGCCCGCTTTCCGATACCTGCGAATAAGCCAGCACATCATGGATCAAGGTTTTCATCCTGTTGGCGGAACTTATGATCTTAGTGATATAATTCTTACTATCAAAACTCAGTTCACCCATACTTGATTTAAGCATCCCTGTATAAGTTGTTATTTTCCTGAGAGGTTCCTGTAAATCGTGTGATGCTATGTATGCAAACTGATTGAGTTCCGTATTTGTTTTATGCAACAGGCGATTGGCTTCGGCGAGTGCCCTGGTGCGTGCCGCCACCTTTTTTTCTAATTCTTCTTCAGCAAGTTTTTGCTCGGTTATATCCTGCACAACACCCAGCAGTTTTAACGGTGTATGATCATCATTAAAGAAAACATGTCCTTCTACATGTACCCAGTGAATGGTGTTGTCTTTCCACCGTACCCTGTATTCATATTTAAGGTGACCCGTAATCAAAGATTGCTCATGAGCTGCATTCCTTATGTACAGGTCTTCAGGATGGATCATTGAAATCATTTCAAACCGCGTTACCGGCTCATCAAATCCATAGATCTTATTTAAATTCGTGTCAAAAATAAAATCATTGGTTAGATAGTTGATTTCATAAACGCCAAGCCCGGCTGTCATAATCGCTAGTCTTGCACGCTGTTCCGCATGTTCTACGCCCTGCCTTGCAAGCACCTGTTCAGTTACATCATGAACTAATATCACCACACCGGATATCTCGTCGTTTTTTTCTTTAAGCGGCTGGTACACCAGGTTAACAAAACCTTCTTTTTTCTTTCCGTCATTTAATACAAAAAAAGGTTGCTCGTACAGGTACACGGGTATACCGGTTATCCTCACCTGGTTTATTTTATTTTTAAAGTATACATCCATTTCAGGAATTATTTCAAACAGCGGTTTCCTGATAAGGTCTTTATAAGGTTTGTCGATAACCTTGCAATAAAATTCGTTTACTATGTCTACCACCAGGTCAGGGCCGATCAACACAATAATACCTACCGTCGCATACCTTATAAGGTTGCGGAATCGTTGTTCACTTTGCTCGATCTTTTTTTGAATTATGGTCTGTTGAGTAATATCCTGCAGGATGCCTTCTATTGACACCGACACCCCGCCATCGTAAATCGCTTTACCTATAGAGCGTAGGTGTCTTTCTTTTCCATCCCTTGGGTCTATGATTGTGTATTGTATATCATGGTAATTATTTGATTCCGATCTTGTGGTATCGTTGATTGTTTTAGCGGTGCGGTATAAATCATTAGGGTGAACGATCGATTTTAACCGTTCCAACGCGATGTGCGGATCTGTAAATCCGAACCAGTCCATAATACGCTGCGAGATGGTGACGTCGAGGGTGGCAAGCGCAAGTTTGTAAGTTCCCAGTTCGCCAATTTCCAAAGCAACGTCAAGGTCACGCTTGTTACCGATCAGTTGTTGCCTGGCATTAATTTCTGTGGTGGTTTCTGTGCAGGTAACGAAAACTCCAGCTGGGTTGTCTGTTTCATCGAACACGGGGCTGTAGCTAAAGGTCCAGTAAGCATCTTCTATTTTGCCATTGCGATAGATAGGCAACAGTTGATTTTCGCTCCAGGATGCTTCTTCGCCAGCCAGTACTCCTTTGATAAGCGGATAAATGTCTTTCCAGATTTCGGGCCATACATCTATTGCTTTTTTTCCAAGGGAATAGGGATGTTTACCATTTACCCCGAGACTGGGGCGGTAGGCATCATTGTAAAAACAGAGATGGTCAGGTCCCCAGAATAAGAACATCGGAAATTTAGAATTAAGAATTATACTTAGTGTAGTGCGCAGGCTTTGAGGCCAGGCTTCCGGTTGACCCAGTGTAGTTGTAGCCCAGTTGTGATTGCGGATCAGTCTTCCCATCTCCCCGCCACCTTTTAAAAACAATGGAAACGTGTATTCTAATTTTTTTTCCGCTTGCACTCAGTATGTTTAGTGTTGAAAATACTATTAATTACAGTGAATGATAGATATAGAGATAACAATTTAGTATAAATAAGTGCTACTACTTAACGACATGACGGTAAAGGGGTGGTGTTACTATCGTACCGTATAGATCAAATAAAAAAGGGGCCCGGGATAGACATCCAGCCCCGTAATTCCAATATCCTATGAAAAACCGATTATATATACGCGAACAATATACCATTCGGATTTCATGTTATAAACTTGGTATTAACAAAGGTTTCTATCCCTTTCGGGGTGGTTTGATTTCATTTAAGCTGGTAACTTTTTTTCTGTATTAAATGCTAAATATTCACTGCCGTTTAGTTAAAAATTTAGACAACACACGGTCGCAAAAAAAGGGAGCAACTTTATTTTGTAATTTTATTACTGACTAATTTACCAGTAAGCATTATAATACTATAAACGCATGCAGACAAAAAACAATACTATCCTTATAACCGGCAGCACTTCAGGTATAGGCCTGGCTTTCGCGGAAGAATTTATAAGATTAGGCAACAAAGTAATCATCTGTGGCAGAAGGCAGGACAGGCTCTCCCGCATCCAGGAGAAACACAGTGGCATAGCCGCACGAACATGCGATATAACCGAAGGAAGACGAACGCGAAGCACTGGCGGAATGGGTGGTAACGCATCACCCGGAAGTGAATGTGCTTATAAACAATGCCGGCGTGCAGTTGCTTACCGACCTTACCCAACCTGTTGACCTTAAAAGAGTGAGACAGGAAGTGGAAACAAATTTTATCGCCCCGCTGCACCTTACATCTTTACTGACCCGGCATCTTATTACAAAAGACAACGCCGCTATCATAAATATTTCTTCAGGACTAGCATTTGTGCCTATCGCATTCATGCCGGTATATTGTGCTACCAAGGCTGCTTTGCATTCTATGACGCTTTCATTAAGGCATCAGTTAAAAGGTTTCCCTATAAGTATTTTTGAAATAGCGCCGCCATCCGTTAATACAGAGTTAGGTCATGACAGGCGGGAAGACAAAACCCAGTTACATGGCGGACTACCGATAAGTGATTTTATTGAAGAAGCTATGCGGGCCATCGCCGGAGACCAATACGAGGCGGCTATCGCAGGCGCTGTAAATTTAAAAGAACGCCGGGAATCTTTGTTTGATGTGATCAATCAATAAAAAATTATCGTTAGAATTTCAACAGCACTGCCTGCGTTGGAAAAATCAATTTAAGATGCAATTTATTTGATGATTCCAATTGCTTTTTTATTATTTCCTCATTTGCTCCCGAAGGTTTCATGTGCGTGATAATAACAGGTAATCCCGTTACAGCTCCCTCGCCGGTTATTTTTGCTAAAGCATTCATTTCGTACATAAGTAAACGCGGTGTAAGATGACCGAACAACTGGTTGTAAGGCTGTTCGTCAGGATAGGAGACTTCGATAAAAACAGCTTTGAGTTTTTTTGCTTTGATAAGCGGGCTTATTTCATCCCAAAGTAATTGGAGGTTACTGGCTTTTTCGATACTGTCTGCACCGGTATCGCCGAGGTATAATAAATAGTCACCTGCATTCCTGACAAGAAATGCGGTGCTCTCATAAGGATTACCATGGCTCAGCGCAAAAGCGCGAACATTTAATGAAGTGTTTTTAATAGCTGTTTCTTTTCCTGCAGTGAGTACCTGGTAATGATACTTTTTTAAAATTGGCTTTTCGCCGTCATCGGCAAAATTGGCCCAGTTCTCCCAGGTAAAGTATTTATCTTTCAAAACATTGATGCAGTGTGGCAAACCATAAATAGTTTTTGCAGCGTCATCAGGAGAATTGATAATCAACCCAGCTACATGGTCGAAATGCGGATGAGATATTAAATAAGCTTTTATGTATTTTTTTAAAACAGTTGAGGCGCTGTCATTAAAAAGTTTCGCTGCCACCGCTTTTTTAAGACCAAAATTTAATGTCCCCGCGTCAAGGCAAATAAATTCATTGCTGCCTTCAACGGCTAACAGGTAAGCGGAAAGATTGCTTTCATCAATGCCTCCTTTAATACCAAGGGGTATTACTTTAAATGTTGACTGTTGGTGCTTTTGAGCGATTATAAATGGCGGATAAAATATTAGTATTAGCCAGCAGATGGCATGATGAATGTTCATCTGCTAATATAGGGAGTTTTGAGGTGTGGGGTTGCGAGGTATCAGTAAGCAGCTTCTCACAGCATGCTTAATTTTTTGGCAACTCATCTAAATAACATGCCTTGATAGTAGCATAAATAGTTGATGGATCGGAATCTTTTAAGAGATAGGAGTGGGCGCCGCTTTTCAACAGCTTTGAAATTATCATCACATCATTGTGCATAGAAAGAATGATAACCTTGATATGAGGATAATTTTTTCGTAACTCGGGCAGGGTAGTGATACCATCCATTACCGGCATCTGCAGGTCGAGCAAAATAACATCCGGTTGTATTTGAAGAAGAATATTCAAGAGGTGCCTGCCGTTATCGGCTTCGGCAATTATCTTAATATCCTTATAAAAAGACAACACGGTTCTAATGCCTTCTTTCAATATCTTATGGTCATCAGCGATCGCCACCCTGATAACATCCGAAGGCAAACAGTCTTTCATGGTTCGTTAGATTTAGAAATAATTATGCTCCCAAAAATGATGATCATAGACTTCAATCTATATTATGTACTATTGTCATGTCAAACATAAACTGTCTTAAGATTTGCTGTCAGCCGTCAGCTGTCAGCTGTCAGTAATTCAATCTATGATATACTTTCCTCCTGATAACTGAAAGCTGACGGCTGATAGCAAATTTGACATTATAAAACTGACATGACACCAGTGGAGCTAATGATACGAATATATCGTTTAACTGGAAACATTAGTATTTAAGTAATAAACATTTGAGGGCAAGTTGCAACTTTAAGGGTATCTGCTTAGGCGACCGTAAATAATTAAATCGCATGGATGAGAAATATTGGTTCGTATAGAAATTCTATATTCTTTATCGGATACTTCCACCTTTTAAAATGCCAGCCTGAAGCTTCCGAAAATACCAAACCGTTTAATTTGTTCTACAGGTAGAGGACGCGGAGAAAGTCGCCATACAAAATCTAACCTGAAAACTTTCAGGATATTATCAACCCCTGTGCCGACTTCAATGTATGTTTTACCATTAAGCGTTTGAAAAGCATTATACGGATTTTGTACATTGAGTGTGTAATTAGCTTCACTCATTTTACCTATCAGACCTTTAGCGCTCCAGAACTGCCTGAACTTCAATTTGCGTGTAATGGGAATGTATTTAAAAAGACCGTTACCTATATTATGTTCTACGTTAAAACCAGCATACTGGTCACTGATATATTCATACCTGTTCATCAGGTTGAATGCATATTTATTATAGTAATGGATTTCATTTCCCGGGTGAACTTCCAGCAACATATATGGCAGGGTGCCAAAAACTTTGCCTGCGAAAACGTTGTAATACACGCTGCCAAGTGGCGCTATCTTAATATAATCTGAAACACTTAAATATATTTTACTGTAGTTATAGCTGCTTTTTAGCACGCCTGAAATGCCTTTAGAAAATTTGAATTCTGTAATGGGATAAGGGCTTCCAAGACTGGTACGGTAAAAATAAGATTCTAAAAATTTCTCCAGGTAAGCAAACCGGAATTTAAACGATACGTCAAAATTATTCAGGGGATCTCCTGCCCCGGAAGGAAAGACTGATTTAGGGGGAAGGTTTCTTAACGGATCATATTGCTTGTGCATCGTTTCCAGCGTAAATGAAAACCCGTTATCCCACGATTTTAAGTAATCGATTTTTTTTTCATCGATCTGCATAAACTTCAGCGGAATATTTGGTTTGCGTATTGCCAGCGCAAAAATATTATCTGTACTGATCTCATCATAATAATTTTGTCCGTTATCAAGATCCCTGGTATAAGAAACGTATAGCGATGACCGTGGGTGACGGGTAAACAGGTACATCCCGTTTAATTTATATTTAAATTTCCCGTCGCCGAATCCATAAGCCAGGTAACCATGCAGGATAAGATTTTTATTAAAATCATGATTGGTACCCAGGTCAAAACGCAGTCGGGTTCCTTCCAGGCTGTTTGCAGTAAACCAGTTGTAAAACGGACCTATCACATAGTTACCGATATCCTTGTACCCGGTTGCTAAAAATATTATGCGATCGGTATATTTTTTAAAGATGGGCATTCTCTGCAAGGTGTCGATCATAGAATAAATGGACTGCTCGGTTTTTGTGAGCCCTTCATGCCGCGAATCTTTCCAGTATGTATCTTGTTTTTCCCTTGCACCTTCTGCAAAAATAATATCTTCCTTAAGCTTGTTCTTCTTAAGCTCATTCGTAATTGCGGTATCGTCAATCCTGACATTCCGGTAAGTAGTTGTTTTACGGCCTATGGCACCGGCAAGCGTTTTGCCGACGGGTGCTATGTCAACAACAAATTTATCCTTATATAGAAACCAGGTTGAATCGGGCAATTGAGAATATTCCTGGATGATACTAAGCTTATCTACAAAATTTATATTAGCCTCTTTAGAAAGGAACAAGGTCATTTTTTGAACGGCAAAGGTGGTATCGTGGATCCAGCAATCACCTTCAAAAGTATTTTCTCCTTTGCGCTTAGGATAAAATCCCATGTGGATAAGTCGCTGCCCGTTTACATACTGGGTATCTACAAGTTTATAACGGTAGTAAGCATCGCCGTTGTCACTGATCGGACTAACAAACTGCTTGTCAAAAACCGGGACAAAATTATTATATACATTAACATTCTGGTCAGTGCCCCCGAGAAATTTGCTTACACTTTCATTGTCGATACCCATTGTCTTGCTTCCTTTGATAAGTTCGCGGGTTACATGTGGACTTTTTTGGTAGTAGTAATCTGAGATGGTTTCAGTGAGATAGACAGGTAAAAAAGGCGGGCCGTCGGAGCTGTCGACATGCTGCTCGATAATACTTTTGAAGGGCTTTAGCAGGCGCCATTCTTTTATCTTATCAAACTTAACCCTGTTAATATCAAGCTCGAGCTTATTGTATAATTCGTAAGCATAATTGTTAAATTTAGCCCTGTCATTAAAAGGTTTCTTCTTTACTATTCTTCTCCACAACAATAGTCCACGGTCTATCTTTCTTTTAACAATTATTTCCTGCTCAAATTTACCCCGATCCATCTTTAACACCAGGTCCAGCGTATCACTGTGTGCCTGTAACAGCAGGTCGGTGTTGATAGCTATTTTAAAATCTTTGTATCCTACGTAGGTAATAACAAGTGTATCGGCGGGCCAGCTATTAAAGGAGAAAAGAAAAGTGCCGGCAGAATCGCTTAATTTACCTATACCGGCTTTGCGAAATTGAATAGAAGCGAAAGGGACTCTTTCATCACTGAGTCCGTCCTGCACATGACCGCGTATAATTTTTTGCTGGGCGTGGAGAGAAATTACGCCACCTGCAAAAATAAAACACAACCATAATTTTTTGCAATGACCCATGAAACGCTTAAGTTTGAATACTAGAATTAGCTGCAATATTAAGTCAGGTAGCATCCAAAACAAAACTTAAACAGTTTAAGCCTGCAAAACACCTATAGTACTCTGTCTATTGCAAATTTACCAACGCATAGATAAATTACCACTGATACCGCGATCTCAACCTTAGTTAAAATTATTTTATACATTGTTTTGATAGAATAATCGCCGTGTTATAAGTTTAATCTGTAAGTTAAATTTATACCAGGAGAAACATTTGGAGAGTTTGTTTTTATAATATGTAACAGTAACAGAACTGCTGAAAAAAAGTTTTTAAATTATTTTAATGTGAATTCAGTCTTCAAGGATAAAGAAAACCACATTCGTTTTATACATATAGCAAATACCTGACCGCTGATACCTCAAAGCCGGCACTCTTATATTTTGTCTTTCATACTTAAACAAATAATTTAAGATTGCACGACTAACTGATTACTTATCCATATGCATTTGACACCAGGAGAAACAGAAAAGCTGCACCTGTATCCTGCAGGGGAGCGTGCCGAAAAACGAAAAGCAAGAGGATTGAGGTTGAATTATCCGGATGGCATTACCGGGTTATGAAATTAGTGACGGGCACCTGTCACTTTTTATAGATGGCGAGGGGTATCAGTGCATTACCAAGAATTGTTGCTCCACTTGCTTACAGTAGCTGGTTTTAATCCGTCAAGAGAATACAGGTAATCATCTAAATCCATTGAAAAGTACTACCATGGATCATGCACAATTATCTACCAGTGACAGCCTTTCTTTCAGGAATACCAGGGTTATCAAAAATACCGCAAGTGAATAACGGTCATGTATTAAGTTTTTCGCAGATAACCGATCCTGCCTTGCCTATCAACGTTATGCCGGATTAGAAAGGCATGGATATTAAAAGTAGAAACAATTACCAGATTTTTTATAATGCAGCCTCCGGGATGATTGCTAACTGCGTAAAGCTGGTATCTATTGTTCAGCAGGAGAGACAAGAGTTTT
>Ga0209724_1003573_pt1 | contig 12613 bp, 7 predicted proteins | sample grotaG_FD_184143 | JGI IMG/M metagenome (GOLD analysis project Ga0209724, IMG submission 184143) | Glacier valley bacterial and archeal communities from Borup Fiord, Nunavut, Canada, to study Microbial Dark Matter (Phase II) -... | ecosystem: Environmental > Aquatic > Freshwater > Ice > Glacier ... | reverse complement strand
CTTTCTATTTAATCTCTACAGGAAATAACGGTAATCATAGTTGCATATCAAGATTTACGGATATTTCTTTCTGCGAAGTGATTCTGACAAACCATTAAATTTAGGACTATGTAAAGTGTTCATTGTGACCAACAGTATTTATTATTACAAAGGAATAATTTTATCTTATTATGATCATTCGCTAGGTTATCATTAGAGTCCAGACAAAATTATACCGCATCTACTTTCAAATCTGTTTCGTTTATCTTAACAATATTAAATTTAAAATTGTCACATTCGAACCTAATATATCCAACTGGAAAAAAATTGAATTTCAATTCAATTGACCAAATGCTATTATTTAAATGAAAAATAAAAGAAGTTATTTCAATTGCTCCCATTGTGTCGTTGGTAAATTTAAAATTAAATTCAACATTTGTTACAAATTCAAAATGTAATAATGTTTTAATTTTAGTAAAGTCTATTTCTTGTTTTAAATTCTCTCACCCACACAATCAATATCTATAATGTCTTTAAAAATATTCTTCCAAGATATTGATTTTATAAGATTTTCGTCCATAGTTATTTTTTCTACTTCTTCATTAAAAAACGTACGCATTTTATGAATCTACTTTTTTTTCTTTTCCTGTTTCAATATTTTTTACTTCATCAAAGGTTGGCCTGTGACTTTTTTTATTACTTGCACCCAAGTAAATTTTACCAGTTTTAGAATTTGTATTTGTCTGAGGTTATTGACGCTGTCAATAGATTTTTTTCTTTTTTAAGAATGTAATTTTATTTTCAATAGCTGATCCTATTCTAATTTTTGTTAGAGCTGTAACATCGTAAACTGAAGTTCCATCACTTCTCCCATCGAATGTAATATTTTTAATGCTCAGCTCCTGATTAGAAATACCGATAACCACACCAATCGAAAATTCTTCTTTAAAGAAAAAAGTACACAACGTTTTTAAATTTTTAAGTTCACAAAGCTTCGTATATAAATTCTGTTGCCAACTTAAAAAATATTTTGTTTTTGTTTTACTTTTGACAAAACCGTTTTTATTCAACTTCTCTAAGTTATCATTATAACTACCCCCTATTTCTAATGATTTAATAGTGGAGAATAAAACTGTTCTAATAATTTTATTTTGTCCAAATTCGTCGATAACTTTTAAATTAAATTTATTATTCGAATAGATTTCTTTTACATACCCAATAAGACGATTGTTCCACTTAATAGTGTTTATGCAAATACAAATTATCTTATTGTCTGTTTTTGCTTTCTGAATTTTACTTATTATTAAACTCATTATTTTAATTTATTGGTTTATTAGCGTTACGCCTTTTTTTAGCACCCTTTTTCTCATTTGGATTTTTGTTATTTCCTTTTTTAAAATTTTTATATTGATACATATGACTATCTCCTGATTTCTTGATACTACCGGTTGATTGCTTTTTTAAACCGTGGGCATTGAGGATAGGCGGCTGTGTTGGAGCCGAAGCATTTGGTGCTTTTGGTTTATTGATTAGAGGCAACCCGGGACCTTTCGGTAAAGAAACCTTTGGTCCATTTACCGGTGCTAACTCAAAGCTTTTAAATGGATTTAGCCCTTCTCCCATTGACATTACCATTGCTCCATCTTGCCCGATTACTACCGAGCTGCTAACCAATTGTTGTTCATCTGTAGTAAGAGTATTTTCATTGGTAATTGTTTCTGCGGGGTTCGTTGGCCAAGTTCCAAATGTCAGGGTATTCAACATACCATTTAACACTCCTCCTGCTGAATTCATAAAAGTTTTAACCCCGTCTGCTATTGCACCACCTACTTTAGAGGCATGTCCAGAAAACTTTTCGAATGATGCGAGATCGAAAAAAATCGGACACGTTGTACATTGCTCGTCGTCGCCTTCATCACCTAACGGGTCACTAAACCTTATCGGGTCATCGTACATCGAAGCATACGGGGATATACTTTCGTAACCTGCATCAACTTTCGGGTCTATCTGCCACCACCTGCCGATCTGTGGATCTAAATTTCTATAAAATGCTTCATAGGTGTTTAAGTCCAGGTCGTTGTCAAATTCGATACCGTTGTACTTTTTGTTATTCTGCATTCTCCCCGCAGCCTTACTGCTGATCCTGGCCATTTCCAGTCCAAACGGGTAGTAATGTGTTTCCTCCGTCAGTGGCCCCCGGGTATGGGTCACCTGCAGGTTGTCAAAGAATACGTCGACGTCCGGTGATTCGTTGCTGAGGTAAATATACAGATATCCGTTCTTTGTGAGGGGTCTTTCGGTGACCTGGTGCAGGGTGAGCTGCTGGTCCAAGCCGACGGCTTCAAAGCCGCTGTTGTTTCCGTCACCGGTGATGACGGGACGGAGCTGCTCATCGAGCAGGAGCCAGTTAAGGTAGCTTTTCGGTCTGGCGCCGGTAGCGCCCTGTTCCCGGCCCGGCTGGCTAAGGAAGCTGGTCACCCCGGAGGCGAGCCCTGACTGCTGAGCCGCCGTAAGGGTCGACAGCTTACCTGCGGGCACCCCGGCGATGCCCTGCAGGAGGGAAGTTACAATATCCGCTACGGCCCTTGAGGGGTTACCGGCGACAGCACCATTTTGGCGGTACCAGCTGCTGGCCCTGATGCTGACCCTGTCGCCTGACATCACCTTTAAGACAAGGGAAGTCCCTACTCTTTGGCCGCTGCCGTTTAAGCGCTGCACATAATCGTTGGGCGAGGTATAGAGGTCACTCTGCGGGTAGGCGGGGACGGTAGCTTTGTTTACCACCGAGCCCTCCGGGATCAGGTAATAGTGTTTTTCGGAGTCCAGCGTTGCCAGCTCGAGGGAAGCTGCCGGGTAGAGGTCCCGGCGCTGTTCATCCGTCAGCACCATGCGTACACTGCCTAAGTGATCCCTGATAAAGTAGTCAAAGGCGTAGCCCGTCACCTGGTTACTACCCGGCTCTCTTATGGGCCTGATCCGTCCTTGCTCATGCCCCAGGGATTGCAGGGTGTCGTTATAGTAAAGGGCGCCGCCGGCCATGTAAAGGGTCGTCCTGTCCGGGAGGCCGGTCTCCTGCACCGTCTTTGCCAGCTTGTTACCGGAGGCGTCGTAGACGTATTGGATTGTTCCCTTACCGGCTACGGTAACCCGGACGGGGAGGTTTAGATGGTTATAGGTGATGGCGCCGCCGCCTTCAAGGTCGGTGCCGGTGGCGCCGTTTAAGTGCCGGTTGAGGTCGGTGACCAGGTTACCGTTTTTATCATAGCCGTAATCGACGGCTGTCTTGGTAGCGGGATCGTATGTAAAGTCACCAAGGGTGCTCGTGTTGTCGTTGGTATCGTCATGCACCTGGCGCAGCTTGTTGCTGCGGGGGTTATAGGTATAGCGAAGGGCGTCTATGACAAGGTCGGACTTGAAGCCTTTGATGCCATGCTGCACCATCGACAGGATGTTGCCGTTGGCGTCGTACCTGAGCAGGTAGTTGTTGTCCTGGTCAAAGCCGTGAACGCTGAAGTTGGCGCCGGTGGTGTTATAGGCGCCGTCCGAAGAGGGTTCCGTGTTTTGGGTGAAGCTGGCCTTACCAAAGCGGTTGACGGGGTCGTAGGTAAAATCGTACTTACGCCTCACCTCGTCGCCGGAGCTTTTCCAGAGTACCCCGGCGATATTGCCGCCGTACTGCGGAGCCGAAAAGGAAGTGCCGCCTTCGGTGCCTGGTTGATCGTAGCCCAGTTCAAAGGCGAAGAACCGGTTGTTATAACCGGCCGTGTTCTTTGCGCGCAGGTAGCTCCTGTTAACACCCAGCAGCCAGCCGCGGATGTTGTAGTCGTAGGTGAGTGTCTCCAGGCCCTGGCCCTGGTTATAGTCCGGGGCCAGCTTTTTACCCGTCAGTGCCCCCAGGGCTCCATATTCAAAAACGACGGTCGCTTTCCAGCCGGTATTACTGATGTTCTTTTCAACCCCTGAGATCCGTCCCAGGTCGTCGTAGGTGTTGCGGGTGCCGAGGCTAAAGACGGGACCGGTTCCCGGCTGGCGGTGGTGTTCAAGACAGGTCTTAAGTATCTTTCCTGCAAAGTCATATTGAGTGGTAGCGATATCGGTAGCGCCACCGTAGTTGAGGGACTGTGTCTGGATCACCCGTCCCTTGTCATCATAAATGTTTACGGTGGAAAGGTATTTGTCCTGGCCTAAGACTTTAACGCTTACCCAGGTGACCATGCCTTTCAGGAGCGGGGAAGCTACTACCGGTTCGGCGTATTGCGGGGCGCCGCTGCGGGCGCCGAGGTAAGTGGAGTAACTACCCGAAAGGGTGGCCTTCAATCCTTGCGGAAGGTTTTGGTAATCGTCGTAATGGCTCTGGGTGAGCAGCTCAAAGTTTGAAGTAGTGACAGGGTAGGAAAGACTGCTATAAGCCTGGTGGAGGTGATAGGCATGGCTGTCGCCACTGCTCCAGAGCCCTGTTGTCAGTGGCCGGTTAAGGGTGTCATAGCCTGTTACCAGCCATTGGCCGGAGCCTGGTTTTCTCATGTCAGCGCTTTGAGTCATCACGAGCCTGTCGCGGGCGTCGTAGACCATATAGACCACCCCCGCCCCCGGGACTTTCTTTGCCGTCATCCGTCCACGGGCGTCGTAGCGGTAGCGAAAACTAAGCTCGTCCAGGAGTTCGGTGTCCGGGGTTTGCAGGCCGGGGCCGGCTTCCAGGGCTTCTATGGCCGCCGGTTGCAGTACGGCCCGCAGCCGCTCCAGGTCGTCGTAGAGGTAGCAGGTAGAGAGCCACCCTGCGTTACCTTCGCAGGGAGAGCCGGTCTGCTGCACTTTTTTTTGGATCACCCGGCCTTGCCGGTCCTGGTATTCCACTACTTTTTTCCCCTCCTCGCCGGTCGTTACTTTCTTATACAGCGTCCCGGCGGGATAGGTAGTGTCGCTGCGGTAAGCCCCAAAGCCCTCCGGCTCTTCGGTTACCTTCCACAGCCGCACGCTGTCCAAGGCCGTGTTTACCTGCGAGGACAGCAATACGCCCCGCCCCTGGCCCACCCAGCTCTTACCGGGCGCAAGGGTTTGGGTCACCCGCCCCAGCGGGGAGGGTTCCTGCACGGTGCGGGAGAAAAAGTATTGTTCCTTTTGAGTAAAGACAGGACTGCCAGGGGACTGGTAAAAGCTATGCTGAAAAAAAAGGGCGCTGTCTTTAAAGAGTCCGCCGGTGGTAGTGGCAGCGTAGGGCAGGTACCGGTCCGGCTCCCGCCCCTGCGGGTCATAAACCACCGGACTCACCAGGTCACCCGTTACCCCGGTGGCCGTTGCAAGGGAACCCTGCCTTACCACCAACTGCTCCGCTCTTGCCAGGCCGTCATAGTAAGTAGCCGACAGCCGCACCTCGGGCAGCGGCTTTGCCAAAAGCATATTCGCGTCCGCCTGCGGTGACAGCGCTTCCCATACTTTGGTGAAATTACGGGTGCGTTCACGTGTGATGGTCTCCTGACCAAAGGATAAAAAAGGTAAACATTCAAAAGCGATTATAAAAAATCCTGAAAATCTTTGAATATTGTTGTCGACGTTTATCCATAGCCGGGAGTTTTGCATAATAAGTTAATTGTCTGAACTATTTAAAACATACAAATCTATTTCTGACTAGCGTTATACCAACTTAAAATTGACGTTTTTGCTATCCGTCATCTTTCAGGAATAAAGTGCATAACACATTATATTAACGATAGCTGATAGCAGATTTTTAAGATACCTGATGATTGACATAACGCTAATGAGTATCCACATTAATAATACAATCACCCGGCTGACCTTTATAATTGTAACAAAACCTCTTCAGGATATTTTTATCATTGTCACGAATAAGCAATAATCTTCCTAAAGAATCATAATAGTAATATGTTGAACGGTTGTTTATATCAGTTTGTGACGTGACGCCCACTAATGGCTTGTAAGTATATGTAGTAACAAGCGCAGCAGGGAATTTAGTGCGAACTTTATTAAGCTCCGTCCTCATCTGATCATCACTGGTAGAAAGGCTTTGCAGAATTGACTGATCTAGATTTGAATTAGCTATTATAGTGACATAGTCTTCCCCTACAACTTCGGCTACCGGGTATTTGGAGTTATATCCCCAGATGTATGACTTCTTTATATCAGCAGCTTTTTGCTGTGTTGTAATATTGCCAACATCATCATAGCTGTTGAATATTACTGCGGTTTTATAAGAATTATTTATAGCAGCATCAGCATTTTTAATAAAAGTATTAGCGGTTAAGATTGATCCGTTCCCAAAATTTTCTAAAGGAATCGGAGAACCGTTTTCTAATCTGAGTAATTGGTCAGGATACGGTTTATCCGTTTTATAAGTAGTAATGCCGGCATTTACCACACGCTGATCAGACAATTGATTAGTGATGATATTTCTGTTCTGTTTCACAACATACTCTTCAATCACTGCATTGGCAGCATGAAGATCCTGAAGATTTTTAATCCCTGTAGCTTCTCCTCCTAAAGGAACACCACTAAAGACATAATCAAATGGATATTTTTTATGTGATACGATTTCTTCTACAGTTGATTGATTACTATTGCTGGTTGTAGTTTTGGATTGTACCAGTTGCAAATGTTGAGGACTATAGGTATAATCAGTAATGGTTTCAATAAATTTTGAAGAGTCATTCTGATCATATAACCTTTCCTTTGATTGACCCAAACTATAACATTCAGTGATTGATGGATAAAATGAATATTTGGGCAATGGTTGAAGGTATGGAGGCATTTCACCAGCGTCAATATAAAAATAATCCCTTCCGGTCTTAATTCCATAAGCTTTAAATTGGTTAAAGCTATATGGAGTATTTATCGTTTCGCTAACAGGTACTAAAATGCCATTTTTACGACTAAATTCCTTTACATTCAATAGAAAGCCTCTTGCCCAATCAAAATTGTCTACCGGAGAAAAAGGAAAACTGGATCCTTTGTCCGGATGAGTATTGTATGAATACCAGCTTTCACCATTCTTCCCTAAGTCTACAATAACATGGCTATATCCAACATAGCTGCCCTGAGTTGTTGCCAGCGGGTAATTAGAGAAAGACTGTCTTACCCTGTAAGAACAGTAATCAGCGGGGCCGGCAAGTTCGCCACCTGGAAGCCTTGTAACACTATATACAGTTAAATCATATCCATAATCAGGAAAATTTACTAATACACCACTTGAATGTGTTGTATCATTCTCAGGATTATATTTATAATTTTTAATGATTGATAGACTTCCAGTGTCATACCTGTCCTCAATAGTCTTAATTCTTAAGCCTCCCACCGACCTTATCTCAACACTTTGCATAGTAGTAGGAATTTGCGCGATGATTGTAACACTGAAATTTGCTATAGCATCAATATTACAATCATGAGTAAATCTAATTTTATATCTTCCGGAAGGCCATGCAGTGGTAACACCGTTCCAACTATCACTTATTTGACTGAATGGTATTTGATTGTTGTCTTTTATTATCAAGCATTGTACAAAATCACAATCCTGCCATAGGCTATAGGGAAACCCTGAAACTTGGAATTGTACCTGCGCCCCTTGTATAGGTACAACCAACTCAATTGATTCATAACGGTCAGGCATATTATATACTGACTGATTTCTAGCTCCCAAATAAAGTACCTGATCAGTTATTTCATTTTGAGGTTCTACCTGGTCATCAGAAACAGTATTGCTCTCATAAGTAAACAAAGTTTGGCCGCCAGTTGGATATGTAATTTTTTTTAGTATACCTGCCTGTGCTGTTTTAGGATTAGCTTTCCTATCGGCACCAGGAAAAATAATTTGTGCACCTGAAAATACGGTAGTTGTAAAAGTGGCGATTAAATCAGGATTATTTATTTTACCATTGTAATAACCCCAGTGATCCTGGGCATAAGATAACCTGCCGGGCAATTCTACCGATTCATTATATGCTAAGATGAAAGGAGGTTTTTGAGAAGTTGAATCCTCTTCAGTTATTGATACTAATTTTAATCTTTTCAAATTTTTTGTAAAAAAGTTATACCCGTCACTGTTATCACCAAAATAAGAATACCCGAATTTGAATCCTTTGATAAGCTCTTTATTTTTGTTATACACTTTCATTTCATCTAACGACTTATCATTCATAAGATCACATCGCAGCGTATTGTAACTAAATTTGATATATCCATCACTAAAATCAATTCTAACTAATCTTTGAGTATTATAATTTTGTGTGCCAAGACAAAGTGATGGGTTTGGGATACATTTTGTTCCGGTAGAATTAATTGAAAAATATTTCGTTTGTCCTAGTAAAGTTTCGTAAGTATAATTTACAGTTTCATAATTAAAAGTAATTTCTTTCTTACCATCCAGGCTTTTAATACTGGTAAGAAACCAGGCAGCATCAATAGTTTGATAATCTGAGCAGGAAACTGAGCTTATTTCTTCAACCTTATTAAATGAATAAATCATACCATCTTCAGTTGTAATTTTCCAACCTCCAACAATCTGATTTATAATTATATTTTTTGCCGGAATTGTATGTACAATTCTCTTTTCGTCATAAAAAAACTTCCCGGAAAACTGGTTGAAATTGTAATAGTAAATATCAGCTTCCCCATCACGACTGCCTTCATCAACATCTCTTACCAGCTTTTGAATCTGATTTGAATTATTTCTTACCATAATATTTTCAATCGAATTTGCAGAATCCCGAAGCGGCCAGTTGGATATATCATCCGGCAACCCTCTAACATTTCTTCCGATCACACCGCCAGCATTCAAACTCCAGGAGAGACCAACCGAGGAGGCAATTTCTTCCACTTTAATTCCACCCGCGTGATAACTTAATGAGACCGGCAGATCAAGGCTGCCATCTTTTATTTCATATAATGGAATGGAGATATTTGGCACTCCGGTATAAAGTCCCACAGGCACATCGCCATACTTACCAAGAGAAGCGACATTGGGGGAAGGAGGTACAACCTTAAGCAACTGGTCTGAACCGTTTTGCGAAAATGATGTGAGAAATAACAACAATGTTGAAATGACCAGGAGAAATGTAAGCTTACTCATATACTTATGTTTATAGTTATTGCATGATTTGAAAAATCAACACAGTAAATATTCAAAGGGTACGAGTATGTAAATGATCAGTCAACCGGATTCTTTGCCGGGTATAAATTTATCATCGTTGGATATGATTCTGATTTGATATATATCAAATAATTTAAACTTATCAGGATATCTTATCTTTAATTTTATAATTAAATTGAATCAAAGTACAACAAAAACCACATGAAAAGAATACAGAGAATATCCAGCCATGCACTTAGTAAAATTCTATTGTTGTTGCTGATTATTATATCAGTGAATGTTTCCAACGTTAATGCAAATAATTTTCATGCGGTTGGAGCTGATACAGTTTCCATTGAAGGAAGATGGGATATTACTACTGACGCGGCAGGCAAGCAGGTACCCTCCTGGCTTGAGATACGTCACTCCGGAAATCATACGCTTGTTGGTCAGTTTGTTGGTCCCAGTGGCAGTGCCCGCCCTGTTTCAGAAATTAAATATAGCGGTGGAAAGATTAGCTTTTCTATTCCGGCACAATGGGAGTCAGGAAACAAAGAGCTGTCTGTAGAAGGTACGTTCACCAGTGACCGGTTGTCAGGTTCCATGTCAACGGTGGATAATAAAAATTATACCTGGACGGCGGTACGTGCTCCGTTGCTGAAACGGGAGAAGCAACCTGTATGGGGCACCGCGGTAAAACTGTTCAATGATAAAGACATGCAAGGCTGGCACGCCATGGGCGCTAACCAATGGAAAGCAGCGAATGGCATATTACATAGTCCTCAATCAGGGTCAAACCTTGTAACAGATAAATCTTTCACCGACTTTAAGTTGCACATTGAATTTCGTTACCCGAAAGGCAGTAACAGCGGTGTCTACCTGCGTGGCCGTTATGAGGTGCAGGTTACGGATAGCAAAGGAATGGAACCTTCACTTGATCAGCTGGGCGCTATTTACGGATTTCTTGCTCCCAGCGATAACATGGCAAAAGATGCCGGCGAATGGCAGTCCTATGATATTACACTTATAGGAAGGATGGTTACCCTTGCCGTAAATGGAAAACTTGTAATTGTTAACCAGGCTATACCCGGTATCACCGGCGGCGCCATTGACAGCAATGAAGGTGACCCGGGACCTTTACTTATCCAGGGAGATCATGGCCCGATTGAATACCGTAATATCATGATCACCGTCCCCAGGTAATTTATGAAATGGAAGACGAAAAACAACAGCCGTTACGTAAGATCATTCACATCGATATGGATGCTTTCTATGCGTCCGTTGAGCAAAGAGATAATCCCGAATACCGTGGCAAACCTATCATTGTCGGCGGTGTTCCTGAAGGACGTGGCGGAGTAGTAGCCACCGCTTCCTACGAAGCAAGAAAGTTTGGTATTCATTCCGCCATGCCTTCCAAAAAAGCAGTGCAGCTTTGTCCGCATGCGATATTTATCCGTCCCCGTTTTGATGCATATAAAGAAGCCTCTGCAAAAATCAGGGAGATATTTTATCGTTATACCGACCAGGTTGAACCACTGTCGCTGGATGAAGCATTCCTGGATGTTACTCATGATAAACAGGGAATTGGTTCGGCTTTGGAAATTGCCGCACAAATAAAAAAAGCGATAACCGATGAATTGCAGCTCACCGCTTCAGCCGGCGTTTCTATAAATAAATTCGTTGCCAAGATTGCTTCCGACATGAAGAAGCCGGATGGACTAAGCTTTATCGGTCCTTCCAAAATAGAAGCCTTTATGAAACAACTTCCGGTAGAAAAGTTTTTTGGTGTGGGGAAAGTTACCGCTACAAAGATGAAGGCGATGGGGCTTTATACCGGAGCTGATTTAAAAGATCTTTCTGAAACAGATCTTGTAAAAAGATTTGGCAAGAGCGGGCATTTCTTTTATAATATTGTAAGAGGTGTTGATGAAAGACCGGTAGAACCCAACCGCGAAACAAAATCAGTTGGCGCAGAAGATACCTTTTCCTACGACCTGAATGATCCGGAAGAAATGAACAGAGAACTTGACAAGCTAACAATCAAAGTGACAGCACGTTTACAGCGTTATGGTTTAAAAGGAAGAACTATAACCCTGAAAATAAAATACAGCGATTTTAAAATCATTACACGCAGCCAGTCATTTGTTCAGCCGTTGAACGACAGCATTACCATTGCATCTACTGCCCGGCAACTGCTTTTGCTGACAGCACCCGGCGAAAGCAATATCAGGTTGTTAGGTATAACATTATCCAACTTCGGAGAAGCAGTATCTAAGCCGCGTAACGTTAACGGGCAATTGCCGTTGTTCTAATTCTGAGCAATACTTACCTTCATTTATCATATTGCTATCAATCAGCAGTCAGCTATCAGTCATGGTACAATACGAGCGTATGTTTCAACAAAAATAACTTTGGTAATTAAAGCAGATTGATGACAAATGGTTTTTGTCATTATTTAAAGTTGAGCCAAGAAAGATAGAACATGCATCGCCCCGGTATAAGTAACAGTTGAAAAATACATCCATGGAGAATGCATTCTATTATTGATTAATCAAGGTGGCTAGGATCAGCCACCGGGTGTATTTAAATTTACCTTAATCCATTAACAGCTGATTTAATATTACAGGTTTGTTGCACTTTAGAAAACAATTGCGTATTTTGAATTATTATTTATTGAAAGTATAGCATGATCGGGCGCCTGAGTTATTTATAGTTTAAAGAGAACCGGTGTTAAGAAATAAAGTGAAAGGCAAAGACTTTTCCTGATAATGATATCTCCCATAGTATAATTTAATCGTAGCCGGATTTATTGATATGAACCTGCAATAAATATTACTGCGATTTTTAAAGGCCAATTTTATAGACTGAGCAGGTTAATCCTCTAATTAAAGCAATTTTTCCTGGTATTATAAATTTGAAATCATGTTTGAGAAATATGAGTTTGAAGCCCGTGATGGCTTTAGATGCAATTTAATGAGGGCCGGAACCAGCGCGGCAGCCCCGAAAGGGCCGGTAATGCTGGTTCATGGCGCAGGCGTGAGAGGCAACATCTTCAATCCCCCTAATGATCACAACCTGATCCGGCTTTTACAAAATGAAGGCTATGACGTATGGCTTGAAAACTGGCGGGGCAGTATAGAATGTAAACCGAATCAATGGGACCTTGATATAGTTGCAGACAATGACCATCCGGCCGCAGTGGAGAAGATATGTGAAGTTACAGGCGCTGCCGCTATCAAAGCTGTTATTCACTGCCAGGGCTCTACCAGTTTTATGATCTCCGCAGTTAAAGGTTTGGTGCCACAGGTAACAACTATTATTTCCAATGCGGTATCTCTGCATCCGGTGGTACCTGCTTATTCGAAGTTTAAGTTGAATTACCTGTTACCGTTAGTTAAATACATTACACCTTATCTTAATCCGCACTGGGGTGATGATGCTCCTGACTTTACTTCAAAACTTTTCCGCACAATAGTACAGTTAACGCACCATGAAAAAGATACCACTGTCGGTAAGATGGTTAGCTTTACTTACGGCGCCGGCCGGCCTGCACTATGG
>Ga0209724_1003570_pt1 | contig 12623 bp, 10 predicted proteins | sample grotaG_FD_184143 | JGI IMG/M metagenome (GOLD analysis project Ga0209724, IMG submission 184143) | Glacier valley bacterial and archeal communities from Borup Fiord, Nunavut, Canada, to study Microbial Dark Matter (Phase II) -... | ecosystem: Environmental > Aquatic > Freshwater > Ice > Glacier ... | reverse complement strand
CGGCGACGAACGTGAACCAGTGGGGGGCGATCGCACGGGGCATGACGTCTCCTGCAGCGGCTGGGGTCGCCATGATGCAGCTTTTGTGGCGATTCGTCGCGGCGACGGAAAAGGACTGTAAAGGCCAACTCGGCGCGTCATCGTCGTTGGGCACGCGGCGGTTAAGACAAGGTGGCGTGTCTCACGCGCGCTGTCGTCACGGAGAACTGCCATGTCCTATCGCAAGCTCGCCATCGCCGCGCTGTGCTGCGCCACGCTCTCGGCGTGCGTCGTCGCCCCAGTCGGCCGCCCGTACGGCTACGGCTATGGCGGCGCGCCTGTCGTCGTCGACGTCGCGCCGCCCGCGCCCTACTACGAGCCCGTGCTTGTGGCGCCGTTCGTAGGCGCCGTCTGGATCGGCGGTTACTGGGGCTGGAACGGCGGCCGCCACTCCTGGGTTGCGGGTCGCTACGAACACGCGCGGCCCGGCTACGGATGGGACCCGCATCGATGGGTCCAGCGCGACAACCGCTGGCATCTCGAGGGCGGCGGCTGGTCGCGGCGCTGACCTACACTTCGGTCGACTTCAACGTCCCTCCGGCGCGGTGCCGGAGACAGTCGATCGCGGGCACAACGTGGCGAAGAAAAAAGGCGCGCGCCTCTCCGAGTTTCAGTACGCCGTCGCGCCTGCCGCGAGGCCTGCGCTCGCACCGAAGGGAAGAAAGCGCTTCGACCTCGCCAGGGTCGATCCCGCGGCCAAGCCGTTCTCGAGCGGCTCGAAGTCCGCCGACCTCGCGACCATCGACGCGCTGACCAGCGACATCGACCGCCTCCAGGACGTCCTCTACGCCGACCGGCGCTTCAAGCTGCTCATCGTCCTGCAGGGCACCGACACCAGCGGCAAGGACGGGACGATCCGCGGCGTGTTCTCGAAGACGAGTGCGCTCGGCGTGAAGACCGCCGCGTGGAAGGCGCCGTCGGAAGAGGAGCGCGCCCACGACTATCTCTGGCGCATCCACCAGAAGGTGCCTGCCGCCGGCGAGATCATGATCTTCAACCGCAGCCACTACGAGGACGTGCTTGTGCCCGTCGTCAAGGGCTGGATCACGCACGAGGAGACGGTGCGGCGCTTCGCGCAGATCAACGACTTCGAGCGCCTGCTGACCGAGAACGGCACGATCATCGTGAAGTTCCTGCTCCACATCTCGAAGGACGAGCAGCGCGTGCGCCTGCAGGCCCGCCTCGACGATCCGACCAAGCACTGGAAATTCGCGGTCGGCGACCTGGAGGAGCGGACCCGCTGGGACGCCTACCATGCGGCTTACAGCGAGGCGGTCGGCGCGACCGGATCGTCGTGGGCGCCGTGGACCATCGTGCCCTCCGATTCGAAGATGCATCGCAACCTCATGATCGCCACGGTCGTGAAACAGACGCTTCAATCGCTCAAGCTCGCCTATCCGCCGGGCGATCCTTCGCTCGCCAACCTCAAGGTCACCTGAGCCATGACCGAGCTCTCCGCCGACTACCAGGCGCTCGCCGCCTATCGCCCCGCGCACAAGGTGCGCTTCGTCACCGCCGCGGCCCTGTTCGACGGCCACGACGCAGCGATCAACATCATGCGTCGCATCCTGCAGGGGATGGGCGCGGAGGTGATCCACCTCGGCCACAACCGCTCGGTCGACGAGGTCGTCACCGCTGCCCTGCAGGAAGACGTGCAGGGCATCGCGATCAGCTCGTACCAGGGTGGCCACGTCGAGTACTTCAAGTACATGATCGACCTCTTGAAGACGCGCGGCGGCGCCGCCATCAAGGTCTTCGGCGGCGGTGGCGGCGTGATCGTGGCGAGCGAGATCGCCGAGCTCCACGCTTACGGCGTCGAGCGCATCTACACGCCCGAGGACGGCCAGCGCATGGGCTTGGCGGGAATGATCGGCGAGATGATGATGCGCTGCGACGTCGACCTCGCGCCCGATGCGCCGACCACGCTCGCGCCGATCCGCGGCCGCGACGAGACCGCGCGCCGCGCGCTCGCCCGGCTCATCACCTCGCTCGAGAGCGGCGCCGCGACGGCGACCCTGCGCGACGAACTGCGCTCGGTCGCGCGCGACGTCAAGACACCCGTCGTCGGCATCACCGGCACCGGCGGCGCCGGCAAGTCGAGCCTCACCGACGAGCTCGTCCGGCGCCTGCGCCTCGACCAGGGCGACGCGCTCGACATCGCCGTGATCTCGATCGACCCGTCCCGGAGGAAGAGCGGCGGCGCCCTGCTCGGCGACCGGATCCGCATGAACGCGATCGCGCCGTGGAGCACGGGGCCGCGCGTCTACATGCGGTCCCTGGCGACGCGCGACTTCGGCTCCGAGATCAGCGCCGCCCTGCCCGACGTGCTCGCCGCCGTCAAGGTCGCCGGCTTCGACCTGGTCATCGTCGAGACCTCCGGCATCGGCCAGGGCGACGCCGCGATCGTGCCGCTCGTCGACGTGCCTGCCTACGTGATGACGCCCGAGTTCGGCGCCGCGAGCCAGCTCGAGAAGATCGACATGCTCGACTTCGCCGAGTTCGTCGCGATCAACAAGTTCGACAGGAAGGGTGCGGCCGATGCGCTGCGCGACGTCGCCAAGCAGGTGCAGAGGAACCGCGAAGCCTTCGGCGAGCGCCCCGACGCGATGCCGGTGTTCGGCACGATGGCCAGCCGCTTCAACGACGACGGCGTCACGTCGCTCTACCAAGCGATGCTGCCGCGCCTGGCCGCACTCGGCATGAAGGTGGTCGCCGGGACGCTGCCACGCGTCGCCTCGCGCCACAGCACGCATCAGACGCCGATCGTCGCGCCGGCGCGCGTGCGCTACCTCGCCGACATCGCCGACGCGGTACGCGCCTACAAGCGTCGCGCGGTCGAGCAATCGCGCCTGGCGCGCGAAGTGCAGCAACTGCGCGAGAGCGGCCGCATGTTGCTGGAGGCCAATCCCGACAAGACCAACGCCGTCGGCGCGGTCACCTCGCTTGCCGACGAGCGCGAGGCGCGTCTCGATCCGGTCGCGAAGAAGCTCCTCGCGGGCTGGCCGGCTCTGCGGCAGGCCTACGCCGGCGACGAACTCGTCGTCATCGTGCGCGGCAAGGAGATCCGCACGACGCTGGTCACCACGTCGCTCTCGGGCAGCAAGATCCGCAAGGTCGCGCTGCCGAGATACGAAGACCACGGCGAGATCCTCAAGTGGCTGCTCCTCGACAACGTGCCGGGCTCGTTCCCCTACGCCGCCGGCACGTTCGCCTTCAAGCGCGAGAACGAGGATCCGACGCGGATGTTCGCGGGCGAAGGCGACGCCTTCAAGACCAACACGCGGTTCAAGCTGCTTTCGGCCGGCATGCCCGCCAAGCGTCTCTCGACCGCATTCGACTCGGTCACGCTGTACGGCAACGACCCGGCGCCGCGGCCCGACATCTACGGAAAGGTCGGCAACTCGGGTGTCTCGATCGCGACGCTCGACGACATGAAGGTGCTCTATTCGGGCTTCGACCTGACGAGCCCGAGCACCTCGGTGAGCATGACGATCAATGGCCCGGCGCCGACGATCCTGGCGATGTTCGTCAACACCGCAATCGACCAGAAGCTCGACGACTTCCGCGACGAGCACAAGCGCGAGCCGAGCGCCGACGAGGCCGCCGGCATCTCCGCGTGGGTGAAGCAGAACGTGCGCGGCACGGTACAGGCCGACATCCTCAAGGAAGACCAGGGCCAGAACACCTGCATCTTCTCGACCGAGTTCTCGCTCAAGGTGATGGGCGACATCGCCGAATACTTCGTCCGGAACAAGGTGCAGAACTTCTACTCGGTGAGCATCTCGGGCTATCACATCGCCGAGGCCGGCGCGAACCCGATCAGCCAGCTCGCCTTCACGCTATCGAACGGCTTCACCTTCGTCGAGGCCTATCTCGCGCGCGGCATGAAGGTCGACGACTTCGCGCCCAACCTGTCGTTCTTCTTCTCGAACGGGATGGACCCGGAGTACACCGTGATGGGGCGGGTCGCGCGGCGCATCTGGGCGGTGGCAATGCGCGACCGCTACGGCGCCAACGAGCGCAGCCAGAAGCTCAAGTACCACGTGCAGACGAGCGGCCGCTCATTGCACGCGCAGGAAGTGCAGTTCAACGACATCCGCACGACCTTGCAGGCGCTGATCGCGATCTACGACAACTGCAACTCGCTGCACACCAACGCCTTCGACGAGGCGATCACGACGCCGACCGAGGACAGCGTGCGCCGCGCGATGGCGATCCAGCTGATCATCAACCGCGAGTGGGGCTTGGCGAAGAACGAGAACCCGAACCAGGGCTCGTTCATCGTCGACGAGCTGACCGAGCTGGTCGAAGAGGCGGTGCTCGCCGAGTTCGAGAAGATCGCCGAGCGCGGCGGCGTGCTCGGTGCGATGGAGACCGGCTACCAGCGCGGCAAGATTCAGGAAGAGTCGATGCACTACGAGATGCTGAAGCACTCGGGTGAGTACCCGGTCGTCGGCGTCAACACCTTCCGCAACCCGCACGGCGAGGCGGCCGCGAAGCCGGTCGAGTTGCAGCGCTCGACCGATGTGGAAAAGCAGAGCCAGCTCACCCGCCTGGCCGACTTCCGGTCGCGCCACGCGAGCGAGTCGCCGGCGATGCTCAAGCGTCTGCGGGAGACGGTGATCGCCAACGGCAACGTCTTCGAGGTGCTGGTCGACGCCGTGCGCGTGTGCTCGCTCGGGCAGATCACGGAGTCGCTGTTCGAGGTCGGTGGGCAGTACCGGCGGAACATGTGAGCCGACCGGCGTCGGACCTGTTCCGCTGCCATAGCGCCTGACGACGTCGGCTGACGCTTACTGGGTTCGGCAACCTTGGCCGCGCCTCAGGCCGTTGCCAGTCGCTCGCGCGTCAGGGCGCCCTTGCCTGCAGGCAACCCATCGATGGCGATGTCTTCATCGAGACTCTTCCGATGCGAGCCTCGCGCACTGAACTCGACCTGAGCGCGCTGTTCGGGTGTCGCGTTCATCAGACGCGGGAACCACGCGATCGGCACCGCGATGACGCGTCCATCCAACCGTCACTGAAAGCGACGCACGCGGCCGGATGCAGCGAATTTTGCTTCACCACCATTGCCGATGGCGGGAACATGTACCGGCTCTTGCCGCGTGCGATCGCCTTCGCAATGTGCAGGGCTGCTGGATATCATCTTTGCGATGGGACCTCTGACCGGCCTGCGCGTCCTCGAGTTCGAAGCCATCGGTCCCGGCCCCTTCGCCGGGATGATGCTCGCCGACATGGGCGCCGACGTCCTCCTCGTCGACCGCCCGGTCGACGGCGAGCTCGGCTTCGGCCGCGAGCGTCGCTTCGACGTGATGCTGCGCGGTCGCCGATCGGTGACGCTCGATCTGAAGAGCGCGGGCGGCACAGAAGCCGCCCTGCGGCTTGCCGAGAAGGCCGACGTGATCATCGAAGGGTTTCGCCCTGGCGTGATGGAGCGTCTCGGCCTCGGACCCGAAGCGATGCTCGGGCGCAATCCACGCCTGGTCTACGGCCGCATGACCGGCTGGGGACAGGACGGACCGCTCGCCGCGCGCGCCGGCCACGACATCGACTACATCGCACTCTCCGGCGTGCTGCACGCGATCGGCCGGGTCGGCGAGGCGCCGGTGCCGCCCCTCAATCTCGTCGGCGACTTCGGCGGCGGCGGCATGCTGCTGGCGTTCGGGATCGCCTGCGGGGTGATCGAGGCGCGGACGAGCGGGCGCGGCCAGGTCGTCGACGCGGCGATGGTCGACGGCGCCGCGGTGCTCTCGACCATGTTCGCCGGGCTCGCGGCGGCCGGCTTGTGGAGCGAGAGCCGTGGCGCCAACATGCTCGACTCGGGCGCGCCCTGGTACGACACGTACGAAACCGGCGACGGCAAACACGTCGCCGTCGGCGCGATCGAACCGAAGTTCTTCGCCGAGCTGCTGGTGCGTTTGGGCCTCGATGCCACGCTGGCCGCCGAGCAGAACAATCGCCGCGCCTGGCCGCGCCTGCGCGAGCTGATCGCCGGCCGATTCAAGGAGCGAACCCGCGACGCGTGGGTCGCCGCGTTCGAAGGCTCCGATGCCTGCGTCGCGCCGGTCCTCACCTTCGCCGAGTCGCGGGCGCATCCACATGTCGTCGCCCGCTCGGGCAGCATCTCGCTCGGCGGCGTCGATCAGCCCGCGCCGGCGCCGCGCTTCACGCGCACGCCTGGTGCCGCGCGCACGCCGCCGCCCGAGCGCGGACAAGGCGGCATCGCGGCATTGCGCGACTGGGGCTTCGCCGCGACCGACCTCGACGCGCTGGCCGCACTCGGCGTCGGCTTCGCGCGCTGACGGCTCAGCGATCTGCGGGCTGGAGCGACCAGCGCCCTTCCGATTCGTCGGCGCGTCGCTCGGCCTGCAGCTTCAGCAGGTGTGCGGTGAGCGAGCGCAACGCCATCGGATGCAGGTGCGTGGGCACGTCGGCATAGACATGGCCGAGCAGCGCCGGCATCGGCGCCGGCCCCAGCGTTTCGAGGGCGTCGACGACCTTGGCCTCGCGCTTCAGGCGATGCGCGACGACCGCTGCCATCGCCTCGCGCGGCTGCGCCATGAGGAATCCGTGACCAGGCGCGAGCCAGTCGAGATCGAGGTCAAGGAGCGAGCGCAGCGACGCGAGGTAGACCGCCATGTCGCCGTCGGGCGGATTGATGACGACCGTCGAGGCCTGCATCACGTGGTCGCCGGTGAAGAGCGTCTTCTCCTCCTCGAGCAGGTAACAGAGGTGATTGCTCGCATGGCCGGGCGTGTGGATCACGACGAGATGCGTCGACGCGCCGAGCGCGATGCGCTCGCCGCCGCGCAGCGTGACGTCGGCGGCAAAGGTCGGGTCCTGCCATTCGCGGTGCAGCGGCGCCAGGCCCAGCACGGTCGCGCCGGTCCGTGCCTTCAGCGTCAGCGTCGCTGGCGAGTGGTCGTTGTGCGTGTGGGTGACGAAGATGCGGTCGATCGGTCCAGGCGCGGCGGCGACGATCGCGTCGACGTGGGCGTCGAGCGCCGGGCCGGGATCGATCACCGCCCAGCTCTTGCCGTCGGCGTCGCCGACGAGATACGTGTTGGTGCCGGGCCCGGTCATCACGCTGCCGTTGCCGGCGCTGACACGGATCACGCGCTCCGAGAGCCGCACCGGCCGGTCGGTGACGATGTCGTACGAGCCGTGGCCGTGACCCGCCGGGTCGATCCGACCCAGCTCGGCCCACGCGTGCTCGCTCGGCAGCACCGGGCGAAAGCCGTCGCGGCCGTTGGCGACGCGCGGCATCACGAGTGCGACCTCGCGCGGTGCCGCGGCCCAGGCCATCGCCTCGGCGACGGTCGCGAAGCGCGCGACGGTCTCGAGCGACTTCTGCGTCGGCGTCAGGAGCTTGAGCGAGGCTCTGCGCGCGAGCGCCTCGGCCGGTGCGATCCACAGCTGCTCGACGAGCTCGGCGCCGTCGTGCGCGGCGGTCTGCGCCTTGGGCGCGGCGGCGATGAAGAACCGTGTGTCGAACCGCTTGGGGCGGCCGAGCGGCGTGAGCCAGTGGCTCAGGTAGACCAGCTCGTCGACGGCCAGGCTGAGGCGTTCGCGGGCGCACAGCTCGGCGATGCCCTGCTCGCCGCGATGCAACGCGCCGCGCCACGGGCCGAGGCGGGCGGCGTCGGCGCCGTCGAGGTCGACCAGGGCCTCGTTGTCGGCGCGCGCGAAGAGCAGTCCCGATTCCTCGAAACATTCGCGCACCGCGGCGACGTAGTAGTCGAGACCGCCCGACGACAAGCCGAGACGGAGACTGGCGCCTGCATCGTCGAGACCGTCGCAACAGTCGTGCGCGGCGGCGTCGCGCTGCTCGACGACTCCACCGGGAAAGACCCAGGCGTTGCTGTTGTGGTCGCCGCGCTCGGCGCGGCGCGAGAGGAGGACTTCGATGCCGGCGGCGCCGTCGCGGATGACGACGATGGTGGACGCCGGACGCGGCGGCCGGTCGGCGCCGGCCTCGGCGCGCGGGGTGGGAAACGCGGAAGCGTTGGCGTTGGAATCGGGCATCGCTGACGTGTCAAGAGTGTCAAGCGCGAGTTTGGCACGCTGGTATGACGCGGTCGCCAAGTCGGACCGGTCCGACAGCGATGTGGTCGTGCCCCCGACATCCGGTCAGCGACTCAGCCTATCCGCCATGCAACGAGCGGAGGCGAAGATCACGCCACCCCGTCAATGACATGCGCCGCGTGCGCTACCCCAGGAGTCACACATGCTTCACTATGCTGTCGTCTTTTTCGTGATCGCGCTGATCGCCGCGCTGTTCGGTTTCGGCGGCATCGCCGCCGGTGCCGCGGGCATCGCCAAGATCCTGTTCGTCGTCTTCATCATCCTCGCCGTCGCCACGTTCCTGTTCGGTCGCGGTCGCGGCGTCTAGGCAGAGACGCTCCCGGGCAAGGCCCCGTTCGCTTCGGCGAGCGGGGCCTTTGCCTTTTCAGGCGACAGACGCAGTCGAGCCGAGCGCGGCCAGTGTCGCGACAGCGGCTGCCGGATTGCGCTCCTTTGCTCCGCCGATGAAGAACATGAACACATCGCGCTGCTGCGGCATGGCTGTGACGATCGGTTCGACACGTGGCAGGTCTGCGGGCTCCTGTCCCGTCGACCAGCAACGTGCGCTGTCCGCCCAGCATGTGATGTCGTCGGACGCATAACCGGTCTCGACGGACGACTCGCCTCGCATCAGGCGCGCGTAGACAAAGTCCGACGTCGAATCGGCGAAAGACGGGTAGTCGCTCGAATCGGCAAACACGGTCGCGACGCCGTGCCGACGAGCAAGCGCCAGGTATTCGGCGCTCATGAAGCTCGGATGGCGCACCTCCATCGCGTGCCTGAGCGGCAGCGATCCGATGCTCTTGGGCAGGAGCGACAAAAAGGCGCCTAAGTCCGCTGCGTCGAACGCCTTCGTGGTCGCGAATTGCCAGACGAGCGGCCCGAGCTTCGGACCCAGCTCCGCCAGGCCGCTCGCGACGAACCGCTCGACCGATTCACCGGCATCGGCGAGCACCTTGCGGTTGGTCGCGAACCGGTTCGCCTTGACGGCGAAGATGAAGCCGTCCGGCGTCGAGTCGCGCCACTTCGCGAAGCTCGCGGGGCTCTGCGTCCGGTAGTAGGTGGCGTTGATCTCGATCGCGGTGACGCGACGGCTCAGGTACCCGAGCTCCTGGGCCTTGGGAAGATCGGCGGGATAGAAAGTCTCGCGCCACGGTTCGTAGACCCAGCCGCCGACTCCGACGTGGATTGCGCCCCCCGCCTTCGCCATGCTTGGGACGCTATCACGTCATCCGCGGTGGAACGAATTCGCGTCGAGCCTGACCCGATCGCCGACGTGCAGGTTGCCGACCTGCGTGCGCTCGAACGTACGCGTGTGGCCGTTGTTCAGGCGCACGACCACGCGATAGCCAGAGACGCCTTCCTTGTAGTTGCGCTCGACATTGTTGCCTGCGACCGCGCCGCCGACCGCGCCGGCGCCCGTCAGCGCGGCCCGACCGATGCCATGACCGAACTGGTTGCCGACGACTGCGCCGAGTACGCCGCCGATGACGGCACCCGCGCCCGAGCCCTTCGGCCGCGTGCGGATCGGCTGGATGCTCTCGATCTCGCCGACACGGTTGCTCGCGACCGGCGCAGGCGTCGGTGCGACAGGCGCCTGGACGGGCGCCGGGCGGACTTGAGGGGCCGAATCCGCAGGGTGGTTCACCACCGGAGCGGCGGCGTACGTGCTGGGGGCAACCGGCAATGGCGGCGCATAGGCAAGGACAGGCGCGACTTGCGGCGCGACAGCGGCTGTCGGCGTGGCGGCGGACGTCGACGTCGCGCCACCGGCCATCGGCTCGACGTCACGCGGACCGCACGCCGCCAGCGTCATGGCAGCGGTGACCGCCACGACCACGGCACTCGGGGCGAACCACGCTGCGGGGACCCGCGGCGCGGCGAAAGTGCGAAGAATCCTGTTCATGAAGCCTTCCTGGTCTGGTCGCCGGCGAACCGGCTCGATAGCGCAAGGTTCCCACGCCGGGAGAACACGCAGTGCCCGAACAGCGCGCACCGTGGCGTCGGTGTCTGCCGAGTTCGATGTCGGATGACGCCCACGGCGGCTCGGCACGGTAGGCGCGGTCCTACCAGCGATCGAAGTGCCTTCCGATGGCTTGCGCCAAGCTGCTAGCCGACAGTTTGGTCAACGCAGGTGATGCAACATCTATTCGGAGAACGAGATGGCGAACGACACGGAGTGGGTCCAGGACATCAGGCGCTGGTACTTCGGCGGACATCCGCCCGAGGGCGAGGCGGGTAGCGACGGGCATGACAGCCGCGACGAGTTGGCCGTGGGTTACGAGGCGGCGAATCCTCGCCTCCAGACGAGCTGGCCGGACGGGTTGATCGCGGGCGACCTGTAGCGCTCTGTTCGGCAAGGAACGCATGCGGCAGTCGTCCCATGCTCATGCCAGAATCTTGGCGAGCGACTCGGAGCACTCCTGCTCGTCGCAGATCGAAAGCCAGCCATCAACCTCAAGGTTCCCATCGTCATCCTCGACGAGCTGTCGGAGGACGTGATCCGCTCAAGCGGTTCGCTTGATCTCGCCAGCGGCGAGATCTTCGACGTTCGCTACGAAATCGAGCGCGGCGGTTCGCTGGCCATTCCTGCCGCCGACGAGCAGTACGAATTCACCTGCGGCACGCTGTCCAGCGACGGCAAGGACGTCGAGTTCCGGATCGACGTCGACGTCATGCGCGGCACCTACTTCGTCAACCCGACCGAACTGCTCGAGCTCAAGGTGCGCGCCGCCAAGCTGTTCGCCGGTCTCGACGGCAAGGCGCTCGCGATGTCGAACGCGGGTCGTGCAGGCAGCGCGGCTCCGACAACGGCCGAGTCTCCGACTCCCAATCCCTCGCGCCGGCTCCACTAGCGCCGGCCCGATCCCTCACCAGGGATCGATGAAGCGCCCGCCCGGCTCGGGCAGGCACACCGATGCGAGGATCGCGGCGAGCCATGTGCGACTCTCGGCGGGGTCGATCACCGCATCGATCTCGAGCGTCGCCGCCATGTTGATCGCCTTGCCCTTCTTGTACTGCGCTGCCACGAGTCGCTCGCGCAGCTCGTCGCGTTCTGTGCCCTCGACCGCGGACAGCTCCTTGCGGTAGCCGAGCTCGACTGCGCCTTCGAGCCCCATCGCGCCGAACTCGCCGCTCGGCCAAGCCGCTGTGGCAACCGGCGCGTGCAGGCTGCCGCCGGCCATGGCCATCGCTCCAAGGCCGTAGGCCTTGCGGAGGACGATCGCGACCAGCGGCACGCGCAGCTGCGCGGCGACGACGAACATCCGGCTCACGTGGCGCACCTGGCCGCGCGTCTCGATCTCGGGCCCGATCATGAAGCCCGGCGTGTCGATGAGCGAGACGATCGGCAGCGCGTGAGCATCGCAGAGCTGCATGAAGCGCGCGGCCTTGTCGGCGGCGTCGGCATCGATGGCGCCGCCGAGATGCGACGGGTTGCTGGTGAGCAGTCCGACCGGCCGGCCGTCGATGCGGGCCAGCGTGGTCACGACGCCGGCGCCGAAGCCCGCGCGCAACTCGAGCGTCGAGCCGTGGTCGGCGATCGCAGCGACGACGGCGCGGATGTTGTAGACACGCTGGCGCTGCGCCGGCAGCAGCTCGCGCAGCGCAGCCGGATCGCGTGCATCGCGCTCGGCCGTGACGGGACCCCGGAAGAACGCGAGATAGCGGCGCGCGACCGCAACGCCTTCGGCTTCGTCGTCGACGAGCACGTCGATGACGCCGGATCGCGTCTGCACGTCGCTCGGGCCGATCGCGTCGGGCGCGAACGTGCCGAGGCCGCCGCCCTCGACCATCGCCGGGCCGCCCATGCCGATCGAGCTGCCTTGCGTCGCGATGATCACGTCGCAGCAACCGAGGAGCGCCGCGTTGCCGGCGAAGCAGCGACCGGCGACGATGCCGATCAGCGGCACGCGGCCGCTCAGCCGCGCGAAGCTGGCGAAGGTCGGCACGTGCAGACCGGCGACGATCGGCATGTCGACATCGCCCGGCCGGCCGCCGCCGCCCTCGGCGAACAGCACGACGGGGAGGCGCTGATCGAAGGCGATGGCAAGGAGGCGGTCGGTCTTCTGGTGGTTGCGAAAGCCCTGCGTGCCGGCGAGCACCGTCGCGTCGTACGCCATGACGACGGCGCGCGACCGCTCGGTGCCGAAGCGGTCGCCGTCGATGCTGCCGATGCCGGTCACCATGCCGTCGGCCGGCGTGTTGCGGATCAAATCGTCGAGATCGCGCCGGCTGCGCTGGGCGGCATGGGCGAGCGCGCCATATTCGACGAAGCTGCCCTCGTCGCACAGATCGCCGACGTTCTCGCGCGCGGTGCGCAGGCCGAGCGCGTGGCGCTTGGCGACGGCTCGCGGGCGGCTCGCATCGACGAGCAGCGCGTTGCGCGATTGCATCTCGCTCAGGTCGGCGCGCAGCGACGTCGATGCCGGAGCGGCATCGACCGACGACGGCGTGGATGCGGCGCTGTCGATGCCATCGCGATCGATCGTCGCGAGCAGATCGCCCTCCGCGACGACTTC
>Ga0209724_1003567_pt1 | contig 12632 bp, 8 predicted proteins | sample grotaG_FD_184143 | JGI IMG/M metagenome (GOLD analysis project Ga0209724, IMG submission 184143) | Glacier valley bacterial and archeal communities from Borup Fiord, Nunavut, Canada, to study Microbial Dark Matter (Phase II) -... | ecosystem: Environmental > Aquatic > Freshwater > Ice > Glacier ... | reverse complement strand
GGGTTTTCATGAGCAAAATGACCGGGTGATTGTTCGTGATTTGGACAAGTCACCCGGTCACATCTCAATTACTTCCATCCGCCTCCAAGCGCACGATAGAGTGATACCACCGAATTGAGCTGTTGCAGCTGGTCGTTCACACTGTTTAACTGTGCCGATAAGAGGCTTGTCTGTGCATTCAAGACTTCGGTATAGTTGGCAGAACCATAGGTCAGCAATTCTTTCGTGAAGTCAACTGATTTGTTGAGTGCTTCGAGCTGCAATTTACGCAAGGCAATCTTCTGGACCGACCATTCGTACGAACCCAACGCATTGTATACTTCCTGACCTGCTTTTAACAAGGTATTCCGGAAGTTGATCAGCGCTTCTTCCTGCTGCGCCTGTGCCACTTTCAGCCGCGTCACATTCAATTTCTTATTGAAGATTGGCTGAACCAATCCACCAATTACATTGGCAGCGAACGATTTTGCATCAAGCAACTGATTGAGGTCAGCTGCAACAAAACCAGTCGAAGCAGTCAATGTAAGTGCAGGGTAAAAACTGGCATGAGCATTATTGGTGATTTCGAAGGCGCTCATCACACCATACATAGCCTGCATCACATCGGGACGATTGTCGAGCAGCTGCGCAGGAATACCAGTCGTTAAAACCGATGAAAGTGCCAGTTCATCAATTTTACCACGTTCGATGGTTCCAGGCGTACGTCCGAGCAAAAGGCAAAGGGCATTTTCGGTCTCACGAATCTGCTGTTCAAGGTCGGGAATGGTTACTTCGGTCGCATAACGGTTGGCTTCGCTTTGAACAACAGCGGCGCCGGTCACTTTTCCACTCTCCTTCAACACCTTAATAGTTTCAAACAGATCGATGTTGTTTTTCACCGTCTGCCGCGTGATAACAAGTTTCGCATCCAATCCGACAAGGCTGTAGTAAGTTGATGCAATTGTAGCGATCAACCGTGTTTGAACCGCTTTTTGACCTGCATCGCTCGAAAGCAAATTGGCATAAGCCGCCCGTTTCGAACTGCGCAGTTTGCCCCAGAGGTCAATCTCCCAGCTTGCTTCGAGACCCAGCTGATAAGTGCTCACCTCGCGTGGTCCGTCGGGATAAATCGACTCCGGATTACGAACATAAGAGGCAGTTCCTTTGCCATTGATTCCAGGCAACAAGGCTGCCCTGCTTTGCGAAAAATAGGCTTCAGCTTGATAAACCCGTTGTACTGCAATCAACAAGTCGGGGTTGTTATCCAATCCTTCCTGAATAAGCTGTTGCAGGTAGGTCTCTGTGAAGAGTTCTTTCCATGGCTTGCCGGCCATGTTTGCCGTATCGGTTGTTGCCTGACTTCCGTAAAGGTTGTCGGTATTGACGGTATCGCGCTGGAAATGTTTTGAAGTGTTGCAAGAATACAGCACTCCGGCAAATCCGGCGATCAGGATGATATATTTGATTGAAGATGTCTTCATAATTGTTCTGTTTCTTGGTTCCTTAATTCTCGTATTCATCAGATTCCCCTTCCAAACTGTTCATCTCCGAAATGGGTTGTTTTCCCGGTTTTGATACTTTTTCCTGGAGGGTCTGGAAGATCACAAACATAGCCGGAATCACGAGGATACCGATCATTGTTCCGATGAACATACCACCCACTGCACCAACCCCGATCGAACGGTTGGCATTCGCGCCAACTCCACCGCCGATTACCAACGGAATCAATCCAAATATAAATGCGAACGATGTCATTAGAATAGGTCGTAAACGTGCTGTAGCTCCTTCGATGGCCGCTTGAACGATGCTCATTCCGCGGTGACGACGTTGCAGCGAGAACTCAACAATCAGGATCGCATTCTTTGCCAGCAATCCTATGAGCATGATCAGGGAAATTTGCAGGTAGATATTATTCTCAACACCCATCATTTTGGCGAAGATGAATGCACCTGCAATCCCGATAGGTAGTGAAACAATGATCGAAAGTGGTAAGATAAAGCTTTCGTATTGTGCTGCAAGCAGGAAGTAAACAAAGATCACACTCAGGATAAAGATCAGGATGGATTGGTTACCCGAAGCCATCTCCTCGCGGGTTAAACCCGAGAATTCGTAGCCGTAACCTTGAGGCAGTGTTTGGGCAGCCACTTCCTGTGCGGCCTTAATAGCATCACCCGAACTGTATCCGACGTTTGGCGATCCTGTCACAGCAATCGAGGTGTACATGTTGAACCGGGTAATAGCCTCCGGGCCGAAAACCCTCTTCAACGAGATGAATTCAGAAATCGGGGCCATCTCACCAGTTGATGTACGTACAAAGATGTTGTTCAAATCGTCGGGGTTTCCGCGATATTTTGGTTCAGCCTGAACCATAACCCGGTATTGTTTTCCAAAGCGGTTAAAGTCGGAAGCATAAAATCCGCCAACATATCCCTGCAAAGAAGATAAAACTGAACTGACCGAAATACCCGACTGTTTGCAAAGGTCCGCGTTTACCGCTACCTGGTATTGCGGAAAGTTAGTATTGAAAGCAGTAATTGCATACTGAATCTCGGGACGTTGATTCAAAGCTGCAAGAAACGTGCGGGAATTTTGTTCAAATACTTTGATGTCACCGCCGGTTTTGTCTTCCAGCTTCAGCTCAAATCCTCCCGAAATACTAAACCCTGGCACCATTGGAGGCGTGAAGATGATCACTTTTGCACCTTTAACCTGCGAAGTCATCCCATACAATTTTCCAATGATGGTATTGATATCCTGACCTTTCTCTTTTCTTTCTTCAAAAGGTTTCAGATTGCAGATCAACATACCATATGAACTGCCTTGTCCACTAATCAGCGAATTTCCTACAATAGCCGTTCTTGTATTCATTTCGGGAATGCTTCCGACGATCTGGTCAACCTGCTGAACAATTATTTTTGTCTGTTCCAATGACGTCGCCGGAGGAAGACTGATATCAATAAACATTCGGCCGGTATCCTCGGTTGGAACAAAACCGGTAGGTGTGGTTTTCATCAATAGCCATAAACCACTGGAAAAAAGGATGATCATTGCAACAGCGATCCATTTGCGGGCCATAAAGAAGTGTGTTGTCTTTTTATAGCGGGAGGTCATGGCATCGAACGAAACATTGAATGCTGTATAAAACCGGGCCATGAAACCTTTGTTGTGCAATTCGTTTTCGTTGTGTGGTTTCAGGAATATAGCGCAGAGGGCTGGACTTAAAGTCAATGCATTGATAGCCGAAATGACAATCGCCACAGCCAGTGTAATCCCAAACTGTTTGTAGAATACGCCGGTTGTCCCTGTAATAAATGTTACAGGAATAAATACTGCCGACATTACAAGGGTAATCGAAACAATCGCAGTCGATATTTCATCCATTGCTGTAACCGCTGCTTCCTTCGCATTTTTTGCCCCCTGATCAAGTTTGGCATGAACGGCCTCGACGACGACAATGGCGTCGTCGACCACAATTCCGATGGCAAGCACGAGCGCAAACAAGGTGAGCATATTGATCGTAAATCCAAACAGATTCAGAAAGAAAAAAGTACCAATAATGGCTACCGGAACAGAAATCGCCGGAATCAGCGTCGCCCTGAAATTCTGGAGGAATACAAATACGACGATAAATACAAGGATGAATGCTTCGAGTAAGGTAGTGAGCACTTTCGAAATCGAACTGTCGAGAAACTCATTGGCATCAACCAGAATCACGTATTTCACACCGGTTGGAAATGATTTTGAAGCCTCCTCAAGGACCTTTTTTGCTTCAACAATCACATTACGGGCATTCGAACCAGGCGCCTGAAATACGGCCATCGCGATACCTGGCTTATTCATCGAAGTAGTTGCAACCGAATAATTTAATGCCCCCATTTCGACGCGAGCTACATCCTTCAGACGTAATATATTACCGCTTTTGTCTGCTTTTATGACGATATTCTCAAATTCGGTGGTCTGTGCAAGCTTCCCTTTATATTTGAGAATATATTCAAACGACTGACCGTTCGATTCACCCAAACGTCCGGGAGCCGCTTCAAGGTTTTGTTCACTAAGGGCGGCAATGACATCCGAAGGTATCAAACCATACGTCGACATCACATCAGGTTTCAGCCAGATACGCATTGCGTAATCTTTAGCACCGAAGACCATCGCCTCGCCCACCCCGGTTACACGCTGAATCTGCGGCATCAAGTTTATTTTACTGTAGTTTTGAAGGAATGTCTCGTCGAATTCACCGTTTTCGCTAAACAAACTAAATACCATCAGCATACTGTTTTGACGTTTAGCAGTGATCACACCAGCACGAGTCACCTCTGCGGGAAGCAGACTGTTGGCACGTGCTACACGGTTTTGAACATTCACAGCGGCCATGTCGGCATTGGTTCCCTGTTTGAAAAACACTTCGATGGTTGCCGAACCATTGTTATTGGCAGTCGAAGCCATATAGGTCATGTTTTCAACCCCGTTGATCTGTTCTTCGAGCGGGATCACCACACTTTTAAGCACTGTTTCGGCGCTGGCTCCCGTATAGGAGGCCGAAACGCGGATCGTCGGAGGCGCAATATCTGGGTACTGCTCAATCGGCAGCGTGATCAGCCCCAGAACCCCCAGTATGACAATTATAATTGAGATGACCGATGATAGAATCGGTCGTTCTATAAATCTTCTGAACATGGTTTTCTATGTATTTTTATGTATATCCGTAAATTTACCAGGTGTAAGTTAAAAGTCATTTCATAGTCATTAAGTGGTCATTAAATGGTCATTAAGTTGATATTAATTTGTCATTTGGTGGTCATTTGGTGGTCATTAAGTTGAATTTAAGACTAAAAATGACTATGAATGACTATAAATGACCATGAATGACTATGAATGACTATAAATGACCATGATTGACTTTAATTGACTATAAATGACCATGAATGACTATAAATGACCATGACTGACTATGATTGACTATGAATGACTATAAATAACTATGATTGAGTATGAATGACTATAAATGACCTCCATAAAATTTAAGTCAATTCTATTGTTTTATAACCTTGTTATCAACTGGAATGTTTTCAGAAAGGCTTCCTGTTTCGACAACTTTGGGTTTGATTTCGGTATCGTTGCGTAAAGCTGCGATTCCCTCAAGTACAACCTGGTCGCCAGCTTTCAATCCACTGGTCACAACGTATGAATCTTTAAGGTTACCAATCAGCACTTCAATCTCGGTATTATGAACTTTATTGTCTGCACCTACTACATACACAAAGTGTTTTCCCTGTAATTCAAAGGATGTTTTTTGCGGAATAATAATTGCCGAATCGATGTATTGCGGAATGCGTACAAGGCCACTTCCACCGCTGCGTAAAAGACCTTCGGGATTTGGAAAACTTGCACGAACAACCACAGAGCCTGTCTGCTGATTGATCAATCCACTGGCGGTCTCAATGCGACCGGCATGCTCATAAGCAGAATTATCAGCCAGAATCAGCGAAACGCCAGGTAGTTTGGAAAACTTCTCCTGAAGGTTTTTTCCTTCCAGTCCCCTGGTGATGGTGAGGAATTCTTTTTCATTGAATGAAAAATAGGCATACATATTAACAGTGTTCGAAACTGTTGTGAGCGGTTCAACGGTTGAACTACTTACCAGACTACCCACCCTGAACGGAAAAGTTCCGATGGTTCCTTCGGCAGGACTTGTAATCCGTGTGTATTGCAGGTTGGCATTTGCATTCTCAAGGTTTGCCTTGGCTTGTGCCAATTGGGCTTCCTTCGATTTTTGTGTTGATTCAACCGACTGCAGGTCAAACTTGCTGATAATGTTCTTCTCAACCAGCGGTTTGGTTTTTTCGACATTGACCTGCGCAATGATCACATCAGCTTCGGCTACTTTTACCTGGGCTTCAGCAGAACGAACCATCGCCTGAATATCGTTGGCGTTCAGACGAAAAAGTACCTGACCTTTCTTTACGACCGCACCTTCATCGACCAGGATCTGCTCGATATACCCGACAATTTTAGACCTGATCTCAACGGTCTGCTGCCCTTGTAGCTTCGTAGGGTAATCCTTATATAATTGGGTTGATTGCGGCTTAACAGCAATTACAGGATATTCTTTTATCGCTCCTGCACCACCGGGTTGCCCGGCTTTTGGTTTATTATTACACGAAATTGCTGCAACCATCATCAAAACGATTCCCAGCTTTCTAAATTGCATTGTCATGTTCATATTGATTTTTTGTGTATTTTCTAATTTAGTTGATTAAGTCCACAATTAATAAGGTCGTCTTCCGCCCCTCCGTTCTCCTGAATTTTTCCAAGCACATTTCGGAATATTTCAAGGTCGGTCTCAGAAATGCCCGAAAGTAATTTACCCGATAACTCAGATGCTATTTCCTTCATTTGGTTTAATATCTCAAACCCTTTTTTTGTAAGAATCAGGTTCTTCTTTCGTTTATCCTCTTTGTTTGTAAGCCTGACAACGTATTGATTCCCGAGTAAACCATTGATTTGACGAACGATAATTGACTTATCCTTCTGTAGCTGGTTCGCCAGATCCTGTTGTATCAGATCACAATTCGAATTCAACAGATGTAAAATAACAAACTGGTCGAATGTCAGTTCAATCTCCTTTTCCTTGAATTCAAAAGCCAGTTGATTTCTGAAAACCCGGAGGCTTTTGCCCAACATGTATCCCAGTGGTTTGCTCGATTCCATTTAATATTTATAATTGGTCAAAATAAACTTAATTAGTTGACACATGCAACCAATATATATTAAGGAAATATTAAGGATATTGAATGGAAGATTTTATTGACCAAAGCCCTTTTTCTGAATCTCTTTGTGAAGATTTGGGATTTCTTTCAAAGCTGCTGAACCATACCATGGATGTAGTTCCATAATCAATGTTCCTGCCTTGACTGCCGGATCGGTTGATGTGAGTTGCCTTGCTTCCTCAATTGAAGCAACATCAAAAATATAGATTCCCCGTAATGTCTGATCATCCATAAATGGACCAGCTAAAATAAGCTTGCCTTCTTCAGCCATCCTGTTAATATTTTTCATATGTGCTTTCTGCAATTCAGCCCGTTGAAGCGAATCGGTGAGCCTTACAGGACCAGCTTTTAGAAAAGCGATCACATATTTTTTCATCCCTAAATCATCAGCACCAAGCTTTTGCGCCAATTCTGCATTATACTTACCGGGGGAGGTTGATTTCTGTTGTGAATTTGCGTGAAGGACAGACATCGTCAAAAGGGTGAAAAGAAGAAATTGTAGTTTCATCATCAAGTATTTTTCATGATAACAAGCTACCCACCAAATTGTTCGTCTGTGATGATACTAAGAAAACACCTGATAAACAATACGAAGGCTTCATTCGAAAAAGCACATTAACCTTCTGCCTTCATCCTCTTCCTACTTTACCTCCGTCACGTCGCCAAGCACCTTTTGAAACAAACGCGCACACAATCCTAACAGACCAGAGTGGTCGTCAATTTCGGAGATTTCGATGCGGACAATGCTTGATATTTTTTCGAGACAATCCTGATTCAGCGTCTGTTGAATAGGTGTCAGAATAAATTGCTGCGCCTTGGAAATGGGTCCGCCAAGCACAATAATTTCAGGATTCAATAATTGTATCAAAACTGCCAGCCCCTTGCCAAATGAGTTACCCACCTTGTTTAAGATAGAAATCGAAAACTCATCGCCTGCCCGGGCTGCATTCACAACATCTTCGGGTTGTAACGATGAAAGATGATCTGCAAAGCGGGTTGTTAATTGAGAAATTGTTCCTTCTTCAATTCCACTAATCGCCATATTCAGAATACTTTGAGAAGATGCAATGGTTTCGAGACACCCTCTTTTCCCGCAGTAACAGAGGATTCCATTCTCTTCGAGCTTGATATGACCAAATTCCCCTGCAAATCCAGTCGATCCGCCGTACAACTGTCCGTTAAGGATCATTCCCAAACCAAGTCCCCAACTCCAATTGATCACCAACGCATTGCGCGAGTCTTTCGCTTTGCCAAAGATAAACTCGCCCAAGGCCTGCATTCTGGCATCATTGTCGATATAAATCGTCTTGCCAAACCTCTTTTTCAGGGTTTTACCAATATTTTGATAAGCCTCATTTTTGATCGCATAGTTGATGCCTGTAACCGAATTGACAAGACCAGGCATATAAACACCCACAGCCACAATCTTAGAATCGTCGATTCGCGCTTCATGAATCAATTCCATTGAAACATTGTGAAGTTTTTCGGCTAAATCGGGATGATTTACATTCGTTTGTACGGTTCGTACTTCGGTAACAAGCTCATTATGACTGTCAAAAATTGCCACTTTTGCGCTGTAATGCTCAATTCCTATGGTAATTACATAAAAAGCTCCGGCGACAAGACTATATAATGCAGGTTTGCGTCCACCACGCGAATCACCGATACCGCTCGTCATCACAGCACCAAGCGCAATCAACTCATCAAGTAACGTTTTGGTCGTTGGAAGGCTGACACTGATCTTTTGACTCACTTCAGCAGCCGATACAAACCGCTCTTCATAAAGATATCGCAGAATCATCTTCCGGAGCCTGTAACGTTTTAGATTATTAATTGATAAATGCTTAGCCTCTTCTTTTGTAATCAGAATCATATTTCCGTTTGGTTGTATTTTCGTACTGCAATTTAGGAATTATCCACCTTAATAAAAACATTCCTTATCTATTCAGTGGTTATTTAGTTTTTTTATAAAGAGAGGAATGCTTTTGAAGATTAGAGATTAAATGATCAATGGATGAAAGATGAATGCCAAATTGACGAATTCAAAACCTGATGTTGTACTTTAATTTAAATCGCAAAGCACTCTCATTCATCACATAGCGCTCCAATGGTTTCGAAAGGTTTGAGGTCCAGGCCACAATGATTTCGTTTCCTGGTTTAACGATCCACTGAAACCTTGACTGTACCCCAATGGTCTTTGAACTGTTATCGTACTGAAAATAGTTGTACAACGTAATATCAGGACTAAAAAGTACATTGGCATTGACCTGGTAGATGCGTGTGGTAAAATTGCCTGCCGGCAGACTTACCTCATTCTGCTTGTATTTTGCACCGAGAAAGAAGGGTACTGCAATCTTATAATTAGCGCCTATTGAAAAGTCTCTCCGGTCGCCATTGTAGAAATCGCCCCAGACAAATGAGCAATCACCGGCAAAATTGCGGCTGCCGGCAGTCAGCAATTTCAAAGTGTGACGGTAGAATTCATACTCCCCGATTGGAATTACATAAGTTGAAAAGATTTTAAACTCCTTTTCCAGGTTCTCGAAACTTTGACTGATTGAATAGGAAAACTCCTCACCCGATTTAAACCGCAGGCTCAGCGGCGAAAAGTCGATTGAGCGGGTTTCGAGCACATTCGAAAAGTTGACAATATGATCGAATCCTAATCCGGAATAGACCTGCAAAAGTCCCCACTTATTGGGACGAGGTCCAATTTTAATGTTTCCATACGATTCCTTGATATTGGTCCTGGGAACAAAGCCCATTCCTGCCACAAAATTTTCACCAATCTCATGATGCCCCAGACTGAACGAGAGAAAGTCGTTCGGATAAGTAATTGTTCCACCCCAGGATAAATCACTATCGGATAACCCTTTTGTATTCGACTTCAATCCGAATAAAATAAAGGCCAGGTTTTTATTGCCATGAAGTTTGGAGGTGGCCAATTTCATATCCATCCCGCCAACAAAGTTTTCACCCTGCGAAACCGCATTTCCGTAAGTTCCTATCACCCCGATCGACGATTCCGGTCCGATATTTCTCGAAACCCTTGCAACCGAAAAATTGGAGTTGCCCACAGAACGGTCATCATTCACATGTATCACACCCAGGTTCCATTTGCCAATCGTTCCAACAAGCTTTCCGGCATAGTTGATTTGTAAAGGCAATCCATTGCTATCCAAACCCATCCGACGCGAGAAAAACGGGATAATCCCTTTACCATAAGGATTAGAATCATCGCCCTGAATTCCGAAAGAAAAATGGCTCGATCCGTCGAGAAAAAAGTCCCGCTTTTCAGGAAAAAGAAGGTTGAAACGGGTCAGGTTAATCTGGCGATCATCGACCTCTGTTTCAGCGAAATCGGTATTAATTGATAACGAAGACTTCAAACTTGGCGTAATCTGGTAGAACATATCCAATCCGCCATCAACATGGTATTTATTCTTGATATCGCGCTTGGTATCCATCCCTCCAACGACATATGGCGAAAGATCCAATCCGATTCCCTGTGTAATATTTTGGATACCCTCAATCAATCCGGCATCGGAGACCTGAAATTTATAGCTGTTGATGTTGGCTGTTGGCCAGTACGAAGATTCGAGTTTTCGTTTGATATGCCGGATAAATTTAATTCCCCACGTCGTTTGATTCTTATCGAAACCGATTGTTTTAAAAGGAATTGCCATCTCCGCTTCCCAGCCATCTTCAACAATCCGCGCTTTCCCTTCCCACAGGCCATCCCATTCTTTATTGAAAACCGCCCCATTTTCGCTGATGGTAGCATCACCAATCGAACCTCGTGGCCCGATCTGGAACCAGTATCCATTCCGGTGATCGAGGTAGGTATCCAGAATAACCTGAATCCTGTCATCATTACCCAGACTAACATCACGCGCCATCTCTTTGGCCGTAATCTTTTTAGGATCGTCGTAACATTTGATGCCAACATAGAGATGACTGGCATCGTAACAAACGTAAAACAGGGTCTTTTCCGAAACTGGTTGACCAATATTGGGTTCACGCTGAAAAAGTTCACCAACCTGGGCAGCATCGATCCACGCTTCGTCGTTTAAATGTCCGTCAATTGTGGGTGATTTTGAGACATAAACTCCTTTAATGGAGGGCTGTGCAATGGTCAATGTTGATATCAACATAAAAAGTGAGAGAAACCGCAACGAACAACTCATAATATGGGTCTAATTTAATAATCTGCCGAACCCCAATAAATTGTTCTACAACTGTTTATTAATAAACAGAATTTATGAGAGAATTTGAAGGAATGCGCAACCAGAAAGCATTTAATTTCAGGTGCTGAAAATACAAAAAAAAGCACAAGAATACATCATTAAGAATAAAGCAATTAAAGCATAAGTGTATAGGAAGAAAAGCCGAAAAATCCAATCCGAAAGTATACCAAGTCAACCCTTCAATGACGAAAATTGAATGGCTAAGGCTGATTACGTTTATTAGTTAATTCTCTGAAATTTAAATAATTGCATCTATCTTTTGCTGAGTCCGTATGTAGGGGATCGTAAGTGTACTGTTTGGCGATCGTAAGTGTAGTGTTTGGTGGTCGTAAGTGTAGTGTTTGCTGGTCGTAAGTGTAGTGTTTGGCGATCATAAGAGCAGTGTTAAACGCGTGAACGCATGGACGCAGAAAAGAGAACATACGGACTCACGATTCAGAACATACGAATTTGGTAAATCATAAATACGAAGGTTGAAAGAAATGACATAAGGAGCAGCTAAATATCGTATTCGATGGATCGTTACAAATCAACATCTTTCCGGTTGATTTTAGTCTTTGCCTGAACCCGTTTTGACTCAAGCCTTCTTTCAACAGATGCCTTGGTTGGTTTTGTTTGATGTCGTTTCTTTTGGGGGGTAAGCGCCTTTTCAATAAGCAGATAAAACTTTTCAATCACATTCTCTTTGTTTTTGAGTTGGGAACGCTCCTTCTGTGAAACAAGGATTAACTCTCCAAGATTATTAATTTTATTAATCAGCTTACCGGAAATAATCGCCTTTTCGTCATCAGTCAGCAAAGCAGAGTCGACAACGTGAAAGCGCAATTCCACTTTTGTGCTCACCTTATTTACATTTTGGCCTCCAGGCCCTCCGCTTCGTGAGGCCTGAAAAACAAATTCATCCTGAAAGTCTCTGTCACGAATGTCCATTTGCATTAATTTTCTACAATTCTAAGCAAAAAAACGGTTGGTTGGCAGGTATATTTCAGGAACATGTTTTGAGGCATCGAAAAGTGTCCTAATTTTGAAGGAGAAACAGATTTAGAAATATTACAACAGAAAAGGATGGACATTAAAATTGAATCAAGCTGGAAAGAGCATCTAAAGGATGAGTTCGAAAAACCGTATTTCACCGATTTAACCAAATTTGTAAAAGAGGAATACACCACACAAAAGATATATCCACCCGGAAAGCTGATTTTCAATGTATTCGAAAAATGTCCTTTCGACAAGGTCAAAGTGGTCATCCTGGGGCAGGATCCTTACCATGAACCGGGGCAGGCACACGGACTCTGCTTTTCAGTTCCCGATGGTATTAGTTTACCACCTTCGCTTCAAAATATCTTTAAGGAAATTAAAAACGACCTGGATATTCCGGTTCCCAAATCGGGAAACCTTGAACGCTGGGCGGAACAAGGGGTATTTTTACTCAATGCAACGCTTACCGTTCGCGCACATCAGGCAGGTTCGCATCAGAAAAAAGGGTGGGAAACATTTACGGATAATGTAATCCGAATGCTTTCCGACTCCGGGGAACATCTTGTATTTCTGCTTTGGGGAGCTTATGCCCAACGAAAAGGTGAACTGATTAACGCCAACAAACACCTGGTATTAAGCTCAGTTCACCCTTCTCCAT
>Ga0209724_1003566_pt1 | contig 12634 bp, 4 predicted proteins | sample grotaG_FD_184143 | JGI IMG/M metagenome (GOLD analysis project Ga0209724, IMG submission 184143) | Glacier valley bacterial and archeal communities from Borup Fiord, Nunavut, Canada, to study Microbial Dark Matter (Phase II) -... | ecosystem: Environmental > Aquatic > Freshwater > Ice > Glacier ... | reverse complement strand
GAGTTGTTCTTTCTGAGCTTGAGTGAGGCGGGCTGGTTTACCGGGCGGGGGAGTATGCCGGAGGGCTTCAGCCCCTTGTTCACTTACTTTTTTGAACCATTGGCAGACCGCCCCGGCACTTACACCTGGAGCTTCAGCAATTTTATTTTGTTTCCAGCCCTTGGTTTTCAATTCCAGGGCTTGTATGCGACGGGCTTCTCGCCAGTCGTGGGGTTTTGTTTTACTATTCATTTTACTAAAGTTAGCTTTTTTTATGCCATCTTTAGTTCTTTTCGCTCAGGTCTATAGTACCATAATTGGTCGGACACCCGAAGAACTCATCGGCAAATCATATTTTAGATATATTCATCCTGAAGATGTGACGACAGTTAAGGCTGCTTTTTCCGAGATATTGAGTTGCCCAGGTGAATCAATTTCAGTGGAATTTAGGAGACAAGATGTTAAAGGTAATTGGCGTCATTTTGAAATTGTAGCCAATAACCTACTGGATAATCCAAGTGTAGCCGGGATTGTGATTAACCCCCGGGAAATTACCCAGCGGAAACAAACAGAATTTCACCTAGAACTGCTAGAAAGAGCCGTAGCCAAAAGTAGCAGTTCTATTGTCATTACCGATTGTTCACAGCCTGATAACCCGGTTATTTATGCCAATCCCAGCTTTGAACAGGTTACCGGTTACGAGATTAGAGAGGTTTTGGGTAAGAACCTCCGCTTTTTGCAGGGGGATGCGCAGGATCAACCTGATCTTATAAAATTGAGAATGGCAATAAAGAAAGGACAGGGATGCCAAGTAGTCCTCCGCAATAAGCGTAAGGATGGCACTTTTTTCTGGAATGAACTAATTCTTTCGACGGTTCACGACGCTGGTGGAAGGTTAACTAACTTTATCGGCATCCAAAATGATGTTACCCCGCGCATAAATCTACAAATCGAACAGGAGCAAACTACACGGGCAGTTCAAGAAATGCACCAATTTTTGCAGACGACACTGGACGCTATTTCTTCCCACATTGCGGTATTAGACCCAGTTGGTAAAATCCTGACTGTCAATGAGGCCTGGCGGCGTTTTGGACGGGAAAATGGAGTACCCTATACAACAGATTATATTGGGAGTAACTATCTTACAATCTGCGAAGCCGCAAATGGACCATTTTCAGAAGAAGCAGAAGCCGTAGCCAAAGGTTTAAGGGCGGTGATTGAGGGGCAACAGGATGAATTTTATCTTGAATATCCCTCCAACACTCCTACTACTAGGCGCTGGTTTATATTGCGAGTTAGCCCCTTTAACGAATTAGCCCCCCGCCGAGTAGTGATAGCGCACACCGATATCACTGAACATAAGTTGGCAGAAGAAGCTTTACATGCAAGCGAGGCTAAATTCCGGGTTATTGCCGAAACTTTGCCGGTAGGATTGTTAATAGGGACGAATGAACGCTTTCTGTATGTTAATGAAGCCGTTACTGAAATGACAGGTTATGCAGTAGAAGAATTAACCCATATGGCTCCCATTAGCCTGGTGGTGCCGGAAGAACGCGAGAGGTTTATGAAACGGGCTGCCGACAGATTCAATGGTGAAGATGTTCCTTCTCGGTACGAACATAATATGCTTACTAAAAGTGGTGAGATTCGCCAGGTTTATACCAGTGTCAATTCACTTGAGTTCCAGGGACAACTTGCGTTATTGGCAATTAGTATTGATATTACCGAAACTAAACAAACTCAGGAAATCTTACATCGTACCGAAGAGCATCTTCGCCAATCTCAAAAAATGGAGGCGGTAGGTCGTTTAGCTGGGGGTATTGCCCATGATTTCAACAACCTCCTGACGGGAATAAGCGGCTTCAGTAATCTTATCCGAATGCGCCTAAAAGCGGATGACCCGCTCAAGGCGGATGTTAATGAAATTATCAAGGCGGCTGACCGTGCTGCTAACCTTACTGCTCAACTTCTGGCCTTTAGCCGCCAAACTAATTTGCACCCTAAAAAAATAAACCTTAACGAACTGGTGAAAAACCTGGAAAAGTTGCTGCAACAGGTTATTAGTGAGGATATTGAGCTGCTTACTGACCTTGCTCCTAATTTGGGTAATGTGCTGGCTGATCCAGGTCAAATGGAACAGATAATTATGAATCTGGTTATAAATGCTCGAGATGCACTGCCTGAAGGTGGCGAAATTTCGATAATATCCAAAAATGTGGAATTGGATAAAGTTTATGCAGCTCAACAGGTAAGCGTTCAACCAGGTTCTTATGTTATGTTGGCTATAAGTGACAATGGTCAAGGTATACCACCCGAAATAAAAGAACGGATATTTGAACCGTTTTTCACTACTAAAGAGGTAGGCAAAGGCACAGGCTTAGGACTTTCAACGGTTTATGGTATCGTGAAGCAAAGCAGTGGGAATATCTGGGTTTATAGTGAACCTGGAATTGGTACTACCTTTGAGGTGTACTTACCCCGGTTGGAAAAAGATGCACAGCTAGAACTTGTTGAGAAAGGTCGTTTGGAAAAAGATTTTGGTAACAGCGCAAAGAGCACTATTTTAGTAGTTGAAGATGAGGAGATGGTGCGAAGACTTATCAAACGGGTATTAAGTTCAGTGGGATATAATGTAATTGAGACTAAGTCTGGACCCGAGGCATTGGAATTATTGGTGAATACCGGTTTAGTACCAGATTTAATGATAACAGATATAATTATGCCGAAAATGAACGGGAATGAACTGGCACGACAAGTGCTAGAACGTTTACCAGCTTTGAATATATTGTTTATGAGTGGTTATTCGGACAATCGAATTGTAGTAAAGACCGAATCAAATGCGGCAATTCCAGTATTGGAAAAGCCTTTCACCCTTTCTGGGCTAATACAACAGGTTAATGAGTCACTTTCTAAAGGCATTTCTTAAAACTGGTTCTGTTAGAATCGAGTACAGCCTGATGAAAAACGCTTACAGTAGCCAAAGATTGTGGAAATAGAAAAGTAGTTTGCTAAAAGGGGTATTCCTCGTTAAATTGAAGAAAATTCAGCATCAACAAATTTTCAACCAAAGAGGAAAACCATGCATAATATACCTCTTATTCTCTATCTCAGCAAAAATTTGAACGAATATGGTCAACAAACGGCTGACCGCTGCACTTTTACAACTTTAATCAATGCCAATTTTCCAATTAACCAACTAGCTGGTCATAAAGCTAATTGTAAGCTGCAAGTTACCAGCCTGTTAAAATATCACGGAAGCTATAAGCGTACTAAGCTAATTCACATTGTGGGGAATCGGCGGATGACAGAACTATATCGAGGACTGGTCGAAGTTTTGGAGAATAACGACGAGAGAACCACCAGGCAAGCTGGTGGTGAACGAGGAGGGGACAGCGGGGGCTGTCCCTATGGCTTTGAATTTGGCTCGCCTTCCCTTTTTCAACTTCTTTCAGTTCTTGGGCACTTTTCCACTTTTGCAGTTTTACCTTTTCTTTCTTTGGATTAAACAAGGCTTCTACCTCGTCGTGGATAAGGGTTTGGCTGGCTACTTCTTGCCATTTTTCTGAGGGGGGGTTTATTGCCAAGGGAACTATGCGGTTTTTCGTGATTGCAATAATCTTCCCAGACCTGTAATTTAGCCTTCAGTTCGGGGCTTTTCAGGTCCACTATTGAATAAAACTCCTCCCAATCCGTGCGCTAACTACGTTCGACTTTCCCATTCAGATGGGGAGAACGTGATCTGATCGGCCTAAATTTAATCCCATATTCCAATAATTTTTCCTGAAACTTGTAAGCAAAAAACTCCTGGCTACGGTCAGTTTGGATCCTCTGTATCGGAAAAGGCATTTCCTCAGATAAATGTTCCAGAAACAAAAGAGAATTGGCGGCAGTGCGGCGATGGTAAAGGGAAAGCAGTGGGTAGCGGGTACAATCATCAATAGCGGTATATTGAAATAGTCCGGGTGCAATCTGACAGGTGTCAATTTGAACTCTATCACCCGGAATTGGCCTGGAATACGGATATTTAGTATGCCGGGCTTTACGGTTTTGGCTGAGGGGTAGAACTTGATTTTTGGTTAAGACTTTATGAAAGGTAGCCAGAGAAAGATGGTAGTCGTGTTGTCGAATGAACTCGCTCTGGATACGTCTAGCCCCTAATCTCCTTTTTCTTAATTCGAGGATCCAAAGTTCTTGTTCTTCTAAAACCTTGCGAGGGGCCACAGATTTAGGTTTGTGGCTAAGGCTGGTGAGCCCAGCTTCGCCAAACTTCTCAAAGCGTTTAAGCCCCTATAATGACTTTCAACTACTATTACTTACGATCCAATATCTCCCGCACTTTATTGGCCAGGCTTTGCGGGCTAAAGGGCTTGTGCAAGAAGTTTTGAAGTATATCCTCCTCACTTAACATACTGTACTCTAATACTGACTGGTCGGTGTAACCTGACATATATAACACCCGCAACCTCGGTTGCAAAGAAGTCAAGCGTTGCGCCAGTTCTGGACCACCTATGTGCGGCATTATCATATCGGTAATTAACAACTCCACCTGACCTTGATGCTGCTCAGCCAATAGCAAAGCCTCTCCGCCGTGTCCGGCCTGTAGCACCTTGTAACCGTATTGCTCCAGGATACGGGTCGCCAGGTGGCGTACTCCGTCTTCATCTTCTACCAAAAGTATTGTTTCCCGCTGGTCTTGCTCAATAGTTGGCCTGGTTCCCTCGGTTTTAACCTTTAAGGTTTGATTAACCGCCTGGGCTGCCTCCGAGGATGCGGAAGCGATCGGCAAGTAAATCTTGAAGGTCGAACCATGACCTTCTTTACTGTAAACTTCTATATACCCGCCGCTTTGTTTAATAATCCCGTAAACGGTCGAAAGACCCAGCCCAGTACCCCGTCCCCGTTCTTTAGTAGTAAAAAACGGCTCAAACAGCCGCAAACGCACCGTGTCGCTCATTCCCAGCCCGGTATCGCTCACCGATAAACTTACATAACGACCAGGATTTATGTAAGGATGGTCAAGGGTATACGCCTCATCCACTTCGACGTTACCCGTCTCAAAGATAAGTTTGCCGCCCTTTGGCATCGCATCCCTGGCATTCACCGCCAGATTTACCAGCACTTGTTCGAGTTGACCCTGGTCAGCCTTTACCTGTGACAGCTTAACATCAAGCCGCGTTACCAACTCAATCTTTTCGCCAATTAAGCGGTGCAGCATCCGATTCATTTCACTTACTACTTCATTCAAATTTAAGATGCTAAGTTGTAGCACTTGCTGACGGCTAAAAGCTAGTAACTGGCGGGTGAGACTAGCCGCCCGCTCCGCCGCCCGCTTTATTTGATTTACATCTTCGTAGAGCGGGTCTTGCTCGTTTAAACTAAACAAGATTAATTCGCTGTAGCCTGTGATAGCCGTCAGTAGATTATTAAAATCGTGGGCCACCCCACCGGCTAATTGTCCTACCGCCTCCATTTTTTGAGCTTGCCGCAGTTGGGCTTCACTCTTAGCCAGGCTCTCCTCAGCCTTTGTGCGTTCGGTAATATCTTGTATAATTACCGTATAAAAATTCTGATCGGCGGTATCTACTTGAGAAATAGTAGCCTCAATCGGAAACTCTTCCCCGTTTTGACGTAAGGCTGTAAGAATAGCTGGTAGCTTGCCCATTGCTCGGCTAGTCGTGCCGGTCTGACCAAATTTAGTAATATAAGTTGAATGGGTTTGCCGATAACGTTCGGGCAAGAACCGCTCAAGGCTCGTTCCCGTAGCCTCGGCGGCTTTACAATCAAACATATTTTCCGCTGCCGTGTTAAAAACCACAATACGCTGTTGGCTATCCAGAGTAATAATAGCATCGGTCGCTGAATTAATAATGCCGCTCAAACGGGCTTCGCTTAACCGCAGAGCTTCCTCAGCTTGTTTACTTTGAGTGATGTCTATACCTACTCCACCCACTAGTGCTTGCCCGTTGAGGTCTTGCATAGGAAATTTGTAGCCTAACCAGTAACTAATCGAACCATCTCGGCGTTTCCAGGTTTCGATTTCTTCTAGTACCTGCTGGTTTTCCAGTACCCATTGGTCATGTTGATGGTGCTGCTCGGAGATTTCGGGTGGAAACAAATCCGAACAATTACGCCCTACTAATTCTCCAACATCTTCCAGTTCAAATAGCTCCTGGTAAGCTTTATTTACATAGACCAGCCGGGCAGTTGCATCCATAATAAAAGCGGCGGCGGGAGTATGTTCCATAAAGGCGACAAAACGGGCCTCGCTTTCGAGTAAAGCGGCTTCGGTGTGTTTACGTAAAGTAATATCTTGCACTGTTCCACTCAGGCGTAAGGGTTGGCCCAGTGCGTCATAATAAGCCTGACCCCGACCTTCCAACCATTGAATTTGACCGTCATGTCGCTGGATACGGTATTCGATGTGGTAGTCACTTCCATTCTCCAAAGCTTCTTGGACAACTTGCTTCAGCTTGGGACGGTCTTCGGGCAGTGCCAACTCGACCAATGCCTCATAAGTACCACTAAAGCTACCGGGCCTAAGCCCCAACAGTGGTTCTAAATGGACCGACCCTTCCACCTTACCACTAGCAATATCATATTCCCAGATGCCAATTTGGGCAGCACTTAGAGCAAAGTTGAGCATCTCTTGGCTATGACGTAAAGCCAGGTCGGTTTGCTTGCGAACTGTAACATCTCGACCATTAATTACAATCGCTTCAATCCCCGCTAGGTGCAGCAAATTTTGAGCGTAGGTTTCGACATAATGCCAGCTGCCATCTTTATGCCGAAAGCGAAATTCGTTCTGATGGCTGGTGCCAGGCTTGACCAGCAATTCTTTATGTTGAGCCAGAAGCATCGCTACATCGTCAGTATGTACTAGTTCAAAGCTATTGCGCCCGGCTAATTCTTCCTCGGTATAACCCATTACAGTTGCCACTGCGGGACTTTGATAAAGCACTTCTCCTTTAGCCCCAGTCATAGTAATCATCTCGGTGCTGTGTTCAATCAAAGTCCGAAACCGCAGTTCGCGCCGTATAAGTTCCTCCTCGGCCTTTCTACGGGCAGTTATATCTTTTAAATAAACTGAAATGCCCCCATTTGAAGCTGGGTAAACTTTTAACTCCAGCCAACTGGCGGCTGGTGCATAATATTCTTCAAAATGTACCGGGATTTGCTCGATTAAGATTTGCTGATATTTAGTGTAAAAGGTAGAGTTGATAGTTTCAGGAAATGCTTCCCAGATATTACGGCCCAGTAGTTGCTGGGATGGCTGTCCCAGTAATCGAGTGGCCTCGGTGTTAATGTAAGTAAAACACCCCTCCTGCCCCAGGGTAAAGAAAGCCTCGGTCATATTTTCCAGGGTAGAGGTTAGCTGGTTTTGAACCGCTTCACGTTCTTCCTGGGCGACCCGTAACTCGGTGATGTTTTGAACTATTATCGTACCAACCTTACCGATAGTTGAAGTATTTTTGAGCGGAGCAAAATGTACCAGATAATAATTGTCCCGAAATTTTATTTCAATAGTGTTGCTAGTTCCCTCTAAAGCGGCCTGGTAAAATGGTTTGAGGCTGACCGAGGTTTCAGGGGGCAAGATTTCGTCAAGAGTTTTGCCAAGCAAATCTTCCGGCTTCAAAATAGGGCTGAAGCCAGAACCTTCCGCCAAAAAGTAGCGTAACTCGCTATCAAAAAGCAGCACTGCGCCGTTGGGGAACCCATTAATGAGGGTGCGATATAATTCTTCACTCTTACGCTGGGCTTCTTCGGCTTCAATTCGGGCCGTAACATCGGTCTGGATACCGATAAAGTTGGTTAAATGGCCCAATGCGTCGTAGACCGGCGAGAGATATAATTCATTATAAAACCGAGTACCATCTTTGCGATAGTTACGTAGTACCACCGTAGTAGCCCGACCTTCTTTAATGGCGGCTCTCAGTTCAAGGATGGCAGCTTGGTCCCAGTCGCTTCCCTGTAAAAAGTGACAGTTATGTCCCAATATTTCTTGAGTTGAGTAACCCGTCAGCTGTTCAAAGCCAGGATTGGCATATATAATCGGGTTATCGGGCTGAGTGCAATCGGTGATTACGATACCGCTACGGACAGCCTTTAGTGCCATCTCAAGCAGTGAGGTCTGGGTCAGGTCAGCTTGGGTGGTGCGAAGGCCAGCCGAGAAGGGAGGTGTGGGTGTACTCATAGCTAAACACTTTCTTTTGTGCTGTTATTAAACAAATTATCCGGTTTGGTCTTAAAAGGACTAACGAGGTAGTATCTATAAAACCAGCTACCCGGACACGCTAACAAATTACTTACACTGATATAAGAAGGTTTCTTAGTGCAAGAAACCAAAGTGAACTTATCCAGTGAGATAGCTATAAAAAGATTACAGGAAGCTGATTTGAAGATATTTATTCCTGGCGTTATAGCTGGGAGTAGCTTGTAACTAACTTTGCTCTCACTTTGAAAGTTTGCTCTAGTTCATCTTAATTGCGTTGTACAAAACCAGTAAAAAAAGAGCAAAAGGCCGAACACTAACAAATAAATAGGGTATTGTCAAGTTGCGGAAACGGTAGTGAGAAAATTGTGAGATACTGTTCTCGGTAATTTTAATAAACTTCATTCAAAAGAGAGTAGCCTAATCCACTGAAAACCAAACTGACCAAATCTAACAAAGTAAAGAAGGCCCCCTCATATGAGGGGCATCGCTACCCTAGCCAGATAATTGAAGAAGTGGTTTGGCTCTATTTTTGTTTCGCTTTAAGCTATCGTGAGGTTGAATTAATGTTGGCGAGGCAGGGAATAGTAGTAACTTACGAAACTATCCGCCAATGGTGCTTTAAGTTCGGTCAGACTTACGCGAATGAGCTAAAACGTCGTCGTCCTCGACCTGGTGACAAATGGCATTTGGACGAAGTCTACCTCAAAATCAAAGGCAAAACGGCCTATTTATGGAGAGCCGTGGATCAAAATGGGGTTGTTTTGGACATATTGGTCCAATCGCGTCGGGATACTAGGGCCGCCAACAAATTCTTCAAGAAGTTACTGAAGGGTTTAGAATACGTACCGCGGGTAATAATTACTGATAAATTGAAAAGTTATGGTGCGGCAAAGAAGGAAGTCCTGGTTGGATTGAGCATCGCCAGCACAAGCTGTATAATTTTATAATTTCATCACCTAAACCTATTCGCCTAATTCGTAACCACATGTCTTATTATGGTGTCGCTAGCCGTGGGGTTTTTAACAGCTACGAATTTCCTGAACAGCGATAGGTCACGAAATACGAAGACAGTACACAAGCGGCTTAACAATCAGGCGGAGAATTCGCATCAACCAACCTGAGTTAGAGAAAAAATAATGCGGCGATTTAAATCTGCCGGACAGGCACAGCGGTTTCTTTTAGTCCATGGTCTAGTCCGCCAACATTTCCGCCCAAAACGACACAAAATGACCGCCGCGGTTTATCGAGCCAAAATCCAGGAGCAATTTAAGAGTTGGCAGGAGGTTACTACCCTGAAAGCGGTAGCTTAAAAGGTTAGAGGTCTAGTTTGACCCAGCCTTCAAGCCGCTTGGGTCCTTTTTGAAATTAGTCTATTTGTTCCAAAGCTTAACTTGACAATATCGGTTAAGCCCTTACTGATAGCAGCCAAAGGTTGGGGCAATCGTAAGATGTACCTGACCGATAAGTACGGTTTCCGACCCGGCACAGAATGAGAACCAAAAGCTTCTGCGAGTTTAAAACAGGTGATATTATCAAGGCCATAATTCCCACAGGCAAGAACGCGGGAGTGCAAGTTGGCAGGGTTACAATTCGCCAAAGGCCAAGTTTCAAGGTCAACAGGATAGACGTGCATCAAAAATATTGTCAAAGTGTTCAACGCATAGACGGCTATGCCTATAGTGAGGGGTTAAAGGAACTTGCCGCTTGCGCGGCGTAAAGGGTGGCATTTCCTCTGTTACCTAAAGGCGACAGTCCCACGCCTCATAATTTATGGCAATTGATCCAGACGATATTGAAGCCTTGGATTTCGGGTTAAGGGTGGGCTCAACCTCCGAATATTACGACACTTTCGAGGAAAGCATCGCGGGATTTGATGCCCAACTAGAAAAATTTATTCCTGGCACAGAGGAATATAGCCTTGTCTACTCGCAAAAAGCTGCAAAAGAAGCCTTACAGAGCCAACGATTTACAGGCCCAAAGCGAATGTACAAGCGGCATGGCAAGTAAAAGCGGCGGAACTGGCGGCATAGGCCGCCAGCATATTCCCTAGAACTGTTAGTTCTGCCATTTGGTGGTGGCAAACAAACTGGCGGCCTGGGCTTTATCTTCTTCCCGGCTGAAGATAGTATCGAGAAGTTGCCTGACGCTTTGGGTATCGTTCTCCCAGGCTGCTCCCTCCAATCTTCCCGCTCCCCGATTGTTGGTTTTATGCGTACCCAACCGCACCTGGATAGCCCCGAAAGCATTAGACTCGTGCCGGAGAGCGGCATCTGTGATACCCAAACTTAACTTAATCTGGCTCTGGATTACGGCTGGGTCGAGGCTGCCATCGTACATCCGAAACTCTACGTGGTCACTGTCTCGTCCTTGTACCGACTGGAAGTTTACCCCTAGCCCGTGGCTGTTATAGGTCTGGCGGACAGAGTTCACTGAGGTAAAGTCCCGCTCTGGTAACTGATTAGGGGAACACCACCGCGTACCTCGATGCTTACCCCGCTCAGGATTAGCCGACATCCGATAGACCAAATCCTCGTTTTTCTTAACCAACTTCAACAGGTTATTGTGGTTTTTGGGAGTATGGTCATAATTCCCGCAGGCTACGTGGACGTGACCCCCTGTACGAGTAGTGGCTTTCCCCCCGTTACGCTGAACGATTTCACAGACCTTTTGCAACTTCTCCCAATCTTCGGGGGTATCGTACATGATCGGGGAGATGATTTCACCGTCCACCGTGCTATCTCTTTCAAACCGCCAACGAGTGTAATCAGTAGAACTGTGATAATTCTCCTGTCGGGGAGTGGTGGTTAAGCCTGCCGCGTGCAACTCCTGTCCGATCCGTTGTCTGGCCTCCGACGCTTCCCAATGACCCAGGTGTATCATATCAAACTCAATCTCAACCCCGAAACCTCTACCGCTCCCCCTTGCTCCTAATCCCCCGGTAGCATTTTCGGTTATAAACGGTACAGGCGGTTCGCCCCGTTCTTTTCGCTGCTTGGCCCCGTCATAAGCGGTCTGGAAAGCGGCCATATCTTCGCTGTACTTAACGGCAGGGATTTGCGCGGCAACTACAGCCTCGGCGGTGGCTTGAGCCTGTTCAGATGCAGCTCTGGCCTGGGCCAGTGGTGAGGCGGCGGCAACTGTTGCGGCGGTTTGTTCCTCCCTGGTAGCTCGCGCTCTGCTCTGGCAAATATGTCCACCACTGGCACTCATAAACCTACCGCAATTACCGCAGCGCGGGGACACTAGACGGGCTGGCGGGGGTGTAACCGGGGGGGTTAGTCCCAACTGTTCTGCCGCTAACCGCCGCCGTGAGGCCAGGAAACTACGGGCCATTTCGGAATAGTTACTTCCCGTAGCCACACCCACAAATTCCTGCCCGTCTGCGGGGTTAGCTAGATCATTCAAGTAACCACGTCCTTCTTCGGTTTCCATCAGTCGCCCCAGGCTTTGCCCTCGGTAGCTACCTATCGGCATCACAAATTCGGCGGGGCAATTGTGGCCCCCCTCTCCCGCGAATTGCCCACAGTTGGGGCAACGGGTTGCGGCGGTAGCCTGGGCAGGAGTGCTTTCCTGAGCCGCCTCCAATCTCTGCTCTACCGGGGCGGTTGCGGGTGCTTGGGCTAGGACGGGAGTAGGAGTAACTTCCTGGCTGGGAAAATGCCCCCTGATGTCACGGTTGTAGAGCCGTCCGGCACTTATATTCGGGTCGGTCAACCAGCGAGCGATGTTGGGAGGTACACCCTGATATTGATAAGCCCTGCCATTGTTGAACTGGAGTTCCAATGTGTTACCCGCGGAGTTATAGCCCACCCGCCGGATGACACTAGACTCAACCTCCTGAAAGTGCATCCCGTTGGCACTGGCCTGGGCTGCTGCATCTGCCTCGTCCAACAACCGGGAATAGACGGCCAGACTGGTTTGGTCCTGGGGAAGATAATCGTTGGAGTGGCGGCCTAAATTCCTGGCCCGCTCCAGCACCGCCTGGGGGTCAAGGCGAGTGCTACGCTCTGGCTGTGACCTAAGTTGGTGTTCTATATTAGTAGCTTCGGCCTGTACCTCGGCATAACTTCTCCCGGTGGCGGAGGCGATGCTGCTATACAAACTATTTTGATTAGCCGCTCCCATCCGGGCGGTGTCATTCATATGCTGCCAGGCGTAGAAGGTTGGCCCGTCCGGGGTGTAATCCCCCAAATTATCCAGTCGGTTAAGGATGCGCTGCCGCTGACCATCACTGATATGCTGGTCATTTTCTACCTGCTCAGTCACAACCCGCCGCCATTCCTCCAATGCTTGCCCGGACGGAGCTTGCACATCACCCGCCCGCCCTTCGCCCACCAGTCGGTGGAACAGGTGCAGGGTCTGGACATCTCCCAGGCCGGAACTAGCGCGGGCGTAGCTGGTCATAGCACTGCTGCCGTGATTTGAGCGACAAGACATATTCTT
>Ga0209724_1003564_pt1 | contig 12634 bp, 10 predicted proteins | sample grotaG_FD_184143 | JGI IMG/M metagenome (GOLD analysis project Ga0209724, IMG submission 184143) | Glacier valley bacterial and archeal communities from Borup Fiord, Nunavut, Canada, to study Microbial Dark Matter (Phase II) -... | ecosystem: Environmental > Aquatic > Freshwater > Ice > Glacier ... | reverse complement strand
TCATCATCTTGCGGTTCTCGAGCATGTAGCTCACGCCGCTCGGCACGCGCAGGTTGTCTTCGAGCACGTAGTACTTGCCGCTGCCGTCGGGCTCGGCAGCGCGCACGATGTCGATGCCGGCGATGTGCGAGTAGACGCCGCCCGGCACGTCGATGCCTTCCATCTCCTTCCGGTACTGGGCGTTGCCGAGGACCTGCTCGGCGGGCACGATGCCGGCCTTCAGGATCTCCTGGCCGTGATAGACGTCGTGGACGAAGCGGTTGAGCGCGGTGACGCGCTGGCGCAGGCCGCGCTCCATCTCGCGCCACTCGTGGGCCGGGATCACGCGCGGGATCAGGTCGAAGGGGATGAGGCGCTCGGTGCCGCCGTTCTGGCCGGACGCATCGTCGTCCTTGGCGCCGTAGACGGCGAAGGTGATGCCGACGCGCCGGAAGATGACCTCGGCTTCCTCGCGCCGCGACCGCATCACCTGCGGCGGCTGCTCTTTCAGCCAGCGGTCGTAGCCACGGTAGTGCTCGCGCACCGCGCCGTCGCCAGCCAGCATCTCGTCGAAAGCCACCGCCATCCGATTCCTCCAAATGACGAGGGTAGCAAACTCCGCGCCACGAGTCGGTTCAAGGCACGACGATCGCGCCGGCGTGATGCCAGTAGCGTCGCGCGACGTCGCGCTGGCAGGTTCCGGCTGCCGCGCCGTCGGCCGGCCACGACCAGGCACCGCAGGCCGGGCTGGCGACGATGGCGATGCGGCGCTCGCGGTAGCGGTCCAGCACGTCGGCCGCGGGGTGACCGAAGCGGTTGCGGTAGCCGGCCTGGAACACGGCGGTCTTCGGCTTGACCGCGTCGAGGAACGCAGCGGTCGACGACGTTCGGCTGCCGTGGTGCGGCACGATGAGGACATCGCTCTGCAGGGCAGCGGCGTCGGCCTGCAGCAAAGCAGCTTCCTGCTCGCGCTCGATGTCGCCGGTGAGCAGCGCGCTGCGGCCGCCGCCCGAGACACGGAGCACGCACGACATGGCATTCGATTTCAGCGCCAGGTCGTAGTCGCCGGCGAACGGCCGCAGGACCGCGAAATCGACGCCGTCCCATTGCCAGCGCTGGCCCACCTGGCATCGCTGCGAGCGCCGCGCCAGCGCGATCAGCGGGTGGCCGGCCTCGAGCGACGTGGACATCGCGTCGACCTGCAAGGCGCCGAGCACGGCGCGGGCGCCGCCGACGTGGTCGAGGTCGCGGTGGCTGAGCATCAGCAGGTCGACGTGCTCGTCGCCGCGCGAGCGCAGCCATGGCACAAGGACGCGCTGGCCGGCGTCGCTGTCGCGCGAGTACTGCGGACCGGCGTCGAACAGGAGCACGTGAGAGCGCGTGCGAACGAGCACCGAAGTGCCCTGGCCGATGTCGGCGGCGACGAGATCGAAGCGGCCTTCGTCGGGCAGCGAGCGCGCCGGCCACAGCAGGCCGAGCGCGAGCGGCAGGGCGAGCAAGCGCGCCCGCCACGGCAAGGGCATGACGACGAGCGCCGCGGCGGCGAGGCCGGCGAGCTGGGCCCACGGAGGCGCCGCCGGCACCGTCCACACAGCGCCCGGGATCGCCGCCAGCGCGCCGAGAAAGCCGACGAGCATCTGCACCAGCCACGCGCCCATCGCCCAGAGCGGCGCGACGGCGACGCCGAGCAGGGCCAGCGGCGTCACGACGAGGGTGACGAGCGGGATCGCGACCACGTTGGCGAGGAAGCCGACGATCGAGACCTGCTGGAAGAAGACCAGGGTGAGCGGCGTGAGCCCCAGGGTAGCGATGACCTGACTGCGCAGGCCGTCGCGAGCGCTGCCGAACAGCCGCACGGGCCATTGCCGCCAGCCTGCGGTCGGCACCGCCGCAGCGTCGACGCGCTCGAGTGGCGATGACACCATCAGCAGGCCGACGGCCATGAACGACAGCCAGAAACCGGCCTGCGTCAAGGCCCACGGGTCGAGCGCGGTGACCACGGCGGCCGCGGCGAGCAGCACGACGAGCCACGGCCAGCGGCGGCCGCTCGACTGCAGCAATGCGACCGTCGCCAGCATCCAGACCGTGCGCTGCGACGGCACGCCCCAGCCCGAGAACACGGCGTAGGCCAACGCAGCGGCGACGCCACCGATGCGCGCCGCCAACGGTGCCGCGACGAGCAGCATGGCGCGGTCGCTGCGCCGCCACAGCCAGCCGATGCCGAGGCCGGCGAGCCAGGCGAACATCGTCACGTGCAGGCCGCTGATCGACATCAGGTGGGCGACGCCGGTGTTGCGAAACAGGTCCCAGTCCTCACGCTCGATGGCGCTCTGGTCGCCGACGGCGAGCGCGGCGAGGACGCCGGCAGCGCGTCGATCGGCCACGTTGGCGTAGATGGCGTCGCGGACACGCTGGCGCAGGCGTTCGACCGGATGGCCCGCCGCCGTGTCGAGCAGCAGCGGCGGCGGCGCGTCGCGCACGTAGCCGGTGGCGCGCACGCCCTGCTCGAACAGCAGCAGCTCGTAGTCGAAGCCGTGCGGATTGAGGTTGCCGTGCGGCTGGCGCAGCCGCACCGTGAAGCGCCAGCGCTGGCCGGCGCGCAGCTCGCGCCGCGGCACGACGGACGCGGCGTCTTCGTGGAAACCGGCGTACCAGCCGAGCGCGATCGTCTCGGGCACGGCCGGTCGGCGACCGTCTCCCTCGGCATCGACTTCGAAGCGAAAGCGCTGGCCGCTCGCGCCCTGCTGCGGCAGGCTGGCGACGACGCCGGTGAGCACGAGGTCGCGGCCTTCGAGGTTCGGGTCGAGCCCGTCGGCCAGGCGCAGCGACGCACGCCAGCCGGCGCTTGCAAAGCCGGCGACGGCGAGCGCGACCACGGCGATGACGAAGCCGCGTCGCGCCGCCAGGAGAACGGCGGTCAAGATCACCGCGCCGAGCGCGAGCGCGACATAGACCGCGAGCGGCAACAGCGCGCGCTCCTGCAACTGGCCCGCGACGCCGGCCAGCCAAGCGAGCAGCAACGCCGCCAGCCTGCCGCCGGTACCCGGTCCTCCCATCCTCGGAGTGTAGGATTTGTGCTCAGCCGCCCGACCTGCGAGAACCCCATGTCTTCGATCTACGACCGCCTCACCGACCTCGATATCTCGCTGCCGCCGCTGTCGATCCCCGCCGGCGCCTACGTGCCTTTCGTGCGCACCGGCAACCTCATTTATCTTTCCGGCCACATCGCCAAGCGCGACGGCAAGGTCTGGGTCGGCCAGCTCGGCCGCGACATGACCACGGCCACCGGCAAGAAGGCGGCGCGCGCCGTCGCCGTCGACCTGCTCGGCACGCTGCACGCGGCCGTCGGCGATCTCGACAAGATCGAGCGCATCGTGCGCGTGACCAGCCTGGTCAACAGCACCGCCGACTTCGTCGAGCACCACCTCGTGACCAATGGCTGCTCGGAGTTGTTCGGCGAGGTCTTCGCCGAGAGGGGCGCACATGCGCGCAGCGCCTATGGCGTGGCGCAGCTGCCGCTCGGTGCCTGCGTCGAGATCGAGCTGATCGTCGAAGCGTCGGCCTGACCGATGCGTGCCCGCCGCGCCGCCCCGACCGGCGGCCTGTTCGCCTTCGTCGCCCTCGCCTCGTTCGCCGCCGTCGCCGCGGCGCTGGTCTCGCAGCACGCCTACGGCATGCAGCCGTGCGCCTGGTGTGTGCTGCAGCGGCTGATCTTTCTCGCCCTCGGCGCCGTGGCGCTGCTCGGCCTGGCCTGGCGCGGTCGAACGGGAAGCCTGGTCGCCGCCGTCGACGGCCTGCTGCTCGCGCTCTGCGGCCTGGCGAGCGCCGTCTGGCAGCATTTCGTGGCGGCGCGCTCGGCGTCGTGCAACCTCACGCTGGCCGATCGCATCGTCAGCACGACGAAGCTCGACACGCTCCTGCCCGACGTTTTCGAGGCGCGCGCCAGCTGCGCCGACGCTGCCGTCGCCCTGTTCGGCGTGCCCTACGCGTTCTGGGCCGCGGCGCTGTTCGTGCTCTGCGCCCTGGCCCTGTTGCAGGCGATCCGCGTCGCCACGCGCTGATCGCGTCGGGTACGGAGGCTCAGTCCTCGAGCGGCATCCGCAACGCCGCTTCTTCCGAAATCGCGTTCAGAAGGGCGAACACCGCCGTCTCCGAATAGGCGCCGGGCACCAGCGCCTGGCAGATCGCCTGCGCGGTTCGCAGCCGCTCGTAGATCACCGTCGCCGCGTCGATCTCTGCCTGCGGCGCATGGCCGGCCTGCAGCACGTCGAGCCGCTGGTCGAACGAATCGGTGACGTCGTTGACGATCTTCTTCATGTGACCTCCAGCAGAACTTGAAGCGAGCGACGATCGTAGTGGCTGCCACCGCCGGTCAATGCGAATCGGCAGCGACGACGCGCATCGCCTTCGGGATCGCATCCTGGCGCCGGCCCTTCCTGGCCCGCTTGCCCGCGTAGGGCTCGAGCGCGGCGGCGCGCAGCACCTCTTCGCGCGCCTTGCCGCCGCGACCGGTGCCGACGATGCGCAGCGCCTGCGAGAACACCGCGACGCTGACGACCGCGTCGCCATCGTCGAGATCGACGAGCGTCAGGCCGCGGCCGCCGTTGCCTTGCAGCTTCAGCTCGTCGAGACCGAACACGAGCAGGCGACCCTGCAGCGTCAGGCAGGCGACGCGGGTGGCGCCCGGCGCGACGGCCACCGGCGGCAGCGGCACCTCCTCGCCTTCGAGCACGAGGAAGGACTTGCCACCGCGTTGCCGCGCGGCGAGATCGGCCGCAGTCGCGAGCAGCCCGAAGCCGCCGGTGCCCGCAAGCAGCAGCAGGTCCGTCGGGGCGCCCGCGACGTAGTGGGCGGCCTGCGAGCCCGGCTCGAGATCGATGAGCGACGCGATCGGCTGGCCGTCGCCGCGGCCGCTCGGCAGGGCGGCGACGGCGACGGTGTAGACGCGGCCGTTGCTGCCGAAGACGAGCAGCGCGCCGGTGCTGCGGCAGGCAAAGGTACCGTACATCGCGTCGCCGGCCTTGAAGGAAAGCTGCTCCGCGTCGATCTCGTGGCCCTTCAGCGCCCGCACCCAGCCGTTGAGGCTGACGACGACCGTGACCGGCTCGTCGACGACGCGGACTTCGGCGACGGCGCGCTTCTGCTCTTCGATCAGCGTCCGCCGCTCGTCGCCGTGCGCCTTGGCGTCGGCCTCGATCTCCTTGACGACGGTGCGGCGCAGCGCCGCCGGGCTGGCGAGGATGTCGTCGAGCCTGGCGGCGTCTCCGCGCAGGTCCTTCAGCTCCTGCTCGATGCGGATCGCCTCGAGCCGCGCCAGCTGGCGCAGGCGGATGTCGAGGATGTCGTCGGCCTGCCGCTCGCTGAGGGCGAAGCGGGCGATGAGGGCCGGCTTCGGCTCATCGGCGGCGCGGATGATGGCGATGACCTCGTCGAGATGGAGCAGCACGAGCTGCCGGCCTTCGAGGACGTGGATGCGCTCGGCCACCCGCGCCAGCCGATGACGCGTGCGCTTCTCGACCGTGGCGGTGCGAAAGCGCGTCCACTCGCCGAGCAGCTGGCGCAGGCTCTTCTGCGTCGGCCGGCCGTCGGCGCCGACCATCGTCAGGTTGATCGGCGACGAGCTCTCGAGACTGGTGTGCGCGAGCAGCGTCGTGACGAGCTCCTGCTGGCCGGTGTTGCGACTCTGCGGCTCGAAGACGAGGCGGACCGGCGCGTCTTTGTTGGACTCGTCGCGGACCTTGTCGAGGACGCCGAAGATCGTCGCCTTCAACTGCGTCTGCTCGGGCGCGAGCGCCTTCTTGCCGGCCTTGACCTTCGGGTTGGTGAGCTCCTCGATCTCCTCGAGCACCTTCTGCGCGCTGGCGCCTGGCGGCAGCTCGGTGACGACGAGCTGCCACTGGCCGCGCGCCAGGTCCTCGATCTTCCAGCGCGCCCGCACCTTGAGCGAGCCGCGGCCGGAGGCATAGGCGGCGCGGATGTCGTCGGCCGAACTGATGATCTGGCCGCCGCCCGGATAGTCGGGACCGGGCAGCAGGCGGGCGAGCTCGTCGTCGCCGAGCTGGTCGTCTTTCAGCAGCGCGATTGCGGCCGCCGCGACCTCGCGCAGGTTGTGGCTCGGGATCTCGGTGGCGAGGCCGACGGCGATGCCGCTGGCGCCGTTGAGCAGCACGAACGGCAGCCGCGCCGGCAGCAGGCGCGGCTCCTCCGTCGAGCCGTCGTAGTTGGGGATGAACTCGACCGTGCCTTCGTCGATCTCATCGAGCAGCAAGCGCGAGATCGGGGCCAGGCGCGCTTCGGTGTAGCGCATGGCGGCGGCGCCGTCGCCGTCGCGCGAGCCGAAGTTGCCCTGGCCGTCGATGAGCGGATAGCGCTGCGCGAAGCCCTGCGCCATGCGCACGAGAGCGTCGTAGGCGGCCTGGTCGCCGTGCGGATGGAAGCGCCCGAGCACGTCGCCGACGACGCGCGCGCTCTTCACCGCCTTCGGCCCGGCCGCAGTCGTGAAGGCCAGGCCCATGCGCGCCATCGCATAGAGGATGCGGCGCTGCACCGGCTTCTGGCCGTCGCAGACATCCGGTAAGGCACGGCCCTTGACGACCGAGAGCGCGTATTCGAGGTAGGCGCGCTCGGCGTATTCGGAGAGGGCGACGCTGCCTTCCGCAGGCACCGCGTCGGCGAAGTCGAACAGGTCGTTCATGTCAGACGAGGGTCACGGAGGCGCCGTAGGCAGCGAGCTGACGGTCGTGGGTGATGAGATGGAGCGGCTCGCTGACGGCCTGGGCGACGAGCATCCGGTCGAACGGATCGCGGTGAATCGCCGGCAAGCCGTTCAGCGCGAGGGCGTGGGTCCAGGTCACAGGCAAAGGCTTGAAGCCGGCCGCCGCCGCTTCCTGGGCGAGTCGAGCCGGCTGGGTCGAGAGCTTGCCGACGGCGGCCTTGATCGAGACCTCCCAGACCGACACGCTGCTGACGAACACCGCCTCTGCCTGCAGGATCATCCGGCGGCAGGCCGGAGTCAGCTCTCGTGCATCCCTCAACACCCAGAGCAGGATGTGCGTATCGAGAAGCAGCCTCAATCTGCTGCCTTGCCTTCGAACAGATCGAGCAAATCGTCGGGCAGCGGATCGTCGAAGTCATCCGACTCGACGAACTCGCCCTTCATCGTGCCGAACTTGATCTTCTGCTTCGGCTGGTCGGTCAGCGGCACCAGCTTCGCGATCGGCGTTCCCGATTTGGCGATGATGATCGTCTCGCCGCGGCCGGCCTGCTCGACCAGCTCGGAAAGGCGCGTCTTCGCTTCGTAGATGTTGACTTGCATGGTGTTGACCAAAGTTGGTCAAGTATAGGCGGGCGCTCAGGCCGGAAACCGCTCCCGCAGCTTCAGCTTCCAGAACTTGCCGGTCGAGGTGCGCGGCACGGCGTCGATGACCTCGTAGCGCTCGGGCAGCTGCCACTTCGCGAAGCCGTGGCCGAGCAGGTGCTCGGCGAGGGCGGCGGCCAGCAGGTCGCCGTCGCCACCCTGCCCGGACTTGAGGACGATGCAGGCCAGCGGCCGCTCGCTCCACTTCGGATCGGGAATAGCGATCACCGCCGCCTCGGCGATCGCCGGGTGCGCCATCAGCGCGTTCTCGAGGTCGACCGACGAGATCCACTCGCCGCCGGACTTGATCAGGTCCTTGGTGCGATCGGTGATGCGAACGAAGCCGAGCGCGTCGATGGCGGCGACATCGCCGGTGCGCAGCCAGCCGTCGGCGGTGAACTTGTCGTCGGTGGCCGCCGCGCCGTTCGCCGCGCTCGCGCCGCGGTGATAGGCGCCGGTGATAAAGGGGCCGCGGCACTGGATCTCGCCGACCGACTTGCCGTCGCGCGGCGCGTCTTCGCCGTCGTCGGCGCGGATGCGCACGTCGACGAGCGGCACCGGCACGCCGGCCATGGCGGCGCGGCGAAACATCTCGGCTTCGCCGCGGTCGCGAAGCGGCGTCGACACCGTCGCCAGCGGCGATGTCTCCGTCATGCCCCAGCCCTGCAGGATCGAGACGCCGTGCTTCGCATAGGCGCGGATAAGCGACTCCGGCACGGCGGCGCCGCCGACCATCGAGCGCATGCCTTCGGGCAAGCGCCAGCGCCCCGGCTCCTCGGCATCGGCGCGCTCGAGCCGCTGGATCAGGCCGAGCCAGATTGTCGGCACGCCGAGCGCCAGCGTCGGCGGTACCTCGCGGATGAGGTCGAGCAGGTCGTCGGGGTGCAGGTGCGGACCGGGAAAGACGATCTTGGCGCCGGTCATGACGGCGCCGTAGGGCACGCCCCAGCAGTTGGCATGGAACATCGGCGTCACCGGCAGCAGCACGTCGGAGGTCTTCAGCGCCCAGTTGTCGCCCATGCAGCCGACCAGCGAATGCAGCACCGTCGAGCGGTGCGAGTAGACGACACCCTTCGGCCTGCCGGTGGTGCCCGACGTGTAGCACATCGCGACCGGATCGTTTTCGTCGTGCGCTTCGTACTCGAAAGCATCGCCGTCGCCGCTCGCGAGCAACGCTCCGTAGACGACGCCCTTCGGCCTGCCGGTGGTGCCCGACGTGTAGCACATCGCGACCGGATCGTTTTCGTCGTGCGCTTCGTACTCGAAAGCATCGCCGTCGCCGCTCGCGAGCAACGCTCCGTAGTCGACGAGGCCGGCCGCCGTGTCGACGGGCGCGCCGGAGAACGGGAAGACGATGACCTTCTCGAAGGCATGCAGACCGGCGAACTGGCGCCAGAGCGGCAACAGGATGTCGTCGACGACGAGGAAGCGGTCTTCGGCATCGGCCGCGATCCAGCCGATCTCGTCGGCGGCCAGGCGCAGGTTGAGCGTGTGCATCACGCCGCCCGCGGCCGGGATGCCGAAATAACACTCAAGATGAGCGTGGTGGTTCCAGCTCAGCGTGGCGACGCGCTCGCCCTTCTTGAGGCCGAGGCCCTTCAGCGCCGCCGCGAGCTGGCGGCTGCGGCGATGGAACTCCGCGTAGGTGTGCGTGCGGAGCGACTTGTCGGGCAGCCGCGAGACGATCTCCTGGCCTGCGAACAGCGTGCCGGCGCGCTCGAGCAGATGGTCGAGCGACAGCGGCACGTTCATCATGGTCGACTGCATCGCGTCTCCTTCCGGCCAAGTTGATTCAGGCGGCGCCGGCGACGACCGCGTCGCGCGCTTCGACGAGCGCTTCGTGCTCGCTCGCCAGCATCGACATCACGATCAGCGAGTCGAAGCCGTTGCCGCTGCGCACGCTCTCGCGCAGCCGCCCTTCCTCGACGAATCCTTCGCTGCGATAGAGCGCCAGCGCCCGCCCGTTCTCGCTCTTCACGTCGAGCCAGAAGCGATGGGCACCGAGGTCGCGGAACGCCATGTCGGCGAGCCGGCGCACGCAGGCGCGGCCGTGGCCCTGGTCGTGACTTTTCGCCCGCAGCACCAGCCGCTTCAGCTCGACCGAACCATGCGGGTTGCGGCAGCCCTGGAGGATGACGAAGCCGGCCGATGGATAGCCCGGGCCGGCCTCGACGATGAAGTGGCGGAAGTCGGGGAAGCGCACTGCGCCTTCGTGCTGGACGCGTTCCCACGGCGTGATGAACGGCCGGTTTGCCGGATCGTCTTCGACCGAGCCGACGAAGTCGAGGTCCGACAGCATCGTCGGCCGCAGGCGAAGCGGCAGCGGTGCCTTCACACGTCGACCTCGACGGCGTCGCCGCGCAGCTCCATCAGGTCGCGACGTGCCTGCGCTTCGCCCTTGCCCATGAGGCGCGTCAGCGACGCGACCGTCGCCGCCATGCCAGCGCCGGCGAAGCTCATCGGCAGCAGCCGTCGCGTTTCCGGATTGAGCGTCGTGTCCCAGAGCTGCTCTGCGTTCATCTCGCCCAGCCCCTTGAAGCGGCTGACGCTCCACGAGCCGTCGCGAGCGCCTTCTTTCCTGAGGCGATCGGTGATCGCGTGCAGCTCGCCATCGTCGAGCGCGTAGATCTTCGCCGCCGGCTTCTTGCCGCGCGCCGGCGCATCGACGCGAAAGAGCGGTGGCTTGGCGACGAAGACGTGGCCGCGCTCGATGAGCTTCGGGAAGTGGCGCAGGAAGAGCGTGAGCAGCAGCACCTGGATGTGCGAGCCGTCGACGTCGGCGTCGCTCAGGATGCAGACCTTGCCGTAGCGCAGGCCGGAGAGATCGGCGGCGTCGTCGGGGCCGTGCGGGTCGACGCCGATCGCGACCGCAATGTCGTGGATCTCGTTGTTGGCGAACAGCCGATCGCGCTCGACTTCCCACGAGTTCAGGACCTTGCCGCGCAAAGGCAGGATCGCCTGCGTCTCCTTGTCGCGGCCCATCTTGGCGCTGCCACCGGCCGAATCGCCCTCGACGAGGAAGAGCTCGTTCAATGCGAGGTCGCGGCTCTCGCAGTCGGTGAGCTTGCCCGGCAGCACGGCGACGCCGGAGCCGCGGCGCTTCTCCACCTTTTGCGAAGCGCGCTGGCGCGTCTGCGCCTGGCGGATGACGAGATCGGCGAGCTTTCGGCCCTGCTCGACGTGCTGGTTGAGCCAGAGGTCGAGCGCCGGCTTGACGCAATTCGAGACCAGCCGCAGCGCGTCGCGGCTGTTCAGGCGCTCCTTGATCTGGCCCTGGAACTGCGGGTCGAGCACCTTGGCCGAAAGCACGAAGCTGGCGCGCGAGAAGACGTCGTCGGGCATCAGCTTCACGCCTTTCGGCAGGAGTCCGTGAACGTCGATGAAGCCCTTGACGGCGCCGAAGAGGCCATCCTTCAAGCCCGACTCGTGGGTGCCGCCGGCGACCGTCGGGATCAGGTTGACGTAGCTCTCGCGAACCGCGTTGCCTTCTTCGGTGAAGGCGACGCACCAGGCCGCGCCCTCGCCCTCGGCGACGTCTTCGCTCTCCTTGCCGTCGGCGTGGTGGGCGCCTTCAAAAAGCGGGATCACCGGGTCGGCGGCGAGCGACTGCATCAGATAGTCGGCCAGGCCCGCGGCGTACAGCCAGTCCTGCCGCTCGGCCTCGTTGCGGCCGGGCTTCTCCATCGTCAGCGACACCTTCACGCCAGGCATGAGCACGGCCTTGCTGCGCAGCAGATGCGTGAGGTCGGCGCGCGGAAGTTCGGCGCTCTCGAAGTAGCGCGGGTCGGGCCAGACGCGGATGCGGGTGCCGCCTTTGCGCTCGCCCGCCGCGGCCTTGCGCAGCACGAGTTTCTCGACCACGTCGCCACCGGAGAAGGCGATGCTCGCGACCTGGCCGGCGCGCCAGACCGTGACCTCGAGCCGCTGGCTGAGTGCGTTGGTGACGCTGACACCCACGCCGTGCAGCCCGCCCGAAAAGCTGTAGGCGGCGCCGCCGCCCTTGTCGAACTTGCCGCCGGCGTGCAGCCGCGTGAACACGATCTCGACGACGCTGACCTGCTCCTCGGGATGCATGCCGAACGGGATGCCGCGGCCGTCGTCGTCGACGCTGACCGAGCCGTCGCCGTGCAGCGTCACGTCGATCGCCGTGCCGTGGCCGCCGAGCGCCTCGTCGGCGGCGTTGTCGATGACCTCCTGGACGATGTGCAGCGGGCTCTCCGTGCGCGTGTACATGCCCGGCCGCTGCTTGACCGGCTCGAGGCCCTTGAGGACGCGGATCGACGCCTCGCCGTACGTGCCTTTGGGTGTCGTCTTCGCTGCGGTCGCCATGGCGGCGGATCATAGGTCGACCCTGCAACAATCGACGATGCCTGCCGCACCGACCTCCCGCCCGCTGTCGATGACGCAGGTGCTCGTGTGCGGTGCCGCCATCGTCACGATCTCGATGGGCATCCGCCACGGCTTCGGCCTCTGGCTGGCACCGATCACGACCGAGCGCGGCTGGAGCCGCGAGACCTTCTCGTTCGCGATCGCGGTGCAGAACATCGCCTGGGGCCTGGCCGGCCCGTTCGTCGGCGCCGTCTCAGATCGCTTCGGCGCTTTCCGCGTTCTCGTCGCCGGCAGCATGCTCTACGCAGCCGGGCTCGTGACGATGGGCATGGCGACGACGGGGTTCGGCTTCCTCGGCGGCGCCGGCCTGATGATCGGCCTCTCGCAAGCGGGCACGACCTACGCGGTCGTCTACGGCGTGATCGGCCGCAACGTCGCTCCAGAGCGGCGCAGCTGGGCCATGGGCGCGACGGCGGCGGCCGGCTCGTTCGGCCAGTTCCTGATGGTGCCCGTCGAAGGCGGCCTGATCAGCGGCGTCGGCTGGCAGGGCGCGCTCTTCGTCCTCGGCGCCATGGCGCTGGTGATCGTGCCGCTCGCCTTCGGCCTGCGCGAGCCGAAAGGAGCCGCCGCGACGACGAGCCAGCAGAGCATCGGCGCAGCCCTGCGCGAAGCGCTCGGCCACCGCGGCTTCCAGCTGCTCACCGCCGGCTACTTCGTGTGCGGCTTCCAGGTCGTGTTCATCGGCGTCCACATGCCGAGCTACCTGAAGGACCACGGCCTCACGCCCGACGTGGCCACCACCGCGCTCGCGCTCATCGGCCTCTTCAACGTGTTCGGAACCTATGCGGCCGGGTCGCTCGGCGGCCGGCTGCCGAAGACCTGGCTGCTCTCGGGCATCTACGCCTTGCGTTCGCTGGTGATCGCGGCCTTCGTGATGGCGCCGCTGTCGGCCTGGAGCGTCTACCTGTT
>Ga0209724_1003560_pt1 | contig 12650 bp, 8 predicted proteins | sample grotaG_FD_184143 | JGI IMG/M metagenome (GOLD analysis project Ga0209724, IMG submission 184143) | Glacier valley bacterial and archeal communities from Borup Fiord, Nunavut, Canada, to study Microbial Dark Matter (Phase II) -... | ecosystem: Environmental > Aquatic > Freshwater > Ice > Glacier ... | reverse complement strand
TCTCTCTTCCCTGAATTAAAGAAGCGATGGGGTTGCCCGAGCCGTCAGTAGAATAGATGGTTTTCAGTACCTGTTCTGAATAAAATTTGGTCATTGTCGGTAGGGGGGGCATCGTAACCACTTCCGATTCATAAATGTTATTTTCAAGGAAAATGCGCAGTTTATAATTTTTGCCAACTACCGGAACTACATTGAAATAGAAATAACCCCAGACATTTTCAACTCCCTTTATGACTTTACCATTGATTTCGACGAGTTCAACATTGGCCCCGGAAACAACTGCCGGAGGCTGTTCGTCGTAAAAATTGCGCGTTTGGGTTAAATGGACAAAATTGAGTGACGGATCGTTCGTCATCATGGCTTCAACCACTAATTGACCTTTAACGGTATCAATTGCCGGCTTGTAATACGCTTCGCAAGAGGAGAGAAGCATTATCATCAATGAAAAGTACATGATTGCTTTGCTCATCAGAATTTAAAATTATAGGTAATCGATGGAACAGGAACACCAATAATTGACAATTTGTAGATTGAGTACTGGGTTTTATCAGTACTTTGTAGCGATGCCTCCTTACGGTAAAAAACGGAATATGGATTTTTACGTCCGTAAAGGTTATAAATAGAGAAGGTCCAGCTTCCTTTCCACATCCTTTTAATACGTAAATTTTCATCCAGCGTGATACTTACATCCATACGATGATAGGGTGGCATACGGTATTTATTTCTGTCGGAATAGATGACCACCTGATTTGCGCCGTAATTGTATTTTTGCTCCGGCAAGGTAATCGGTCTGCCCGATGAAAGTACAAAATTCCCTGAAAACCGCCATCTGCGACTGATCTTGTAATTCATTACTGCTGAAAGATCATGCGGTTTGTCATACACCGAGGGATAATAGCTACCCCCATTGATGCGCTCTGAATTGAACTGAGTTTCACCTTTACGAAATGTCCGTGAATAGGTATAGCTGATCCATCCGTTTAAACGTCCCTCATTCTTTTTGGCGAAAAGCTCTATGCCATAAGAATAGCCATTGGCCATTAGCAGGTCAGTTTCTATATGATTATTCATAACGAGTTGAGCCCCGTTTTTATATTCGATAAGATTTTGCAGTTTTTTGTAATACATTTCAGCCGATGTTTCAAACTTCCCTTTCCGGAGATTTTTGAAAAACCCTAAAGCGATCTGATCGTTAATTAAGGGTGCAATATACGGATCAGCCGATTTCCAGTAATCTGCGGGTGAAATTACTGCAGTGTTTGATATTTGGTTGACAAACTGATGAATTCGCTGGTAACTAAGTCTTAATGACCCGCCACTCTCCAGGTTGTATTTCACTGCAACCCGTGGTTCAAGTCCCTGATAGGCTTTAATAATATCACCGCCTTTAAAAACAGTTGAATCGATGATTGTGCTTTGGCTCCGGGGAAGATCTTGTGCATAATTGTAAACAACTCCAGGTCCGTAATTGATGAATTTAGTGTAGCGTAACCCAAGATTAAAGGAAAGCTTTTCAGAAAGGTCGAAGTCATCATCGATAAACAAAGCAAGTTCAGCCGATTGCTCTTTCTGCATCGATTCCTGAAGAACATTGGATGGGGTTTGCGAGGGGAGAATTTCGCCTGGATTTACCCAGTATCCGATAGCCTGTAATCCGGTATTGATTCTTTGCCTGTCAGTCGGATAAAATGAAAGTGCATATTTAAGGCTGCCGTATTGAATATTCGATTTCAGCGTATAATCATCTTCGGGTCGAACGGCATCCTTCTGGATCATTTTTAAATCATATTTACTGTAAGCGAGATTTAAATTCGAAATTAATTTTTTCGAAAGGTTTAACTTCCAGTTCATTGATCCGAGTGAGTTGGCATAGTTGTAAAGTGAACTTGTATTCAGATTAAAAACATCGGAACTTAAGTAACCTGTTAGTTTTAAATGATTTTTAGGGCCAAATTCCAAATTTGCAGTGCCGTTAACATCATAAAAATGAGCCACACTGTTTATGAATGTCGGATTCTTTGTCTGCTGAAGCATCCAGTCGGAGTAAGTGCTTCTGCCGCCAAACAAAAAAGTACTCTTCTTCTTTTTGGAAAATGGTCCTTCAACTGTGAGTCGGCTGTTTATAAGTCCGATGCCACCATTAATGCTTAGATTTTCTTCCCTTCCTTCTTTCAGTTGGACATCCATCACGGAGGAGATTCGCTCGCCATACGCGGCCGGAATACCACCTTTATAAAGTGTGACATCTTTTACCGCATCGGGGTTAATCATCGAAAAGAATCCAAACAGGTGAGTTGTATTGAAGACCGGAGAGCCGTCCAATAAGACAAGATTCTGGTCGGTATTTCCACCGCGGACGTTGAATCCGGATGACATCTCTCCGACACTTTGAACGCCAGGCATCATGACCATGCTTTTGATCAGATCCGCTTCACCCATCAGCACTGGCAGCTCTTTTAACGTAACTGAGGTCATTTTTATCATACTCATCTGTGCCTTTGAGGCTTTCGCTTCTTCTCCAACAATGGTCACTTCATCAATCAGGTGGCTCTCTTCGAAAAGTTCGAAATCGGCACTTCCATTCTGTATAAGTCGTATTTTCTGTGTTTGATTTTCGTATCCGATAAAAGAGATTTGAAGGTGTACATCGCCGGTAGCCATGTCCATCGTAAATTTTCCTTTCGAATCAGTGGATATTCCGAGTCCGCTTTCGAGATTGTAAACCACCGCGCCGGCCAGTGTCTCTCCGTTTTTTCCGTCAAGCACCCTGCCTTGAAGTTTTGCCCGCTGATAGCGTCCCTGGTTTAGCGGGTCGCCGACTACCAGAATCTGAGAATCATCAATTTCTGTTCCTGCGCGGTTATCAGCCCCCAGGGGAAAGATAAATATTGAATTGTTTTGAAAGAACTTAAAAGTTAGTTGTTTGTCAGCCAAAATCTGATTCATAACCTGTACCAGCGGTACATCGGTAAAGATCTTTGTAACTTCTTTAGATTTAATCCACTCATCCTTATAAAAAAACCGGATTCCATAGTTTTTTTCGAGGGAGCTGAAGACTTCCTGTATTGGAGCTTTTGTAAAACTTCCGGTTACTTTAATCTCCTGAATATCTTGCGATCGAATTAACTGAGCCGAAAGAAGAATTGTAATAATCAGAAAGAGTGATTTATACAAATGTGTAATTTGAAGATACTTCACAGTTAGTTCTGGTCTTGATGATGTAAAATTGGGTTATTGTTGCAGGGTAAAAGTAATTATTTTTTAATGTAGGTGATATTGAATCTTATAAAATATTTTTCTTGCTGCCAAATTCAAAAGAATATAAAACACTTATTCTTTTTTTCATTTTAACTATCCCATCCATGGACGTGGACGCACTTTGGCAATAGCCAGGGAATCAATTGCAAAATTCACATCCTCAACTATCTGAAAGTAATACATTCCCATACATACAAAATCGGCACCGTTTGTATAGGCATATTTCAAGCCATCATCGGGTTTAATTGCTAAATCAGCATGTAAATCCACAGGATGAAGGATGTCGCTAACAAGGATAAAACATTAGCCGGAAGCATCCATTGACAAGTTTGAGTAATCGTATCGACAATACCTGGCGAACAGTATCAAACAATCGTCGTTATACTAATATTCACCGCTTTCGACAGCTAGCTTCACAAGTCCGGCGGAATTATGAACGCCTGTTTTCTGAATCATATTGTCGCGGTGCTTCTTAACCGTGGTTATGCTGATAAATAACAGGGCAGCTATTTCTGCATTGGTTTTTTCGCTTACTATCAAACGCAGAATCTCCTTTTCCCGTTCCGAAAGGTTGCTCAGTAGCTTTTCGTTTAGCCGCCGGATCTCTTTTAATGCCATAATCAGTTGTTGATCGGGATTTGTAATTTCGACCGCATTCACCATTACCTGTTTTAGGGTGCCGTCACTGAAGGTCTCCTGCACCACTTTAGAACAGTAGAACAAACTGTAATTTTCATGCCCCTTTGGTTTCACGCGCATGACGGGTACAACAAATGATTCCGATCCGGAGCTATAAATGGTTTTTAAACTGACGAGCATCTTTTCCATATCCTCCGGGTGGATAATCTCCGTGAATAAGTCAATTCCCAGGCAGTATACCTCTTCCTGTGTATAGCCGACAAAGTCGAGTCCGCGCTGATTAATGCAGACATTTCGGAACGAGCTGATATCTCCCGGACGATCGAATTTATTAACATAGATGATCCCAGGGAGAAAACAAAATAATTTTTTGAAAAAATCAGCATCATGCTCACACCAATCCCCATAAAAGTCCAGATTCGTTGGTTCCATAAAGTAAATATTTAACATTTCAGACACTAATAATACTACTAAAGTAGTATTGAATTAGATGTTTGGTGATATTATCTTTCGGCATAATTCAAATTAATTATAAACCTGGCAGCATCACTGTATTTTACGAAGCTTTTTTCAAGACAAACGGCTTCATCAATCATAAATATTTTGGTTTTTTTGCAAAACTGCACCCGTTCATTGATCAAAATTATAATCTTTTTTTGGATAATTGGAGCATTCCAACGGAAAAAGGCTGCTTTGTTGGCAAAAACACCTGCTTTACAAACAGAAACGGTCACTTTACGACGAAAAGGACCTGTTTTCCAAAGAGAAATGATCACTTCAAAATGAAGGGGACCTGCTTTATGAAGAGGAACAATCACTTTACAATGAGAAACGATCACTTTCCAGCGAAAAGGACCTGCTATCCAAAGAGAAACGATCACTTTCCAACGAAAAGGACCTGTTTTAAATCGGAAAGCGATCGGAACCGGTAAATGGTACAGTTGATAGTAAAACAGCGGATAAGAACCTTGTTTATCGTACGCGGAATATTACAGATAACCAGGATGTTGACGAGATAATAGAATGACCTGTTGAACGTTCATTGAAATACGGCAATTAATATAAACCCACTCACCGGACGGTTAATTGAATATTTTTGACATTATTTATAACACAATTATAAAAATCAGACACTATGAAAAAATCATATGTAGTATTTGACTTTTTAAAATTTCCAGTATCTGGAAAAGTGGCGAAAGGGAGGAGAGTATTGTTGGGAGTAGGTGGTAATCCAATTTTCGTAACACCCGATATCCCGTTGAACGATTTAAAGCGTTCAACTGATGAGCTTGAAAACAGCTTTCTGGCTGCTCAGCTCGGGGGTAAAGAGAATACTGCCCGGCTACACAAGGCCGAGGCGACCTGGGATTACCAAATGCGGCTGGAGGCGCGGTATGTTGAGCGCATCGCGGCTTTTGATGAAGCCATTATTCTAAGTTCAGGTTTTAGCGTGTCGAGGCAACCAGCCCCAATGCAAAAACCGGAGCTCAGTGCCTCAAATGGCGACCTGTCAGGTTCAGTGCTGCTTCACAGGCATGCCGTAGCGGGTGCCAAGACCTATCTTTGGCAATATTGTCATGATACGCTTTCCCAAACCGAAGAGGGCTGGACGAATGCTGGTTTTACAACGAAAGCATCCACGTTACTCATGGGGCTTGACCCGGTTGTGCGGTATTGGTTTCGCGTGGCAGTGGTGACAAAAGACGGAACTTCGGCCTACTGCGATCCGATTATGCACGTTGTTGTTTGAATCATGCGTGATCAAAGTCCACATCAAAGGATGAACAGCCGCAAGGCGTACAGAGGGTTCTTCCGGGCGACCGGAAGTATTTATGTGATTTAAATGAACAAATTGCCCTCACATAAATGCTCACAGCGTCCGGTGAATGGGTTTTATAAAAATACCGCAAGAGGGGTAGCCTCGGCCGATGGCCCTTACGACCACCAATCTACCATTTCAATACTCAAAACCCGGCCTGCCTCGTTTGTACCATAAATCCGCATGTTGATTTTAAGATTAGGAATTTTGTGTAAGAATTGTATTTGCAATCTTGTGTTTTTTCTTTTTTTAAAGTTTTTCATTTTTTTCGGTTGTTTTTCATTTTGAGCCTCAACTTTCATGTGATTAGGCAATGGAATACATGGAGAATTTTATTCTCATAGAAGCTTTAAATGAAGAGTTAACTTACAATTTTTGTCTAACTTGTTTGATACGTTAGTTTTCCGTACAATCTCAATTTTTGTATTCGTGATGATTTTATCCATTTTGCAGGGATACAAATGAAACGAAAGATGAATTTTTTAATCCTGAATTTCATTGATAGGTTCATTTGAAAAGGGTTTTAATAGTTCACTTTGCTATCGTAAATAAGTAATTCTTATTTGTTATTTTTCAGGAGATCTTATATATGAAAATATGACATCTATTTATTCTTAGTACTTACTTCTGATTTTTAATATATACATAATCAAATATTTGCTGATGTTTAGCCTGAATTTTGCCTGACACCTGCATTTATTATACCCCATGATTGATTGTGGGTATTATCGGATCAATTGTATTGTTGTTGTTGTTCTCTTTATCCAGCATTTCTTTAACCACGAGTGATACTTTTTCAAAATCATCAGCTTTCGAAAAGAAATAGTCGGCTCCGGCGTTTAGTGCAACCTGCCGGTAATTGTCTAAAGAATAATAGGTTAATATGATGAATTTTAGGATTTTATTTTCTTTTCGGATCTCCTTTAAGACTTCAAGTCCATTCAATCCAGGCATTTTGAAGTCAACGATGGCCAGATCGGGTTTAAGCGTTCTTAATGCATTAAGCGTGTCGATACCATTTTTAAACGATCCTACAATCTCAACTTGCTTGTTCACCCCAAGTGTATCCTGTAACCATTCAAGAATTAAAACTGAATCATCTGCTAGTAATACCCTCATGACAGTCAATGTATTTTAATATTGCGAATTTATTAACATAGAAATTTATGGCTTGTAGGATATAGGCTAAATATTTGTAAGGGAAAAGCTGAAAGTTTTGTAGGGGAATTCCTACACTTTGTGGGGGAAATATTACAGTCTGCCGTGGGTGAGGAAAGAAATGGAGAATCGAAGTTATGACATTGGAATATTTATGAATGTGGCAGTATAACAATAGATGGATTTATGAGATCTAAAATTATTGCAGATAAGTGTTAGATAGTCAGAGATATAATGCTTTAATATATGCTGACAGACTTGATTTAACTACATATTATAAAAATTTATATTACTGTTGCCTAATTCATAGAGCAATGCAAAGCTGAAATTTAATCGATGCTGCAATAATGAGAATTGTAAAATGTAACCTTAAGATTCTTTGATTCCGATATAAAATAGATTCTAACAAGATGCTAATATTCAAAAATGAATATTGCATTTCCAGCTTTAAGCCTCTTCGGATTTTTTTACAGCATGCCTATGTTTATAAAAGAAAAAGCATCCCGAAATTTCGGAATGCTGATGTTAAAGTATTAAATATGAGCTTTTGATGAATTTAATTTATAGGATCTCTTAAATGACGGATGGTTGGTTATTGTGCGGCTACTTTTCCAAATTTATTATTTGAATTGAAAGCCTGATTTATTTTATCATAATTACATAAGCTTGATTTCCATACAATATTTGGTGAGCTCCGTATTTTTACTTAATCCCATTTTCTCCATAATGCGGCTTCTGTAGGTACTTACCGTCTTATCCGAAATGCAAAGTTCATTGCCAATCTCATGAAGGGATTTTCCATTTGCAAGCTTAATCATAATGTCGAATTCGCGGCTGGAAAGTAATTCGTGCTTTTGCCGGCAGATATCTTTATCAAGATGAATGGCAAGACTTTCTGCCAGCGAAAGAGAAATATATTTTCCACCCTCCGATACTTTCTTTACCGCAATAAGTAGTTCTTCAGAGGCGGTATCTTTTGTGAGATAACCAGAGGCTCCAAGATTTAGAGCTCGTATTGCATATTGTTCCTGGGGGTGCATGCTTAACATCAGTACATTTGTGGATGGCCATTTTTCTTTTACCGATTGAAGAACCTCTAATCCGCTTTTACCAGGAAGAGATATATCGAGTAAAATAATATCGAAAACGTCACTTTTCAGCTGCTTAAGTGCTTCATTTCCATCACCGGCTTCACCTATATTGGTTACACCTTGTAACTGAGAAAGAATTTGCCTTAGACCATCGCGGACAATTTTATGATCATCACAAATTAAAATTTTCATATTTATTAGTTAATGGTAAAGTTATCTTTATTCTGGTTCCACCACCATTCTGATGGCAGATATCAAATGTGCCACCCAACGATGCAGCCCTTTCCTTCATACTTATAATTCCAAATGATTTCTTCGATTTAATTTCATCTTCAGTGATTCCGATTCCATTATCAGAAATCGTGAAGTTAATCGATTCGTTGTCTTTGTTCATCCCAATTTCAACATGCGTGGCTTTTGAATGCCTGGCAATATTTGTAAGCGATTCCTGCATGATTCTGAAAAGGGTAAGCGAATAATTAGGAGAGATATCATGTTCAGAATCCATATCCAGAAAAACCTCAACGTTGTTTCTTAAAGAAAATTCTTTTGTATACCACTCTATGGCTGCCTCAAGTCCAAGATCATCAATGATTTCAGGCCGTAATTGGGAGGTAAGCCGTTGCACTGTTTTGATTGTTTCACCCACCAAAGCAGAAACTTTATTGATTTTAAAAACAACATCGGGATCTTTAACGCTTTGCCGGATTATTCCCAGATCAATTTTAACAGCTGTAAGAGCCTGGCCCAGATCGTCATGAAGTTCTCTTGATATAGATTTTCTTTCATTTTCTCTTACTTCCTCAGTATATTGGGTTAGTTGATGCAATTGCTCAAGTGAGCTCTTTAATTTTTCTTCCGTAATTTTCCTTTCGGTAATGTCTTTTGTAAAAGCAAGTAGTTGTTTTTCAGCTAGTTTTACCGCTTCGAAGGTCCACCATCTTTTTGTGCCATTTTTATGTTGGAATAACAAATCTGCTTTTGAGGCGCCGGTTCTAACTGCTTTTCTGAAATGTGCCATCCCGTCTTGAAGTGATTCTTCCGGTAGAATATCTGAAACCGACATTTTTAAGAGATCATCCTTTGAATATCCCGTTAAATTGCAGGCTGCTATATTAACTTCAACATACTTACCTTCTTCATTCGTCACAAAAACACCGTCAGGGGCATTATCAATGTAACTTCTGTATCTTTCTTCGCTTTTTTTCAAAGCTACATTTACCTTGATTAATTCATCCGCTGATTTCCTCAATAGTGTTGCATCATTGATTATTATCTGTTTCTGATTGAAAAGGTCAAGAAATACATTGATTTTACTTACCAGGATACGACTATGAAATGGTTTATGAATATAATCGACAGCACCGTTATCATATCCTTTAAATACTTCTAATTCGTTTATGTAGTTGGCTGTCAGAAAAATGACAGGTACTTTGTCTTCTGATCTTTTCTCATTCATCCGCACAGCAAATTCGTAACCATTCATACCAGGCATTTGAACGTCGATAATTGCCAGGGCGAGTTTGATCCCTTTGATTTTATCCAGTGCCTCGTCTCCCGATAGCGCTTGTATCAGGTTGACTTTGATCTTTTGGACGATGATAGCCCTAAGCACGAACAGGTTTTCCTCGGAGTCGTCAACAATAAGTAGGTTTGGCAAATGTTTCATGTGAATATAATTTGCTTTTTAAAGGCTACATGGAATCGCCAGAAGGATATATTTGCTTCGCAGATTTCCACTTCGTTCCAATTCATTTCGGTTAGTGATTTTACAATTATGGCGATTTCATTTGAATAGGTAATATGCTTTAAATCTTTTTTTTAATGGCAAAAATAATAGTCATTGTACTTAAAGCAAAACTATCAATTTTTATTGTTTTTTAAGAATTTTTAATAGATAAAAAATGGCTATTTGTATTGTTGTTTTAAATGTCTCAAAGGCATTAAAATATTGTTTTATATATTTTAATGCCTTTGTAATCAGTTTAATAATATTTTAAAAGATGAAGAGGCAACTTATCGGAATAAATAGAGTGAAGCTAACATCTCATTGATTTTTTATTTTCTAAGCTAGCTAATGATGATCAGGCTATTCCAGGCAACTCCATTCCGGTAATTTTGCGGTATAAATTAAGCGCAAAGAGATCCGTCATTCCAGATACAAAATCGACAACAGACTGGATTTTTCCATACATCGAATTATCCGGATTCTGATATTGGGAAGGGATAAGTGTCAGAAGTTTTTTGGATAAAAAATCATCCGGATGAACAACCGCAGTGATAAATGCTTCGAGTAATGTTCCCAGAATTTTATAACCTGCTATTTCAATTTCAATGACAGCCCGATCGTTGTAAATCCTTTTTTGAGAAACCGTTTTTATTTGAGCCATAGCACCTTTCGATGGTTCAGTCAACGATTCGAATAGTGGGATTATCTTTAGTTCGTCACTGAAAGTGTTAACTCGTGCAATAAAAATTGCAGCACACTCTTTCGTAAGTTTACTGATCACCATTGCCCGGAGGTAGGCTATTCTTTCGTTGCAATCGCTGACAAGATTTAACGTAGCAGTTATGTTATCGAGTAACTGAAAATCGGCTTCTGCATGAAAAAAGTTAAGAAAGAGTTTTTCGGTTTCAGGGTAGGTAAGAATTTTTAGTTTATGGGCATCTTCCACATCCATAATCTGATAGCAGATATCATCAGCAGCTTCGACCAGGTAAACCAAGGGATGGCGGAAATACTGAAGCGGGTTTTCGGAAATTTTCACCATCTCAAGTTGAGAAGCAATTTTTCGAAACAGCTCTTTTTCACTTTGAAAGAATCCAAATTTGGGTTTTCCTCCGGCAAGTGAGGATTCATACGGGTATTTAACGATACTTGCTAAGGTACTGTATGTTAATGCAAACCCACCATTTCTCTTTCCTGCAAACTGATGGCTTAGAACCCTGAAAGCGTTGGCATTTCCTTCAAAACAGGTGAAATCGGTCCACTGCGCCTCCGTTACTTCGTTTTGGTATTTTGATCCTCCACCCCGTTTAAAAAAATCGGCGATGGCACTTTCACCCGAATGGCCAAAGGGAGGATTTCCCAGATCATGTGCCAGACAGGCGGCAGAAACAATAGCGCCAATTTCACCAACAATATTTTGAAGTTGAGATTCCTGGTTGTTTTTTATAGCAGCTGTCACAAGATTTCCCAACGAACGGCCGACACTGGCAACCTCGAGCGAGTGGGTGAGCCTGTTATGAACGAAAATACTACCCGGCAACGGAAACACTTGTGTTTTATCCTGAAGTCGTCTGAAAGGGGAGGAGAAGATGATCCGGTCGTAATCGCGCTGAAACGTTGAACGGATATCTTCAGTTTCCTGTACCATTCGATCTTCCAGTCCGAGCCGGCAGTCTGCAATCAATTTGTCCCATTTTACCATTTCCTTTGTATAATTGATAATGATATTCTTTTTTGATTAAAGCCTAAAGCGGAAGGTTTAAGGATTCCTATAAATCACTGATTTCTGCGAACACTTAGTTATCCACACGCTTTGTACTCCTGCCTTACTTAAGTGGCAAAGTTGTCCGTTTTTTTGATGATTACAAAATTTGTTTGTGCTTTAGCCTTAATTGAATACCTTCGCAGCTAAATTTTTCTTGAATATGTTGTCACCAATGCTTAATGGATTGCTTCTGCCATTTTTGGTTGCTATGTTTCTGGCGATTAATATGGGAGGCAGCGGCACTTCACCTGCTTTCGCTACTGCTTATGGATCAGGTATATTACGGAAAGACCTTATTCCTGGTCTTTTCGGATTGTGTGTACTTGTCGGCGCCTTGCTGGCAGGAAAAAACACCGCGATCACTCTGGGAAAAGGGATTCTACCTGCCGAAAGTCTAAATTATACATTGACAACCATCATCCTTTTTTCGGTGGCCCTTTCACTCCTTTTTGCCAATTTACTCGGCGTTCCTCAATCAACTTCACAATCAACAGTTCTGGCACTTGCAGCTCCGGCTCAGTATATGGGACAGTTAAATGCTCAAAAAGTATTTTGGGAGATTATTCCGATGTGGGTTGTACTCCCGCTCGTCTCCTTTGGAATAATGTATCTGATAGCCAATATTTCGATAAAACGATTCGATAACAAGCATCCCGGCTATTTTCAAACTATCAAAAGGCAGTCCTTCTTTCGCTGGGTAGTAATTATCACCAGCTGTTATGTAGCTTTTTCGATTGGATCGAATAATGTTGCAAATGCTGCCGGACCTATTGCATCTATGATTACCAATGAATTGCACATCAATCCAACCGGCGACAACTTTGTGCTGATCATGATTCTTGCAACATTGATTATAGCCCCATCTTTTGGAATTGGAAGTTCAATATTTGGTCGGAAATTAATTGTGAAAACCGGAACCGAAATCGTTGAAATAGGTAAAGTTGAAGCCTCTATTATCTCCATAATTACAGCTACGTTACTTCTTGGCGCTTCTGTTAGCCGTGGTATTCCAACATCGTTGGTTCAGCTGAATACGTTTGCTATTCTTGCTTTAAGTGTCTCAAAGAAAGGATGGAAAGAAACATTTTCGAACAAAGTTGTGAAACGGTTATGGATTATCTGGTTTATTGCACCGGTGTTTGCATACTTCCTTTCTTATGTTTTGACGATGATGGCCGATCATGCCGGACT
>Ga0209724_1003559_pt1 | contig 12653 bp, 9 predicted proteins | sample grotaG_FD_184143 | JGI IMG/M metagenome (GOLD analysis project Ga0209724, IMG submission 184143) | Glacier valley bacterial and archeal communities from Borup Fiord, Nunavut, Canada, to study Microbial Dark Matter (Phase II) -... | ecosystem: Environmental > Aquatic > Freshwater > Ice > Glacier ... | reverse complement strand
AACGAGAATGTCGACGCGGTGATCGGCGGTATCGCCGCCGGCGTCATGTCGGGCATCGCGCCGCGCGCGCGCATCTCGACCTACAAGGTGTGCTGGGAAGCGACGACCACGGCTCAGACCGGCTGCAACACGTCCGACGTGCTGAAAGCCATCGACGACGCGATCGCGGACGGTGGTGTCGACGTCAATTATTCAGTGAGCGGAACTCAGAACAATTTCACCGACCCGGTCGAGATCGGCTATTTCAACGCGTCGGCCGCGGGCATTTTCGTCGCCGTCTCCGCGGGTAATTCCGGTCCGGCGAACACTGTCGCTCACATGAGCCCGTGGCTCACGACGGTCGCCGCGTCGACGCACGATCGCTACACCGTCGCCAACGTCGTCCTCGGCCCGCCGTCGGGCGCGACATTCTCCGGCCCGTCGTATCAGACCGCCGGCTTGTCTTCGAAGGCGCTGATCAATGCGCAGGATGCGGGTACCGCGGCGTTCGCCACTCTTTCCGCAGCCGACCAGACCGGGCTCATGCGCTGCTACAACGCCGCCGATCGTGCGTCACTCGGCGCAAGCACGGCAGCCGCACTCGATCCGACAAAGGTCGCAGGCAAGATCGTCGTGTGCATTCGCGGCGGCAACGTGCTTGTCAACAAGGGCGACGCGGTCCAGACTGCGGGCGGCGCAGGCATGATCATCCAGAACGCGCCGGGCACGAACAACTCGGTCGTCCTTCAGCCGTACGTCATTCCCACGGTGCATCTGGACTTGTCGACCTATGCGACGGTGTTCCCGTACGCCGCAACCGCAGGCGCGACCGCGAGCTTCACTGGTGCCGCCCAGGTGCCGAACGTTGTCGCTCCCGTGATGGCCAACTTCTCGTCGCGCGGCCCGAGCTTGGCGAATGCAAACATCCTGAAGCCGGATATCACGGCGCCGGGTGTAGACATCATCGCCGCGTGGAGCGACATCACGCTGACACAAGCTCAGCATGACGCCCTTGTGCTCAACGCCTTCACACCAGGTTCCAACGCCAATTCGATCCAGGGCACGTCGATGTCCAGCCCGCATGTGGCCGGCGCCGCCGCCTTGATCAAGCAACTGCACCCGACGTGGTCGCCGGCGATGATCAAGTCGGCGTTGATGACGACGACCAACACGGTCAAGCTCGCCAGCGGCGCTGTCGATCCCAACCGCTTCGGCTACGGCGCAGGTCACCTGAACCCGACGCCCGCCGGCGATCCCGGCTTGGTTTATGACATCACCACGGCGGACTACGGCCGTTTCTTGTGCGGTCTGTCGCTCACGCCCCCGGCAGGTGCCGGTACGTGTGCCGCGCTCGGCTCGATCCTGGCGTACAACCTGAACCTGGCATCGCTGACCGCCACCGGCATCGTCAACAGCGTGACGCTGAATCGCACGGTCAAGAACGTGTCCGCAGCAAACAGCACCTACATCCCGACTGCCACGCTCGCGGGTTGGAACGTCGCGGTAGCTCCGGCTAGCCTGACGATTCCGGCCGGTGGTAGTGCGAGCTACTCGGTGACGCTGACCAAGACGACGGCGGCAATCAACGTGTGGACTTTCGGTTCGCTGGTCTGGAACGACGGCGTGCATACAGTGACGAGCCCGCTCAGCGCGTTCGCTGTCGGCTTCATCGCGCCTGCCGAGGTCTCCGACGTCCGCGCGACTGGCAGGGGCACAAAGGTCTTCCAGATCGTGTCGGCCTACACCGGCTCGATGGGCGTCAGCGCGACTGGCCTCGTCCCGGCGACGCGGACGTCGAACAAAGTGCAGGCGTCCGCGACGCAGTGTGTCAACACCGTGATCCCGGCCGGCTCGCAGTTCGCTCGCTTCCAGCTTTTCAACACCGACACGCAGGGCGGCACCTCGACCGACCTCGACCTCGATGTCTTCAATGGCCCGGGCGGCACGGGAACGAAGGTCGGCGCCAGCGGCGGCAGCACCTCCGACGAAGTCGTCACCCTGAAAGCGCCGACCGCGGGCACGTACTCGGCGTGCGTCACCGGCTTCGCGGTTCCGGCCGGCGGGGCCGCGTATACGCTGTCGAGCTGGATCGTGGGTCCGGCGGTCGGCGCGCAGACGCTGAAGGCCAGCGGCCCGAACACGGTCTATGCCAGCGGCTCGGCGTCGATCGGCCTCGGCTGGAACGTGCAGGCAGGTGCGCGTTACCTCGGGAACGTCACCTACACCGACCCGACCGTTCCGCCGGGCACGATCTTGGGGTCGACGATCGTGTTCGTCGACAACCACTGACGCTCCTCGTCGTCTCTCGAAAGAGCCGCGTTCGCGCGGCTCTTTTTTTTGTGCTTCGGCTTTGCTGTGTCTTGAGCAAGCCCAGTCGTTGAAACACCCTTTGCTTGCAAAGCCGTGTTTCCGGCACGAGGATCGAGACATGGAATTCGACGTCGTAGGTTCGAGCAGGTGGCGGCAGTCCTTGCGACTGACGCTGGCGGCACTGGCAATCGCTGGCTCCGCATGCGCGGGAGACGCGCCGCCGGCGGCCGGGCCGGCTTCAACGGTCAGCGTCGATGCGCTCATCGGCGATGCACACTGCGACTCCGATGTGCAATGCCGCACGATCGGCGTCGGTGCCAAGGCCTGCGGCGGTCCCCAGCGCTATGTCGCCTGGTCGACGCTGCTCACAGACGGCGTCGCCTTGCAGGACGCCGTCGCGAGCGCCGCCCTGGCCGACCGTCTCCGGGCGGAAAAATCAGGCGTCTTGTCCAACTGCGCGGTGGTCGTCGATCCGGGTGCGCAGTGCGTCGCATCCGATGCACGCGCCGCGGCATCGCCGCCGACTGCGGGCGTGCCTCCGCCAGCGCGTCAGTGCCGGATCCGGACGTCAGGATCCGCAGGCGCCGCACGGATCTACTGACGCGAGCCCCGCCGTCGGTCGTCGAAGGACGTCGGTCATAGAATGATTGGTTTCCGGCCTCGCGCCGAGGCGCCCATGTCCCGCACGCTGTACGACAAGATCTGGGACGAGCATGTGATCCGAAGCGAGGACGACGGCACTGCAGTTCTTTACATCGATCGTCACCTCGTCCACGAGGTGACGAGTCCGCAGGCCTTCGAAGGGCTCGAGCTCGCCGGGCGCAAGGTCTGGCGCGTGTCGGCCAACCTGGCGGTGAGCGATCACAACGTGCCGACGACCGATCGATCGCACGGCATCGCCGATCCGATCTCGCGCCTCCAGGTCGACACGCTCGACGCCAACTGCGATCGCCTCGGCATCACGCAGTTCAAGATGAACGACCGCCGCCAGGGCATCGTCCACGTCATCGGGCCGGAGCAGGGCGCGACGCTGCCGGGCACGACGGTCGTCTGCGGCGACTCGCACACGTCGACGCACGGCGCGTTCGGTGCGCTCGCCCACGGCATCGGCACGAGCGAGGTCGAGCACGTGCTGGCGACGCAGACGCTGCTCGCCCGCAAGGCGAAGAACATGCTTGTGCGCGTCGACGGCCGCCTGGGACGCGGCTGTGGCGCAAAGGACATCGTGCTGGCGATCATCGGCAAGATCGGCACGGCCGGCGGGACCGGCTACACCATCGAGTTCGCCGGCAGCGCGATCCGCGCGCTGAGCATGGAAGGCCGCATGACGGTGTGCAACATGGCCATCGAGGCGGGAGCGCGCGCCGGTCTCGTCGCCGTCGACGAGACGACGATCACTTACTTGCGCGGCCGCCCGTTCAGTCCCGCTGGCCTCGAGTGGAAGCTGGCCGAAACCTACTGGCGCACCTTGCAGTCGGACGCCGACGCGCATTGGGATCTCGTCGTCACGCTCGACGCCGCCGAGATTCAGCCGCAGGTGACCTGGGGCACGTCGCCCGAGATGGTCGTCGCGGTCAGTGGTCGCGTGCCCGATCCGGAAGACGAGCGCGACCCCGGCAAGCGCGACGCGATGGAGCGGGCGCTGAAATACATGGCACTCGAGCCCAACAAGCCGATCACCGACATCCGCGTCGACAAGGTGTTCATCGGCTCGTGCACCAATTCGCGGATCGAGGATCTGCGCGAGGCCGCGGCCGTCGTGCGCGGCCTGGGCGCGCGTGTCGCTGCCAGCGTCAAGCTGGCGATGGTCGTTCCAGGCTCCGGCCTCGTGAAAGAGCAGGCGGAGCGCGAAGGCCTCGACATCGTGTTCAAGGGCGCGGGCTTCGAGTGGCGCGAGCCGGGATGCTCGATGTGCCTGGCGATGAACGCCGACAAGCTCGAGCCCGGCGAGCGCTGCGCCTCGACGAGCAACCGCAACTTCGAAGGGCGCCAGGGGGCGGGCGGCCGGACCCATCTCGTGAGCCCGGCGATGGCGGCCGCGGCGGCGATCGAGGGCCATTTCGTCGATGTCAGGCGCTTGGCGTGAAAGAGCACGTCGGCATGGAGCCATTTCGCACCCACGTCGGCCTGGTCGCGCCGATGGACCGGGAAAACGTCGACACCGACGCGATCATCCCGAAGCAGTTCCTGAAGTCGATCAAGAAGTCTGGCTTCGGCCCGAACCTGTTCGACGAGTGGCGCTATCTCGATCGCGGCGAGCCCGGCCAGGATCCGGCGACGCGCCGGCGGCGCCCCGACTTCGTCCTGAACCTTTCACGCTACCGCGGCGCTTCGATCCTGCTGGCGCGCAAGAACTTCGGCTGCGGCTCGTCGCGCGAGCACGCGCCCTGGGCCTTGCAGCAGTTCGGCTTTCGCGCGCTGATCGCGCCGAGCTACGCCGACATCTTCTACAACAACTGCTTCAAGAACGGCATCCTGCCGATCCGCCTGAACGAGCTTCAGATCGACAAGCTCTTCGACGACGTCGCCGCATTCGTCGGCTATCGCCTGACGATCGACCTCGAGCGCCAGGTCGTCGTCGCGCCCGACCAGGTCGAGCTGCCGTTCGAGGTGGAGCCGTTCCGCAAGTTCTGCCTGCTCGGCGGATACGACGACATCGCGCTCACGCTGCGTCATGCCGACAAGATCCGCGCCTTCGAGGCCGAGCGCCTGCTCAAGCAACCCTGGCTGGCAAAGAGGGTGACATGAAGATCGCGATCCTTCCCGGCGACGGCATCGGCACGGAGATCGTCGCCCAGGCCCAACGCGTCCTGCACGCGCTGGACCTGCGCTTCGAGACCGAGACGGCGCTGGTCGGCGGCGTCGCCTATGAGGCGCACGGACACCCTCTGCCTGAGGCCACGCTCGCGCTCGCCAAGGCTGCCGATGCGGTCCTCTTCGGCGCTGTCGGCGACTGGAAGTTCGACAAGCTCGAGCGGGCGCTTCGCCCCGAGCAGGCGATCCTCGGCCTGCGCAAGGCGCTCGGCCTCTTCGCCAATTTCCGGCCGGCGATCTGCTATCCGGAGCTCACGGCCGCCTCGAGTCTCAAGCCCGAGCTCGTCGCCGGCCTTGACATCCTCATCATCCGCGAGCTCACGGGCGACATCTACTTCGGCCAGCCGCGCGGCCGCCGCAGCGCGCCCGACGGCGCCTTCGCGGGCGCCGAAGAGGCGTTCGACACCATGCGCTACACACGCCCGGAGATCGAACGCATCGCCCACGTCGCCTTCAAGGCGGCACGCCAACGCGGCAAGCGCCTGACCAGCGTCGACAAGGCCAACGTTCTCGAGACCTTCCAGTTCTGGAAGGACGTCGTGACCGAGGTGCACGCGCAATATCCCGACGTTGCGCTCGATCACATGTACGTCGACAACGCCGCGATGCAGCTGGTGCGCGCGCCGAAGAGCTTCGACGTCGTCGTCACCGGCAACATGTTCGGCGACATCCTCTCGGACGAAGCGGCGATGCTCACCGGATCGATCGGCATGCTGCCCTCGGCGTCGCTCGATGCGAACGGCAAGGGCCTTTACGAGCCAAGCCACGGCAGCGCACCCGACATCGCCGGCCGCGATCTCGCCAACCCTCTGGCTACAATTCTGTCTGTGGCCATGATGCTTCGCTTCTCCCTTCGGCAGCCCGAGGCTGCCGCTCGCATCGAGCGGGCGGTCCAGGATGTCCTCAAGGCCGGCCTGCGCACGGCCGACATCTGGTCCGAAGGCACGGCGAAGGTCGGCACGCGCGGCATGGGCGACGCGGTGGTCGCCGCGCTCGCCGGCAAAACGGGCATCACCAAGCAGTAGAGCGCCCGATCGTCTCGCCCAGGACCGGCGACGACGCCGAGCCGCACATCGGAAACACTTTCGACGGGACGACGACGATGGAACTCACGGGATTGGTCGGTTGGCGCGGCATGGTCGGATCCGTGCTGCTCGAGCGGATGGCAGCCGAAGGCGACTTCGCGCTGATCGAGCCGCTCTTCTTCAGCACCAGCGACAAGGGCGGCGTCGCGCCGTCGCACGCGAAGAGCGAGTCGCGGCTCCAGGACGCCTACGACATCGACGCACTCAAGCGCTGCGGGGTCGTCATCTCGGCGCAGGGCGGCGAGTACACCAAGGACGTCTATCCCCGGCTTCGGGCGGCCGGCTGGAAGGGGTTCTGGATCGACGCGGCCAAGACGCTGCGCATGCAGGACGACGCCATCATCATCCTCGACCCGGTGAATCGCCCGGTCATCGAGAGCGCGCTGTCCCGAGGCGTCCGCAACTACATCGGCGGCAACTGCACCGTGAGCTGCATGCTGATGGGCGTGGGCGCGCTGTTCAAGGCCGACCTGGTCGAGTGGATGACGTGCACCACTTACCAGGCTGCTTCCGGCGGCGGTGCCCAGCACATGCGCGAGCTGCTCACCCAATACGGCTCGCTGCACGCAGAAGTGCGCGAGCTGCTCGCCAATCCGAAGTCGGCCATCCTGGAGATCGATCGCCGCATCGCCGAGCGGCAGCGTGCGATGTCGCCGGCCGAGACCGAGCACTTCGGCGTTCCGCTGGGCGGCAGCCTGATCCCCTGGATCGACATCGATCTCGGCGACGGCACCAGCCTTGAGGAGTGGAAGGGCGGCGCCGAGACCAACAAGATCCTTGGCCGCGGCGCCGGCGCAGCGGCGTCGATCCCGATCGACTCGACCTGCGTGCGCGTCGGCTCCATGCGCTGCCACAGCCAGTCGCTCGCGATCAAGCTCAAGTCCGACGTGCCACTGGCCGACATCGAGGCCATGATCGCCGCCGACAACGACTGGGTTCAGGTCGTGCCCAACACCCGCGTCGCGACCAGCCGCGACCTGACACCGGTCGCGGTCACGGGGACGATGAAGATCCCGGTCGGGCGGCTGCGCAAGCTCGCGATGGGCCCGAGCTATCTCGGCGCCTTCACGATCGGCGACCAATTGTTGTGGGGCGCAGCGGAGCCGTTGAGGCGGATGCTGCGCATCCTGCTCGAGCGTTGAGCGACCGCGCCGAAGCACCGAACACGTTGTCTGACTGCAACAACGTCGTGCAGAAGACTCGGAAGCAGCGACTGCATGAACGTCAGCCAATGCATGAGCTTGTCACCGTATCTCGCTGATGTTATGGTCATTTCTGTCTTTGCGAACTGCTGCATTTGAAACCGGCTCGCATGATCGAGTCGGTCGTTTTGTCGGGATCGACGGACCGTCGCTGCGGATCCGGCAGCGGGTCCGCATCGTCCTTCCGGGAGACGCCTTGAAAAGAAAACTGAAGTTGTCGGGGCGCTTTGCGCTGTCCAGCGTTGCCGCTGCTGCCTTGTGCCTGGCATCTCCTTTGGCGTCTGCCCTCGGCCTCGGCCGCCTCAGCGTCCAGTCATCGCTCGGCGAGGTGCTCCGCGCCGAGATCGAGGTCACCAGCCTCTCGCCCGAAGAGCAGGCGAGCCTGCGCATCCGGGTCGCCTCGCCAGAGGCCTACCGCACCGCCAACGTCGACTACAACCCGGTCCTGCCGAGCACCCGCGCCACGTTCGAGAAGCGCGGAGACGGCCGGCTCTTCGTCCGCCTGGTGAGCGACCGCGGCGTCCAGGAACCCTTCGTCGACGTCATCCTCGAGATCTCCTGGGCGACCGGTCGACTTGTCCGCGAGTACACCTTGCTGTTCGATCCGCCGGCGGCCGTCCGCGCTGCAGCGCCTCCGGCGCCCGGCACGACCACCGCCCCGGTGATGTCGGCTGTGCCGCCCGCACCGGCGCCGCTGGCCCCGGCCGCACCTTCGGCGCGCGAAGCACGCGAGTCGGCCCGCGAGGCAGCGCGTGCGCAAGCACGCGAACGTCGCGCTACCGCCCGCGCGGCGACCACGGAAGCGCGTCCGCCCCAGGACACCAGCGCGCCGGCCCGCACCGCCCGCGCGACCGAAGCGAGCGGCGACGAATACCGCGTCCGCTCCGGCGACTCCCTGTCGAAGATCGCCGGCAAGACGCAACGCGCCGGCGTCTCGCTCGACCAGATGCTGGTCTCGCTGTTCCGCGCCAATCCGGCGGCGTTCAACGGCAGCAACATGAACCGGCTGAAGGCCGGCGTGGTGCTCTCGGTTCCTTCGGCCGAAGCAGCGCAGGGCGCCAGCCCCGGCGAGGCCCGCCAGACCATCACCGCGCAGAGCGCCGACTTCGGCGCCTACCGCCAGCGCCTGGCATCGTCGACCTTGTCGACGTCACCGCGCGCCGAGACCAGCCGTCGCCAGGGCGGCGGCAAGGTCCAGGCGGCAGTCGAGGACAAGAAGCAGTCGACGAATCCGACGGCCGACACGCTGAAGCTGAGCAAGGGCGGCGTCACGCCGCCGTCCGCCGCCGGCAGCGCCGAGGATCGCCTGTCGACCGAGCGTGAGCGCCAAGCCTCTGCGGCTCGCGTCGCCGAGCTCAGCAAGAACGTCAACGACCTGAAGAAGATGCAGGGCTCGGCGTCGCAGCCCGCGTCAACAATCGCGGCAGCGCCGACGCTTCCCGCCACGCGCCCAGCTTCGGCTGTCGTGGTGCCGACGCCTGCGCCGGCTCCGACGATCGCCGCGGCGCCCCCGCCGGTCGCATCCGCCGTGGCGGTCGCGCCTGCGGTGCGGGCTGCGGCCGTCCCGGCCGTTCCGGGGTCGGTTCCGGCCGTTCCCGTCCTCGTCGTCGCACCGGCCTCGACCGTCGTGGCCACGGCCGCCAGCGGCGCCGGCTCGACGCCAGTCGCTGCTCGATCGCCTGCCAGCGCGGCATCGCGTCCGGCACCGAAGCCCGCGGCGCGTCCCGCGCCGGAGCCGAGCTTCATCGACCCGATCACCAGCGGCAATCCGCTCTATCTCGGCCTCGGAGCGCTCGGACTGCTGGTCCTCGGCTACGCCGGCTGGCGCTACACGCAGCGCTCAAAGAAAGACAGCGGCGAGACGTCGTTCCTGGAAAGCCGCCTCCAGCCCGATTCGTTCTTCGGCGCGAGCGGCGGCCAGCGCATCGACACGCGCGACGCCGGCGGCGGCTCGTCGTCGATGACCTATTCGCTCTCGCAGCTCGATGCGATCGGCGACGTCGACCCCGTTGCCGAGGCCGACGTCTACCTCGCCTACGGCCGTGACCTGCAAGCCGAAGAAATCCTCAAGGAGGCGATGCGCAGCAATCCGGAGCGCCTCGCGATCCGCACCAAGCTGCTTGAGGTTTATGCCAAGCGGCGCGACATCAAGGGCTTCGAGCTCCTCGCGACGCAGCTCTACGCGCTGACGCGCGGCGAAGGGGAGGACTGGGCCAAGACGCAGGAGCTCGGCTCGCAGATCGATCCCGACAACGCGATGTACCACGCCGGCGGCGCGCCGGAGCGTCCGGCCGAAGCCGGTGGCGGCGAGATGTACGAAGGGCTCGGCGCGAGCACGATGCCGCAGTCGATCATGCCGGTGCCGTCGCAGTTCGGGCAGTCGATAGGCGACACCGTCAGCCGCGACAGCCTCATCGACAGCATCGACCTCGATCTCGACAATCCCGAGATCGGCTCGCCGTCGCGACCCGCACCGCTCGACTCGATCTCGCCGCAGGCACCCGCCCCGGGCACTTTCAACACGACCGTCAAGATGCCGCTCGTGGCCAACGAGGCGGCGCCGGCGCCGGACCATCGCGACGAGCCGCTGGCCTTCGACCTGTCCGGCATCACGCTCGACCTCGATCAGCCGACGACGGTTGCCGACGAGCCGACGACGGCCGCAGGTGGCCTGCCGGACGGCAGCGCACAGGATCCGCTCGCGCGCAAGCTCGAGCTGGCCGAGGAATTTCAGCGCATCGGCGACAAGGACGGCGCGCGCGACCTCCTGCGCGAGGTGCTCGCGACCGCCAGCGGCGCGACCAAGACCAAGGCGCAGGGGATGCTCGACAGCCTCGGCTGAGCGCGCGTCGGGTGCGGGTCGCTCTCGGCGTCGCCTATCGCGGCGGTGCCTACAGCGGCTGGCAGAGCCAACCCGGCGGGCGAACCGTCCAGGACCGGCTCGAGGCGGCGCTGTCGACCTTCACCGGCGCGACCGTGAGGTCGATCTGCGCCGGTCGAACCGACGCCGGCGTTCACGCGCTGAACCAGATCGTCCACTTCGACACGGTCGCTGTTCGGCCCGCGCGCTCGTGGATCCGCGGGACAAACCGCTATCTGCCGGTCGACATCGCGGTGCAATGGAGCCGCATCGTTCCCGACGCGTTCCATTCGCGCGCGAGCGCCGTCGGTCGGCGCTACATCTACGTCCTGCTCGAGTCGCCGGTGCGCCCCGCGATCGAGACCGGGCTTGCCGGCTGGTCGTTCCGACCGCTCGACGGCGAGGCGATGCGAGCCTCTGCCATCGCGCTGATGGGCGAGCATGACTTCAGCGCCTTTCGCTCCGCCGAGTGTCAGGCCCTGTCGCCGGTCAAGACGATTCGTCGATTGGCCATCGAGCGCCGTGGCGCGTACTGGCGCTTCAGCTTCGACGCCGACGCGTTCCTGCACCACATGATCCGCAACGTCGTCGGCAGTCTGGTCGCGGTCGGGAGCGGTCTGAGGCCGGCGCCGTGGCTCGGCGATGTGCTCGCCTCGCGCGATCGCTCTCTCGCCGCCGCGACGTTCTCACCCGACGGCCTCTACTTCCAGGGACCGTACTACGATCCCGTGCATGAGATCCCGGATCGAACCTCCGCGATGGACTGGCTGCCCTGAGTCGGCTCCAGGTTCATCGGCGCGCTGTGCGCGATGAACCAGCGGACGCGCATCAAGATCTGCGGCCTGTCGCGCGAGAGCGACGTCGATGCCGCGGTCGACGCCGGGGCGGATGCCGTCGGATTCGTCTTCCATCTCGGCAGTCCACGTCACGTCACGCTGGATGTCGCAGCGCGACTGGCCCGCCGCCTGCCGCCGTTCGTGACGCCGGTCGCCCTGTTCGTGAACGCCGCGCCGGCCGAGGTGAGGGCGGTGACGGCGGCGATCGGCAACGTGATGCTCCAGTTCCACGGCGACGAGACCCCCGAAGACTGCGCCGCGTTCGCGCGTCCATTCCTGAAGGTCGCGCGCATGGCGCCCGGGCTCGATTTGCTAGACTTCGGGTGCCGCTACGGCGAGGCGCAAGGCCTCCTCCTCGACGCCCATGTCGAAGAATTCGGCGGCGCAGGAAAGGTCTTCGATTGGTCGCTCGTTCCGACAGGCTCATCCACCGCAATCGGGCATCGGCTCGTTTTGTCTGGTGGGTTGCATGCCGCAAACGTCGTTGCCGGCATCCAGCAGCTGCGGCCCTGGGCCGTTGACGTTTCCTCCGGCGTCGAGTCGTCGCGCGGCGTGAAAGACGCCGCCGAGATCCGGCGCTTCTGCGACGCGGTGCGCGAAGCCGATGCCCGGATCGCCGCATCGATTGCCTGAGATCGATTTCATGACTCCATACCAGCAGCCCGACGAGCGCGGGCACTTCGGCCCGTGGGGCGGCACCTTCGTGGCCGAGACCCTCATCCATGCCATCGATGAGCTCAAGGCCTGCTACGAGGCGGCCAAGCGCGACCCTGCGTTCGACGCGGAATTCCGCTCCGAGCTCGCCCACTACGTCGGCCGGCCGAGCCCCGTCTATCACGCGGCGCGCCTGTCGCGCGAGCTCGGCGGCGCGCAGATCTACCTCAAGCGTGAAGATCTCAATCACACCGGCGCGCACAAGATCAACAACACCATCGGCCAGGCGATGCTCGCGCGGCGGATGGGCAAGCCCCGCGTCATCGCAGAGACCGGCGCCGGTCAGCACGGCGTCGCGACGGCGACGATCTGCGCCCGCTACGGCCTCGAGTGCATCGTCTACATGGGCAGCGAGGACGTCAAGCGCCAGGCGCCGAACGTCTACCGCATGAAGCTGCTCGGCGCGACGGTGGTGCCGGTCGAGAGCGGATCGAAGACCTTGAAAGACGCGCTCAACGAAGCGCTGCGCGACTGGGTGACGAATGTGGAGAACACGTTCTACATCATCGGCACGGTCGCGGGTCCGCATCCGTATCCGATGATGGTGCGCGACTTCCAGCGCGTCATCGGCGACGAGTGCCTGGTCCAGATGCCCGAGATGATCAAGAGCATGGACGGCCCTGCGGGCCGGCAGCCCGATGCGGTGATCGCTTGCGTCGGCGGCGGCAGCAACGCGATGGGCATCTTCTATCCGTACATCGAGCACGCGGGCACGCGGCTGATCGGTGTCGAGGCCGCGGGCCTCGGGCTCGACAGCGGCAAGCATGCGGCGTCGATCAGCGGCGGCAGCGCCGGCGTGCTGCATGGCAACCGCACCTACCTGCTGCAGGACGCCAACGGCCAGATCATGGAG
>Ga0209724_1003558_pt1 | contig 12654 bp, 10 predicted proteins | sample grotaG_FD_184143 | JGI IMG/M metagenome (GOLD analysis project Ga0209724, IMG submission 184143) | Glacier valley bacterial and archeal communities from Borup Fiord, Nunavut, Canada, to study Microbial Dark Matter (Phase II) -... | ecosystem: Environmental > Aquatic > Freshwater > Ice > Glacier ... | reverse complement strand
TCACTTCTATCGGAGCTATAAAATATGTTAAGTTCGTTCCCTCGACGCTTGATCTTAAAATACACAGTTTCTTGAACGTACTCTAAAGTTTTTAGTACATCCCCTTTTCTATCATGATTGGTTGACGCTTCAATTCTTTGCTGCTCTAACATCTGAATTCTAAAATATTCGTATCTATTAGTTGGAGATCTAACACCAAATCCTGCTCGTTGATAACTGATGTTAGAGCTAAACTTAACTTTGACCTCTGCCTCGAAATTACCTCTCACCTTATATGCAACTAGTGGTGCTGTGTCCTCAGATCCAGATTGATCTGTATGTCCAGTAGTAGAAATCACCAAAATCCCGTCTGTGCTTATGTTATATTCATTGCTACTTAAGTTTCCATTCTGCCATCTGAAGTTTGAATTTAAGATACTCAAATTGCTTGATGATACAAAGGAAGTAGGTTGAAACTCAGCTAGAGGTTGTGAGCTTGAAATTGATGAGCTTGAAGATTTAAGCTTAGGAGAGTTTAGGACAGATGGAAGAGGGGATGGATTAGTTTGTTGGGGAGCAGATTGTATTAGATCAAGAGGAAATTCTTCTGGTTCATTCTTGATAATAGCGTTTATTCTTCTATCGAATTCTTGGTAACTATCTGCCGCAATTCGCACTCGGACTTGCTTGCCGGAGTCCTTAAGAGGAAAGCTAAAAATTCCTTCTGAATCTGTATAAGTAATAGGTGGAACGTCACTTCCTTCTAAGCTAATCTTTGCCTTCCGAAGTGGTTTTCCGGTCTTATGATCTGTTACCCGTCCAATAAATTTAGTGGCTGATTCGTCTTTTGACTTAGATTGCCAGTGCCCGACAGTGACAGTTGCAGCAGCGCCGATTATTGCGACTATAATCAGAGTCCAAGAATTGTTTCTGTTAGGGGGAGGTCCATTTGACATTATCTTGTAGATATCCTCGCTGCGAATTACGAAAGTTTCACTTTAGATTGCTGCGAATTTATGTAAATTTAATATGTGTCTATCTATACAAATCTGTCGTACGATACTCCTGAAATGTAGATCACTATCATTTCTTCAGTAATTCTTACTCTAAATTTAAGGAAAAAACGGCAGTAGTATGCAAGTACCAAATAACTTCATTAAAGCTCTACTTCTTTAAAGCCTGTATAAAGCCATAAAGTCTTAACACTATTTGCTGGGGTTAGATGAGTAGTCGTACAGAAACTCATGCTAAAGCTATACCCCCTGAATGCTAGGATTCAGCAGATCTGCTGAATAGACACCAAGTGCCCTCATTCATCAGCCTAGCTTGTGACCTCAAATAGGTTAGGTCAGCACCTCTGGACTAAGGGTGGACTAAATTTCTTGAACAACTACGCTGGGGCGATTCTCTGGTGAAAAATCTAGAGATCCAGTCCTCATTCTGTCGTGGGACTTTTGCGGGTGCTGCAGAAGTCCCAGGAGATGAGACAGCTCTGTAAGCATTGCTGAGCCAAGCGAAGGACTTCTTTTCTGACTCTGTGCGATCGTCCATCAGTCTCACGAGTTTTCGACGTTACAGGGGACTACAAAAATAGAATTCAGTCCAGGGGTAGTCCAGATTGGTTTTGGGACAGCGGATCTCCATCTGAGACTGGTAGGTAGTCCTGCGCCTGCAGGGTGCCGGGGACTCGAGCAGAAAATCTCCCGGCTACCCCGATCATCCGATTGCTTTTTGGGCAACAAGGACCAGCGGGCGCATTTGAACAGAAAGTTACAGTTTTGGCTGGAATTCTTATGCCACAGGGTTTTCATTTCCTATAAAGGCAACAGCTAGAAAAACGACCGTTTTCTTTTTGCCGAGCTTTTTGACGCTATAAGGTCTTGATCAGCACAAGAAAACTCATCAAGAAATCAAAATCAGGTTACATGGTCAGCTCTAAGTTTCCTGACACATCGAAACCGTAACTTTCTGCATGGATGCGCCTGTTAGTCCTCGTTATACGGCTTTGGGGTTGAGCCGAGATCCGCGTAAGTTATGCCATAGAAGCTCGAAAGCACTGCTAATGGCTAGTTCTAGGCAAAGCCACGTCTAGTTGGCAAATCATTGGTTAACTGCGGGTGATGCAGAAGCTTCTTGACCAGGTGCGTGATGCGATTCGAGTCAGGCATACGCTTACCGCACTGAAGAAGCGGATGTGCAGTGGATTCGGCGGTTTATTTTATTTCACAACAAGCAGCGTTCCAAGGACATGGGTGTTTCTGAAATCAACCGTTTGTTGATACCCTTTTCTCCCCTCTCCCCTCTCCCCGAAAATCAACGCTTTCAGCACAGCGGAAAACATACCCCCTTTTTTGATAGGGGACATTAGAACTTTAATGATAATGACTAAAATTATTTACTAGTAAACTGTTAATAAAGCAAAGCGGTATGTCAGTGAACTGGTAAAAATGGTTTATGAATGCTATAGGTGAACTCTACTGCTTCTAAACTAGTAAACAATATTGAAAATTTGATAGTAAACTGTATTAAAAGTAAAACGGTAAGCAAGTAAACTATTTATACGTTAATACAGTTTGCTGTAGATAAAGTTTACAAGTTCACTAACAAAAAAGGTCTATAGTATGCCAGTAATCGCTCTGATTAATCAAAAGGGCGGCTGTGGAAAATCCACAAATAGTTGCCACATTGCTTATTGGCTAATGAGCCAAGGACACAATGTTGCTGTGATTGATTCAGATTCGCAGCAGTCGGTCACGCGATGGCTGAAAAGTATGGAAAGCCCAATCCAAAGCTTCGTCATGGGCGATCCTGACGAGTTAGTTGAGAAAATTCCTGCTATTGCTGAAGCGCACGATTTTGTAGTGGTGGATGGAGCTGCTGGAATCACCGAAACCACACGATGTATTTTGCTTCGTGCAGACTTGGTTATTGTTCCAGTGCAACCTAGTGGGCTTGATCTGAGCAGTGCGAACGACGCGCTTCGATTGGTCAAGCAAGCACAATCAGTACGAAATGGCTTACCCAAGGTCAAGCTTTTGATCAGTCGTGCCGTCAAGGGAACACGTTTGTACGACGAAGCTGTGGTTTTTCTGAAGGACAAGCCCTTGTTTAAGACGGTAATTCATCAACGTCAAGTCGTGGCAGATTGCTTCGGTCAGGCAGCCGTTGTGTGGACTTTGCCGAAAAGCAAGGCAACGCAAGATGCTGTCGAAGAGTTTAAGTCATTGTGTAATGAAATCATGGAGATAGTGTGATTGTGGCAAAACCTCGTCGAACCTTTGCAGAAACATTCAGTGAAGACCTTACCCCTGAAATGAAAGCCTTTAGAAAAGGTGCTACGCCTGTTCAGGAACAGATTATTCAGGAACAGATTATTCAGGAACAGGCGGTTCCTTCTGACACTTCTGAAGCCTTACCGCTTCAGCGTGAAGCCGAAGAGCCAGCACCTAAAGGCAAGAATCGCAAGCTGGTCGTTGAACTGGAGCCTGATCTTTATGACGCTTTCGCAACGGCTTGCTTCACGCAAAAGCTCAAAATGGCGAAGATAGTACGGAAGTGGGTTGAGGAGTTTTGTCAAGAAAACTAGCTGCCATATCACTAGTAAACTGGTTTAGAAGTAAACTAGTTTATTACCATACATCTACCTGGGAAGCGTTGCTGTTTAAAGTGAAAGCTCCTGCTGATTTCAGTGCAACCGTTCGCGCCATTTTTCAGGGTCTTGGCGACAATCGAAGACAGCATACACAATAATTTCTGTGGGCGTCTCTTCATACAGCACAGCGTAGGGGAAGCGCCGCACAACCGCTCGCCTATAGTCCTTGTAAAGCACTTGATAGATTTTTGGATTGCGGGCGATGGACTGAACGCAGGCATCAACAGCGGTCAGAAACTCCCGCCCCAAACCAATGCGCCTGCTTTCATAAAAGAAATAACCCTCGTCGGAATCCTGTTCCGCTTCCGGCGTGAGCGTAACACTTTTAGCCATGCCGCTCGATAATCCGCCGTTTCACATCTTCCCAAGCACGACCGGAGGAGGGGTTCGCTTGATATGCGGCTTTTCTGCGGTCAAGTTCTTGTTTTTGCGATTCAGTGAGAGGAATATCTTCAGCATCCAGGCTGTCCCACAGGTCTTGCACCAGCAGGAGCCGTTCTGAAGCGCTTAGATTGAGTAATTCCGCGTGTTCAGCGTTCAGCATGTCTAGAGTCCGGTTATCTGTCTCTGTTGTACCCTAAAACCGCTCTAGCCTCAATGAGCATCAAGACGATCTATCCTTAAACGGCCTAAAAGTAGCGAAGCTGCCGTCAGCCGCCACGGAGGTGCTAGAACTATTATCCTGTAAGGGGTTCTTTGCATAACCCCCCAAAAAGATATATTCCACATTGAGACGATTAAGTTTTAGCATGATTTTTGGCAAGCTAATAGCTGTCAAAACGCTCTTATATCAGAACTTCTGGCGGTTTACTACGCCTGCGCCCGTCAGCATCGCGATCGATGCGTCAGTGCTCTTTTCACTTAAGAACGTCTCAGAAGGTATACCTTTCGAGACATCGCGATCGATGTGTCTCAATTCATGTCTCAAATAACATCTCTCACAAAGTCTAAGACTTTATGAAACGCTGGAATGCCTGATGTAGCGTTTCTCGACTATGCAGCATCTGCTTGAGTCAGAGACAAAGATCAATGCTTTCTTGACGTAAGACTCACACATCTCAAAGTGGACTATACCTTTTTGAGGGGTTGTGCAAAGAACCCCTGTAAGGGTTTCAGTGCTTAGTTTTATTGTACTAAAACGTCCGGTTTTCGTAATTTTTCTCATCCCTCAAAGCTAGCTAGAGCAGGCATTTCAACACACTCATGGCGGCTGATGGCAGCTTCGCTGACACTGTTGGCGAAATATTTCTTCATAACTGAACGACCTATTCCGTCGTTACTCGACTTACAAAACTCAATGAATTTCAGCTAGGGAACGACAGCGGTTCAGGTCTTTCAGTGCGTTAAGCAATGTTTCGCCAACAGTGTCTTCGCTACTTTTAGTCCTTGTAGTGTTCTAACGGTATGCTGTAGTGAGTTTAGGCTCCTAAGAACACTATAAGAAATAGAGATTAGACGATGGTAAGCGCCAAAACTATCAAGAAGGCTCAATCAATTCAGTGGGACATGACCAAAGTTGTGATTTATCGGCGCGTGTCCACTCGTGAGCAGGGCGATAGCCAACTGGGGTTAGAGGCTCAACTGAATCAATGCCGCACGGCTTGCGATGGCTTAACGATCGTTGGGGATTTTGTTGAGGTGGTATCCGGCAAAGCTGACCCACGCGATCGTCCTGAACTGATGACCGCGATCAAGCAATGCCAGACAGAAGGGGCACGGCTCATGGTTGCCAAACTCGATCGATTCAGCCGTGAGGTTTATCACGTCACTGGATATTGCGATCGCTACTTCTTTGCAGAGAGAACGCCCGATCTAATCTGTGCTGAGTCTCCCAAGGCAACCATGCTGGAGATTCGGATTAGGGCAGTCGTCGCCCAAGAAGAACGCGAGATGATTGGCAAGCGAACCAGAGCAGCGCTGGCAGCCAGAAAAGAAAGAGGCGACGCGCCCAATGGTGAAGCGGGTCGAGCCTCTCATTTACAGAAGACCCAACAGGCAACCGAAGCGGCAATGCAACTAGCGCGATCGATGAGGGAATTGGGGCACGGATACCACACGATCTCTAAAGCTTTGAATGAGGCAGGTCACACTACATCAAAGGGCGGTCAATGGTACGCCGCAAACATCAGGCAACGATTGATGCAGCTAACCAAGGTTGACGAACGTTAACTCAAACCACACAAAAAACACCCCTAACCCAATCGGCTAGAGGTCTAATGAGTAGTCTTGCAGGAACTCACTTTACCCCTGCTTAAGTGCCATAAACTCCATGATCGGGTCGGAGACCCATTCGTGTAATTTGGTATCATTCTGCGTTGTACTTTGACTTTAAGAGGCTCAACCCCGCATTCTTTCGTTCTGAAAGTGCTAATCAATGATGACAAGAGGCAAAATAGGTGAACTCTGAAACAATCTCTATATAAGGGCTTTAAGCCTATCATCGGGTTTTGAAGCAGAGGGTAGGGCAGCGATGTCCTACTCGACTGCATCTATACCCGTAGAAGGTTTGGGACTGAAATTGCTCTTGTCTGTGCGATTTGTTGACTCGACTTAAGCTCACCTCTAGGGAAGAAATATTATGTCGGAAGAACTGAATATCCATGTCGTCGGTTCATTTACTCGCACGCTCTTGATGCGCCAACTCTTTGTCCCTCAGTATCGCCTTTACCTCGAAGCCAAGGTCACTGATGCAAGCCGCTCTCCAATTGAAGGTTTAACCGCAGAGAATTTCACGATTCGCCTTGCCGGACTGGAAAGCGAAAGCATGGGAGAATTTCTCTTTGCTCCATCCCTGGATAACAACCTTTTTCCGGGATTCTACAGATTCACTAAAAATCGAATCTTTGAGGGTACTTTTGGGATTGATCTCTATTTGCTGACAGGTCTTTTACTCTGCGTCAGAGTTGATTATCAGGAGAAGTTTGCAACGACCGCTATTAGCCTCGAACGTCTCTCTTGAACGATAAGAATTGATCAAGGTTTAGCAATAGACTGTAACATCTTCCCCGCACACATCCGCTAGATAGCACAGCGCTTTGAACCGTAATCCCACTAATTGCTCATAGAACGGATTCAGTTTGCACATCGGGGGAATATGGAGCAGAACACGACCGAAGCAGCGAATATCTCGTTCAAACGGCCATTGGGCAGGAATGAGGCGACAGAAGAAATGGGCTGTCTCTGGGTTGTGGATTTCGATCACGTCGAGTTTTTCAGCAATGGGGTGAAGGAGGGAAGCGATGGGTTTGTTGGGTGTGGGGTGCAACATGATCGATCTCCTGAATGCCCTGTGTAGAGTGGCGTAGCAATGTTTTTGGATACTGATTGATACGTCTGAGCTAGGGCTGTTATGCAGAATCTCATCGGTTGATGATTCAAGCCACACGCAAAATTCAAGGCATTACAGCTAGACAGTGACAATTCTACGATTGGCTGAATTAGTTGGATGATTTGCTCAATGTCAATCGCATTATCGTTAGAGATAACCTTGATAAACTGTGAGCTTTACTGTGAATCGCCGGAAAATCGTCGAACTGCTCGTGGCCCTGGTTGGCGGCATAAGTGCTGCTCTTGGACAGGTTTTCTTACTATTCGTTCTCTTTCCCAGCTTCATCACGGCTTATGGGATTTGGGTACTTGTGAGTTTACTTTGCTTCAATTGCGGAATGGGGATAATTCTGCTTTCCTATGCGGATCGGTTCTACTGAGATTTCATCAACCTTGTAGAGATTGACAGTGTGTATTTTGGCGTTCCCGTAGCTTTTGGACCAAAAACAACTCTAAGCCTGAAAGCCCCTCTGTGATTGACTTTTGATGGTTGATTTCTTGGGCTGCCTTAAGCAAGAAACCGCTCGACGAATCAGGTTTCCAAATATCTCGTTTAGGCTCGTCTCTCTGCCCGTCCGGCAGAAGTTCAATGCCGAAATCAGGGTTTCAGCCATCAGAAAGAACGAGTGAATCAGAGCTTGAGCGATTTGTAGTGGGATGTAGTAGTCCAGAATTAGGTCAGTGATGTAGTTTTAGCGAAAATGGACTTAATCAAAACTTATCAGTTGTCTGGCTAAAATTCCTTGAGGTTGTTTCTGACCCAGAAGCTACGGGAACGCCCACTTAGGCAAGGTTTGAGACCTTCAGAACTCGTTGACGCACCAGAGCTTTGAGAAGTTGATTCTGGAACGAGTTTTGAGAGTCTGCAATACTGATTCTGTCATTGAGGCGCGATCGTCCTTCTAACCTTCTCAAAATCGGAGGATTCTGAGAGGGGTATAACGGTGCCCATCACCCGCAGCAAATATAGCAGTACGCATTTAGATTAGGACGGGGCACAAAGGAGCCGATTCTCCCTGATGGTACTGCTTCATTCCCCTTGTCCTAACTTGAGCACGTAGGGCTACAACCTCTGCATCACAACCGATCAACTCTCGGCGGTCGGTGTGCATGGGCGTTGTTAGACCGAGCCTGAACGATTGCCATTAACTGACATTCGGCAACATTTCGATCGCCACCAGCCAACCCTCGATTGTATCGACCTAAAACCGATACCAGATCCTCTGAAGGTGCAAAACTGGGATACACCTATTTTGAGCTTACAAGTTGCTATGTCGGCGACTATGGAGATTCTTCTTTACCATGCGCTCATTTCTTAGCACTGTTACACTTACAAAAAATACTACGATTAGTGGCAGTCCCAACCAAATGTTTAAACCATACTTGAAGAAACTAATAACAGAAGTTCCTATTGATGTTAGTAAATATATCGACAAATCAAGTTGCAATCCACTAGGACCATAGCCTCGATAAGTTGAATTCCCGTTTTGATCACGAATCCATCGTCTATGTTGTTGCATTCCTAATAATTCTTCAATTTCGTGGATACGATCTAATTTAGATAGATATATTTGCCGACAATGATGCGTATAGAGCAACCACACTGACATGAGAAGTGATATAAAGCATCCGCCTAGACCAACAATTAATAGATTTCCACTATTATCTACACCTAATAATAGTCCCCAAAATATAAATGTTCCCGCAATAAGAACAGCTCCCACTTGCCAAGAGAAACTATCGTAATGTAGATATGCATCTTGTGTGGCACTGTACTCAACAAGAAGTATTTCTTCGTTGGGAATTCTCTCCATAAATTTCTTCCTTTGTAACTTTTCCTCAACAGTTTACACTTAAACCAAATTCACTTTGCTCCGAGATAGGCGCGAACCCAAGCCTACAGGTGCCGTGGGTTTAACAGAGATAGGCGTTACCGGTCGGGTAAAGAAGACTCCTGACAATGTTTAGGCTTGCTTTGTATTCCCGGTTGCTCTCACCTTTCGGAACACGAGAGTGTCACAAGATTCAGCCATGCACAGTCAGGAGCTTCACCCCCACAGAAGCCTGCCTGCGGTTTTCCCGCACAAGCCTCTTCATTCGGTCTTTCACCAGTTGGGATTTTTCCGTCTAGCTATCCGCTCGATTCCAGTAGTCATCCTAGTTCCACCTCTGAGTGTGGGGGATGTTGCCCTCGAGTGTTCGACCGAATGTGTCCCCCTTCGCTCCATGGGCGTTACCCCACTTCATTACTACTATGAGGACATCCGACTTCCCATGAATCGTTGAGCGTCCTTCCGGTGCCAGTTGTGCCGCTCTACCTCCTAGGGGAGGAATTCATGGGATCTCCCGAGTGCCCGACTCTACCTTGATGACGTGCCACGGTCTTCGACCCCGGTGGACCCTCTAGAACCTTGGCGATTGGCTCTTTTGGTTTTGCCTTCCACACCACTAACTGTGTCGGCATCCACGTGTATGTCTAATTTCGGGGCTCAATCCCTTCACGCTTTCGCATTGCAGCCCATAATCTCCCTGTGTACGCTTCACTGTTCTCGTTGCCGATAACAGCGCAACACTCGGTACTTGGTGCCTTGCCAAGGCTTCCAAGGCCAGGTTCTTCCCCTGGCTGGTATAGCCGAGCTTTGCTCGGCGCACTAGTAGAGCCAGACACAGTGGCTAATAATTTCACGGGGGAATCGATGACGGGAGTACATGAGCAAGTGGGTGAGATCGGAGTTGAACCAGTACGATTATTCTACATTCGCGTTAAGTTGACAATACCCCACGAATTTGCCGGTATTTCACTGCAAGAAGGGGCTTGACTGAGTTTCAGTCCGTTCTATGGGCGCATTAGCGGGGAGTGGTGCTGCTGGGACGGCTGGCTTTTTCGGCCCTTGTCCGCTGCCTGCATCAAAGATGTCTTCGGCAATAACAAGACCTAGTGGCACGCCCCCGTAAGGCTTCCCATTGTTGTTCTTCCTGTAGAGATCGGGGTTAGGTTCGTTTTCGTCTGTAACAACGAAGGCATCAAAGACCCAATGAACGCCGAGGTAGACGCGACTGCGCCCATTTTCCAAGATCATCTGCCATAACCCCTTAGGGAAGCTACGCAGGTGTTTAGGTCTTACCGTCCCGATATTATCGGTGTTGATACCGTTCAACTCTTCAGAGACGATGTCAAGTCCATCGAACAAGGCATCGCTGCCTAAGCTTTGGTTGCTGTATCTTCCACCTTGACCGTAAAAAAGTCGCGTGATATGAAAGGCGGCAGCTCCAAAGGTGGCGTGGCCTGATGGGTAAGCCGGAAAGTTTGGCGTGAAGTTCTTCGCGCGGGAGTTGGTGTTCGGAGCACCCAAGGGCAGCCACAACGGGTCGCAGTCGTTGGAGATATTGTCCTTACCTTGGGTTGCGCCCGGACCCATCGACACATCATGCTCATGGACACCCAGCACCGGTCTCCAGAACTCATGAATGTATTTTTGTTCCCAAGCCAGAATTCCAGCATCAGCCAAGGCAACGTTCACGAAGGCGAAGAGTTGAGCATTTTGCGCTGGCGTGTTGGGTGTTCCGGTGGCAGGATTGGGTTTGTTGATCGCAATCTTGCGAATGATCTGATTGTAGAAACGCGGTGGAGTGCCCAATCCGGACACGCCATCATACGCCCAGAAAATACCAATCAGCGTTTGATCCACCTTCCTGCCGGGAATGTCATTGGGCAGAGTTCCCATCAGTTCAGGCTTGATGCCTCTGCCACGCACTTCTCGCAAGGCTTTTTCATACTCGGCTATGATGGCGGCTGTAGCGCCGGGGCCATCGAACGGCGGCTCTGCAAGGCTATGCCGCGTCGTGATAGCAAAGCCTTGAGACTGTGCTCCATAAGTTGGAGAGTAGAAACCTTGATTAGGATTGTCAGGATCTGGGCGATGTTTGCCGCGTGCCGGCGAAGGTTTATAGGGGCCGCTGGCGCCGGGGTCATTCATTCTATCAGCCAAGATTGCATCGGCGACAGCTTCTCCAAAACCATGTCCGGCATCGGACTTGTTGCCTGCTCCGTCCAGAATGGAGTCGAAGAACGGCACTTGACTAGGGAAGAATTTTGATAGAGTTCTGTGAGCTGCTGCTGCAACTGCTGCGTCAACCGATGCGCCGGGAGCAGGAGATGGCGGGTTGGGAATGTAACGTGGCAGATTAGCCGCCACATCGACACCGGCATAGGTGTCATACATCGCCAAGTGAACGATCGCCAGAGCACGAGAGCTTAACGTTGGTCCAGTTTGTTCGCCCTGTCCGTTGGTGTGACTTACACGGTTGGCTTCAAGTGCGATTTCGTTCCACAGCAGAATTGGGTCTGACATAACGCGTTCTCCTTTTATGGATCAGACATTAGACCGATTCTTTCTGCCTAATGCCGGAATTAGAAACATTAGACTGACTCACATTCCGCATATTACCCCTCGACAGGAGTATTAGACCGAAAATTCGTATTTCTTCTCAAAGAAAGCCTGTACTATTCTGCCTAAGATCCCGTTCAACCACATTCACCGGATGAACCTTAGGGTTGTTGCGAAATAAGATTAAAAACGCCTGAAAACCAGTCATAGCAATCGTTTTGAGCAATTTAGTGAGAAACCGCTAGTGGGTCATTTGCCTCGAATGTAGCCATTACCAGACTGCTAGAAACGGGAGCATCAGGCAGATTAGCTTTTTCAAGAATGGCGATGTTCATGCCAAATGACCCACTAGTAGATAGTCAATCTGAAATTGAAGGGTAGAGGCGCTTCAACTTAATGCGCGCATCTTGGGTGGTGAAACGCCAATCGACTGGACAAGGCAGCGTATTGCGTGCGTGTTCCCAAGCCGCAACTTCTTGTGCCAAAGTCTCTTGGTCAGGAATGCGGCGGTCAAGACATTGACGTGAAAGAACACTCAGTTCAATTTCTGCCAGATTCAACCAACTGCCATGTTTCGGGGTGTAGTGAAATTGCAAGCGGTTGAGAATACGGCGGGCTTCAGAGGGGAGAAAAGCTTTGTAAAGGGAGGCTTTGACATGAGTGTTGAGATTGTCTTGCACGACTCGAACGGCAATGGCATTGGGGAACGCTTCATCGACGAGATACTTCATTTGATGGGCGTTGTCCCCACGAGATGCGCAACCAGTGCAGGGGTAAATGCTGAAGCTCTCATCCAGCCTGAGTTTCACGCTTACTTTTATTTCAGAACTTTGCGATCGCGCCTACGTTAGAGGAAGGATGCCAAAGCAAACGTGAGCCATACTCTTAAATCTAAAGTCATTCCGAGTTTACTTAAAATGCGCGGAAAATTAGCAGATTGACTAATGGCTAAAACTACTGCTACGCAAAGGTTTAGGAGACTGTGCTTGCACTGGTTGCGCATCTCGTGGGTTGTCTCGTGTCAATTACATAGTCCGGTTTATTGCATCAATTTTCTCCTTGATTTCGCTACAGAATTGAACTTCAAGTCACCAACCTCCGGCAAAGCCGGAGGCTTGGAAAAGGGGGCCGCTCAAAGCCGATTAGCCTCTACCATTCGTCTGACAACCGCAACTGTTCAATCCGTTGGTCTTCCTTCTCCTGTTCTTGAATGTATAGCCGTCGCCACTTTGCTTAGGACATTTTTGGCAGTGTGCTTCGCGTGCTGCCGAAGATGTCTCTGTCCTAACCTATGTGGCGACGGCTATA
>Ga0209724_1003556_pt1 | contig 12668 bp, 8 predicted proteins | sample grotaG_FD_184143 | JGI IMG/M metagenome (GOLD analysis project Ga0209724, IMG submission 184143) | Glacier valley bacterial and archeal communities from Borup Fiord, Nunavut, Canada, to study Microbial Dark Matter (Phase II) -... | ecosystem: Environmental > Aquatic > Freshwater > Ice > Glacier ... | reverse complement strand
TTCTGCCGATTTTTTCATTGCGGTCGTCAATTCCGGCGCGAATATCGGAATTATTTAATTGATTTGAAACTTTTTGCGCATATTCGTTGTACTTTTCGCTGATTGGTAAAACTACAACCTGATCAGGCGTCAGCCATAAAGGGAATATTCCTGCCGTATGTTCGATCAAAACAGCAACAAAACGTTCCATCGAACCAAATGGGGCCCGGTGAATCATTACCGGACGGTGACGTTTATCATCAGCTCCAATATATTCAAGACCAAAACGTTCCGGAAGATTGTAATCCACCTGGATTGTTCCGAGCTGCCAGCTGCGACCCAAAGCATCCTTGATCATAAAGTCAAGTTTTGGTCCGTAAAAGGCGGCCTCTCCCAATTCAGTTTTGGTTTTCAACCCTTTTTCGGTGCAAGCCTCAATAATTGCAGACTCCGCTTTTTCCCAGTTTTCGTCCGAACCAATGTATTTTTCCTTGTTCTTCGGATCACGTAACGAAATCTGAGCTGAATAATTTTTAAAATCGAGCGCTTTAAATATAATGAAGATGATATCAATCACTTTCAAAAACTCTTCTTTGAGCTGATCGGGACGGCAGAAAATATGTGCATCATCCTGCGTAAAGCTCCTAACTCGTGTCAATCCATGCAATTCGCCGCTTTGTTCGTAACGGTAAACAGTTCCGAATTCGGCCATGCGAACCGGCAAATCTTTATACGAACGTGGTTTAAACTTGTATATCTCGCAGTGATGAGGGCAGTTCATCGGTTTCAGCATATACTCCTCGCCTTCGTTTGGCGTACGGATTGGCTGAAATGAATCTTTACCGTATTTCTGAAAATGTCCGGAAGTTTTGTAGAGTCCTACATCACCAATATGAGGTGTGATCACTTGTTCGTAACCAAATCTTTTCTGAACCTTCTTCAAAAACTTCTCCAACTGTTCGCGTAAAATGGCTCCTTTTGGCAACCAAAGCGGTAATCCGAGACCTACTGCAGCCGAAAAAGTGAAAAGTTCCATCTCTTTACCGATCTTGCGGTGATCCCTCTTCTTCGCTTCTTCAAGCAGAACAAGGTACTCTTCGAGCAATTTCTGTTTAGGGAACGTAATTCCATAAACCCTCGTAAGCATTTTATTCTTCTCGTTCCCGCGCCAATAAGCACCGGCAATATTGGTCAACTTAACTGCTTTGATAAATCCCATGTTCGGCAAATGCGGCCCACGGCATAAATCAGTAAAATTGCCTTGTTTATAGATGGTTATCGTACCATCCTGAAGATCGGTAATTAATTCAAGCTTGTATTGATCACCCTTTTCGGTAAATAATTTTAAAGCGTCAGCTTTCGAAATTTCGGTTCTGAAGATCTCTTCTTTCGTCCGCGCCAGTTCGAGAATTTTCTGCTCAAAAATGAACAGATCCTTGTCACTCAATACTTTTCCTTCAGGAAGATCTATATCGTAGTAAAATCCGTTGTCAACTGTAGGTCCAATTCCAAACTTTGTCCCGGGATAGAAAAACTCAATGGCTTCGGCCATCAGGTGAGCTGATGAATGCCAGAAAGTTGTGCGTCCCTCAAGGTCATCCCACAAAAGAAGTTTGATAGAAGCATCATTATCAATAGCCCGGGTAAGATCCCTTGTTTCACCATCGACCGATATTGCGAGTACCTCCTTGGCAAGCCGACTGCTGATCGATTCAGCAATTTCGAGACCCGTAATCCCCTTATCAAATTCCTTTACCGAGTTATCAGGAAGTGTAATTTTTATCATTCGTTACTTTTTTTTGAAGGTGCAAAATTAGTTATTCTCTGCCTGTTCGTCAAACATATCGGCAAGTTTAATGAATGTATTTTTGATGTCGCACCACAAAATTTCGCAGGGCTCCCTATTTTTTAATATTTTTGAGGTGGAAAAACAGAATATATAACAATATTATGCGCAGAATTTATTTAGTATTATTTTTTATTTCAACCTGTTACCTATCAATACAGGCACAACAGATTACGCTGGAGGATCTCTTTGTAACAAGAAGCTTTCAGCAATCGACCGTAAACGGATTGGCATCGGCCAACGACGGGCTAAATTATACGACCCTTGAAAACAATGGTCAGCAAATCGTGAAATACAGTTACAAAACGGGTGAAAAGGTAAGTTTGATACTCGATATCCAGACCCTTAAAAATGATTCACTTAAATCGATCAAGGAATATGTTTTCAGCGCCGACGAATCGAAGGTATTGCTGCTGACCGACCGCAAACCCATCTACCGCAGGTCATTTACAGCCGTCTATTTCGTGTATAATTTTGTCACGAAAGAACTTGAACGATTATCAACCGGAAGACAACAGGTCGCCACGTTTTCGCCCGATGGGGAGCGGATTGCCTTCGTAAGGGATAATAACCTTTTTGTGAAAAGCCTCCGGTTTAAGACTGAACGTCAGATGACCACCGACGGCGAGTTCAATAAAATCATCAACGGAATACCCGACTGGGTGTACGAGGAGGAATTTGAATTCAACCGTGCCTTCGAATGGTCGCCCGACAGCAAACAGGTTTCTTACATCAAATTTGATGAAGAGCAGGTGCCCACTTTTGGTATCCCGATGTACAAGGGCTTGAATCCTATTCACGAAGAAAACAGCGTTTATCCGGGCGAATACCGGTTTAAATATCCCAAGGCAGGCGAAAAGAATTCGATTGTAAGTGTTTGGGTATACGATATCAAAGCGGGACAAAATATCAAAATGGATATTGGTACAGAAACCGATATTTATATCCCTAAAATCTGTTGGACCTATGGAGGAAAGAGCCTGGGAATCGTTAAGATGAATCGTTTACAGAACAGATTAGAGCTGATATTTGCCAATTCATATACGGGAGATACCAGGATCGTCTTCACCGAAAAAAACAAAAGATACATCGAAACCGACTTCCTGGATAATTTTCAGTTTCTACCTGATGACAAAACCTTTGTAACACTTAGCGAACAGGATGGCTACAAGCATATTTACCTCTATGATGCCGGTGGCGTAAAAATCCGTCAGCTCACAACAGGTAAATTCGACGTAACCAAATTTTACGGGTTCGATCCGGCCAGCAAGATGTTCTATTATCAGGCTGCGGCTGTCTCGCCCATGCAACGTGAGGTTTACGGCGTAAGTATCGACTTAAAGAAAAAGATTCTGCTTTCAACACAGAAAGGTAGTAACAATGCCGATTTCAGCACAGGATTTAAATATTTCATCAACGAATATTCGAATGCCACTACCCCATTGATAGTGACACTTCATGAGATTTCCGGAAAACAGATCAGGGTTTTGGAAGACAACAAAGAATTGAAATCGAAGATCGCCGAAAAGAAAATTCCGCAAAAAGAATTTTTCACCTTCAAAACAAAAGAGGGAATAGAATTAAATGGATGGATGATCAAGCCATTGAATTTCAATCAAAGCACCAAATATCCAGTTTTAATGACGCAATACAGCGGGCCAAACTCGCAGGAAGTACTCGACAACTTCAAGATTGGATGGGATAACTACCTTGCATCGAATGGCTATTTAGTTGTATGTGTCGATCCAAGAGGAACCGGCGCACGTGGTGAGGATTTTCGCAAATGCACGTATGGTCAGTTAGGAAAATACGAATCGGATGACCAGATTGAAGCGGCTAAATATCTTGCCGGTCTTCCCTATGTGGACGGAAAAAACATTGCAATCTGGGGCTGGAGTTATGGCGGATTTATGTCGGCCATGTGTCTTGCCAAAGGTGGTGAAGTATTTAAGGCGGGAATTTCGGTGGCTCCGGTAACTAACCAGCGTTACTACGATACCGTTTACAGCGAACGTTACATGGGTTTACCAAGTCAGAATCCGGAAGGTTATGATGAAAACTCTCCGATTACGCTTGCCAAAGGGATCAAAGGTAAATTGCTGCTTGTTCATGGCACCGCCGATGACAATGTTCATTTTCAAAACTCGCTCGAATTTGCCGAAGCAATGGTTCAGGCCGGCGTTCAGTTTCAGATGATGTCGTATGTGAACAGGAACCACGGAATCAGGGGCGGCAATACGACAATGCACCTTTACACGATGTTTGATAATTTTCTGAAAGACAATCTAAAATGAGAAGATAAGAACAGAAGAGGGGGCGAGAGGGAGAAGGGGTGAAAACGAGACACTGGGTATTAAACCATCAGCCTTTTACTTTTTCAGTAGGCAATTATCACGCTTAATTGGATAGTGCAAATAATAAATTGTAAAAAACGTTCAAACCGTTTGGTGTATCTGAAATTCAGCCTATATTTGCACCCTCCAAGCCCAGATGGTGAAATTGGTAGACACGCTAGTTTCAGGGACTAGTGACCGCAAGGTTGTGCAAGTTCGAGTCTTGTTCTGGGCACCACAAAGAGATCAAATCACATCAAAAGCACTTAAATCAAATGATTTAGGTGCTTTTTGTTTTTAGCCAAAACATCAAAAATCTATATAAATATACCCGGTTAAAGCGTCAAAATCGAGACACTTGCGTTGAACCTTACTCTTCCAACTTACAGCGAAAACCAATAGTTGAATTTTACCATAAACACATTATTGGCTTTCAGATCATTGATGCCTCCAAAACTGTCCAAAATAGAGTTATTGTAGCTGTCGGTGTAGCGTGAGCGTGTGTTGGTCCAAACCAGGTAGAGCGTCGATCCGGGACTGAACTCCCAACGGCCGACCAGATTAGAACGAAACTCCTGGAAATTGAAATCAGGATTCTTCATTTTGAAATCTTCCACCAGATCGCCGTTTGAATCCATGGAATAGGTGTTATCAGCAACTCCCAGAATCGTTAGCGGATTGTACCTTGTATTCAGATCCCGGCTTACGGCATTCACCACACTTCGGAATTCATTGTACTTACCAATCGAAGCATATGGACTGCCATAATACTGGAACGAAAGTTCGGGCGATACATAGTATTCGAAGCGGATGGTTGTGTACAAAGTTTTCTGATCTATTTTACCAACGATATAATTGTTATTTCCACCCGAAATTGTACGGACATACTGCTGATTATCGGTTCCGATATGGTAACCGGTTTGTGTGGAAATGCTTAATCGGTTATTCATTTGCCACTTCAATAAGAGAATATAATCTTTCTCCTTCGAAATCTTATCGCTCGAAAATGTGAGCGTACTGGCTATTCCCCCCGACAATTTCTTAACACTGTTGGTCAGAACCTGCAGGGAACCTTCAGTCATGTTGTCCTTGAATAATTTAGGGCCGCCACGCAGTTCCCTTGTATCAAAAGTGTTGAAATTCCTCAGCAAAGATAAATTGGTGATCCACATGTTTTTAAACCTTAACTTTGTTACAAGCATTAGCTTATCCATCAGATTCTCGCCACCAAAGCTCCATTCGTGCGATTGCTTCAGTCCATACGAATAGTTCATCAATATCCCGTACGGCTTATCAACCTTATAGGTAAATTCAAGGTTCTGCTTCACATAGTCGGCCTGCCGCAGATACCCGATGTCGTTGAGATCAACGCCGGGTGAACGCCAGTCTACACCTGTCGTGACCCTGAATTTGCCACTCCGTTTACCGACATTCAGCATTCCTCCGAAACCCGAAAGGTTGGTCAGATCGGGATCAAGGGTGAGGTGAGAAGCATCTTCGCGCTGAAAATAGTGTGCGGTTGAACGCTGAAGCTCCGTAATGGCCGTCTTGCTTCCGTTTACCTGACTAAAAAATCCCTTAAAATCGACAAAATATTTACGATTTTTCCAGTTGTGTTCCAGATCAAGTCCTCCGGTATAGGACGATCCCGGAAGGAAATCAAGCTGAACATCACGGATATTGCGGATCGAAGAGGTAATCATCCCTCCGATTACTGTACTCCCATTGTTCAGATCCTGTTTGATACGGCCAACCATAAAATTCGTAAATGGCTCCACCGCAACTTTTTCATTCTTATCTGCAGAATAGACCGTACTATTTTCGCGGGCGGTAAAACTTTGCACAACCCCTACCGAAAGTCCTTTTTTGGTTTTACCTGTCAGCTTAAGTGCACTAAGAATCGTGGCATTTTCGGGCATCGAGACCGTCTGACCCGGTTCAACATTGGGATAATAAGATGGAGCCTGCCCAATGCGACGTGAATAAAATAAAAGGTCGTCACCCATTTTAAAATCGAGTATCGAATTTCCTTCGAGAAAGAAGGGACGCTTTTCTTCATAGAATGTTTCGAAAGCGGTGAGATTCAAGACAGAAGGGTCAGCTTCCACCTGACCAAAATCGGGATTGATTGTGTAGTCAACCGTAAAATTAGAGGTGATACCGATCTTACCGTCAAGGCCTACCCCCCACTTCAACGATTTATCAGGACTTGAATTTGGGACAAATTTGGCACTTGCATAAGGCATGATCTCGAAGTTCTTTTTATGGCTGATCCCTTCGATTCCACGTAGTTCACCAAACAGATAGACCATCGCGGGAGCATCAACAGGAATCAGCTTCCATTCGCTTTCTTCCTGTAAACGGTCAATCCAGCGCCAGATATGCATTCCCCAAACCTGATTTTCCTGCTCAGTAAACCGGATCTGGCTGAAAGGAATCCTCATTTCGGAACTCCACAATGAATCGCCAACAAACGCTTTTCCCTCCCAAACCGCATTCCAGTTAAAATCCCAGCCGTACGATCCAAGATGTAACAAATCAATTTTTTGTCCTGCAGCAGTTACATTAAATTCATAAGCGGTTTGTTTATCGTGGTACGAATCAATCGCAACTCCGCTGATATCACCGGCTAATACATCGCGACGACCAAGTATTGGCCGGATCTTTTCAGGCTCGTTGTCGTAACACTTCGTCGCGATATACAGATTGTCGTTATCATACAATATTTTTATCTCTGTCTGCTGCGAAGGAGCCTTGGCCTGAAGCGGCTGCTGTTGGATAAAATCTCCCGACCATACACCTTGCGACCAACACTCGTCGTTTATTTTTCCGTCAATGCGAGGTTTTATGGCCGTTCGTGTTGCAAAATAGGTTCGGCGGAAACTCGCTTTCACATTTACCATTGAATCCGTTGATAAATGATAATCAATGGAATCCTGCGCAAAAGCGTCAACACAATTAATCAGAATTATTGCAAACAGCAACAGTTTAGGGATAAATCTCATTAGTTTGATTTTGATGGCGAATATAATAAATCTAATTAAGCGGAATAAGTTAAGTGATGAGAATAAATAGTTGTCATATTTTCATATTTAAGGTTTTCTGAAAAATAATAAATAAGAATGCCACCAAATCACAAAAGCGCTAATTTGTTACTTTTGTCGCTATGGAAAATCAGGAACCCAAACATGTCCGCCGTGTGCGATACAAAGGAACACACCCTAAAGCCTTCCGCGAAAAATACAAAGAGCTGCAACCCGGACTTTATGCCGAGGATGTAGCAAAGGTGATGGATCAGGGGAAGACACCGGCCGGAATGCACCGTTCTATTTGTGTCAACGAAATAATGGAGATTCTCAAAGTTACGCCCGGACAAATTGGCCTGGATGCGACGATGGGTTATGGAGGTCATAGTCAGGAGCTGCTTAAACTGCTTCAACCAGGAGGCCGCTTGTACGCGATTGATGTGGACCCTTTTGAATTGCCACGGACGCAGGAACGTCTTCAGGCTTTGGGATACGGACCCGATGTTTTGATGATTCAGAAACTGAATTTTTCGGATATCGACCGGCTTGTTGTTGAAACAGGGCCGCTTCATTTTGTACTGGCCGATCTGGGTGTCTCTTCGATGCAAATTGATAATCCGGAACGGGGATTCTCATTTAAGGTGGAAGGTCCGTTGGACCTAAGGCTGAATCCTAAAAGCGGCAAACCTGCTTCGGCGCTTTTAAAAACAATTTCACAAGACAGACTGGAAGAAATATTGGTTGAAAATGCCGATGAACCTCATTTCGAACGCATCGCGAATGCGATTAAAACCCATCTCTCAAAAGGGATGGTGATCGAAACAACGACCCAGTTGCAAAAGATCATCGCTGAGGCTTTGGAGTTTCTCCCACTACCCAATCGTAAAGACGACATTAAGAAATCGTGTCAGCGCTGTTTCCAGGCATTGCGGATTGCTGTGAATGATGAATTCGGGGCGCTCGATAAATTTCTGGAGAAACTTCCCGATGCACTTATCTCATGTGGACGTGTAGCGATCCTTTCATTTCATTCGGGAGAAGATCGCCGCGTTAAAAAATCATTTCAACGCTTCTTTCGTGAAGGTATTTACAGCGAAGTTGCTCCCGACCCCATCCGGCCATCCGCTCAGGAATGCAATACCAACCCGCGTGCCCGTTCGGCGAAATTGAGATGGGCGGTAAAAGCATAAAAGGGTTTAATACAGTCCAAAATGGCTTTGTTCTGTGAGATTTGCTTAAGCTTGTTAATAATCAATTAGTTTAGAAATTGCATCGAAAATCTTCTTCGCGCTTTCGTAAAACTCTTTTGCATCATGATGAGTCGGCTTACCGGCTGGAATCATCCCGATGTCAGTCGGATAACGCGAGTTAATATAAACGCTATCAAATGCCAGTAGTACGCCGGTTTCAAAAGGTTGATCTAAAAAACTTTCTATTACACTATACAATCGCACCAAACTGTGAATGCGGGGAATCGTCAGTTCCTTTTCTTCAATAAGTGCCTTAAAGCTTTTTTCAACAGCCTGTTGCGAATGGAACGCAACAATAGCAGTAAGGAAATCATCGTCAAGAATCATTTCACAATTTAACAAATCGGCTTTTGCAAAATCAAGCCATTGCTGGGTGCTTGTCTTCATAAAGTACTATTCCGTTATTTAAAATTTCTTTTGAAAACGAACTACCTCCGGCAAGAAACTGTCGATACATTGGCAATGTATAAACAATCAAATCGACAGGTACTTGTTTGGAAATTTTTAAAATATGCTCACTTACAGCAATATACAAATTTGTTTTCTCTTTAAACGTTTGAGGCACAAATTCATCATTGGTAACTACGAGCAAATCAATATCACTATCGGCATGGGGAGTACCATAGGCGTAAGAACCAAAGAGTAACACCAAATAAGGATTTAGTTCTATTAAACGCTCTTTAAGTTGTTGTATGTAAATATTATCAGTTTGCATACTTCATTTTATTTTTCGCAAGATACAAAGTATTTAGTGGAAAGCCAATCTGTAAATCTAATACTTTATATTGTAACCTTTGTTTAACCTTCCTTAAGGCCCGACTGGCCTTTTCCAGTGGTTATCAGGGTCAATAAACTTTGCTGGATATATTGGCTCCATGCATCTGAACAGGCATCGAAACATTCAACCTCCGGAACTAACCCTTTATGTGTAAAATGGACTTGTGTTTTGTCGTCCTTTTCAGAAATTTCAAAACTGATTTTAGTATTTGTCCATTCGTGTTTATCCTTAATCCAATTCAGATTACTGTCTGTAACAAGCCATACTACTTTTTCGTCCGGAATAACCTCAACTAATTTTTGCCTCGAATAATGAATATCTCCAAAGTGAACTGTAAACTCATCATTTAGTTTTAGTGAACGCACCTCCAAATTTTCTGTCCACCATTTTGTAACGTTGTTGATACATTTAAATGCTTCCTGCGGTGTTTGATCTACCAATATAGTAATGGTAAAATCGGATGTAGCCATTTTCTTATATTTTTAAAATTGTTGTAAATTCCAGACAACAAATTAAATGGCTAAATGTTAGCTGACCACCGCGTAAATAGGAGTTTGTAACGGAATTTTAACCATTAAACCTCTCACAAAGTTCTGCACTATATACGTTTTACTTTCAATAAATTGCAGAAAACCTGCTTGCGGATATTTTGCTGTTGTGTTCAGTCTTTCATAACCTAACAAATGTCAAAATCGCTTTGGCAAATTCAGCAGGTGACTCTTGAGGCAGATTATGTCCTACTCCTTTAACAACTCTTCTTTCATAACCGCCTTCAAAGTAATTAGCGTCCTTCCCCGTTCCTGAAAACGGCTCTACTCCATCGGCTTCTGCGTCTAATATAATAGCAGGCACTTTTATTGTTGGTTGCTTTTGTAAGGACTGTTCTATGGCTTCAAATTTAGGGTCGCCTTTTGCTAACCCATAACGATGTCTGTATGAATGCACTACTACGTCCACGAAATCGGGGTTGTTGAATGAAACTGCTGATGCTTCAAACGTTACATCATCAAACTTCCAAGTTGGAGACCAGTTGCTCCATAGTAGTCTGCAAAGTTCTTTCCTATATTTTGTCAAACCAATTCGACCTCGTTCGCTATGAAAATAAAATTGATACCAATTTAGCTTTTCAATTTCAGGGGTGTCAGGCTCTGAATATTTCGCTATGTTTTGAATGTTATAACCTGCCATTGAAACAAGTCCAAGAATACGTTCCGGATAAAGTGCAGAAACAATACAACAAGCCCGTCCACCCCAATCATACCCACCCACAATTGCTTTTTGTATAGATAGGGCATCCATTAATGCGATTAAGTCACTGGCTAATGCAGCTTGCTGACCAGAACGCAAAGTGTCAGCAGATAGAAATTTTGTCGGTCCATATCCACGTAAGTAAGGAACTATAATCCGACAGTTTTCAGTTAACAAATGTTTTGTAACTGCGTCATAAGTTCTAATGTCGTATGGAAATCCGTGCATAAGTATAATGGTTGTTCCATCAACATTACCACTTTCTTCATAAGCGACACAAAGGTCTCCGGCATTTATATATTTTAATGTCTCCATATCAATTCATTTAATTATGGAACGTCGGTTTAAGAATGTACACATTGTTCCTCAAATACATGCAGGGCGGGAGTTTCCCAATGAATTTCCTACAAAGTATTGCTTTTCAAATACTAATTTCATGTCAACGAAGCCCCAAAACCCTACTTGCTGGGTAGCTTGCTGATATGTGTTGCACTTTATTCGATTGAGTTTATATTTTCTGCCAATCCATAAATCTCTCCTGTTTCATGTAACCAAACAAAAATATTGTCCGTTAATTTACCCGGAGCATTTTTGTCTGGCAATAAAACTAATAAGTCACCTAAACCGTTTTCTCCAATAGCAACAGCGTCTGCCGGAAAATTATCCCACTCATTGGCATATTTACTCCGTTTTTGTAATCTGCCCAATCGGCACCAATTCCAGTTTTCTAAATTCAACTTCAGAGCCTTCGGCCTGTACGGCAATCTGGCCGCGGGTGGCGGTACATTTGGTTCCGAAATTTACGAGTGTATTGTTTACCCAGACTTTTATCGTGTCGGCCACACATTCAACGACCATTTTATTCCATTGGCCAACGGGTTTTTCTGAGCCGTCGGTGAGGTTCGGGATGCGGCGCTGTTTACCTTCTGTAATCCCCCACTCCTCTTTTGGACCGCGGCGGGCTTCCATGTCGGGCACAACAATATCCTGAACAATGCACCAGAAGTCACCGGCATTTTCATGCATCATCTGCGCTTCGATCGATTTCGGGAACATTCCGTACAACGCCCGCGGTGTGGATGCGTGTACGAGCAGTCCGCAGTTTCCGGGAACGCCGGCAAAACGGTATTCGGCAACAATCCGGTAATTCTGGTAAACCGAGTCGGTAATCAGGTGGCCGCCGGGTGTGCCAAGACTCACCAGCATCGAATCGCGCACAATAAACGGGTTAATGGTGTCGGGATGCTGGTCCATCGCCGGCACATCGACATGCCAGCCGGTTAAATCGACGCCGTTAAACAACGATACAGGTTTTGGTTTTTCGGGAGTTGTGCAGGCAAACAAGGTTGCCATCATCAGAATTATTAAAGTCTGGTTTCTCATAATTTCACAGTTTAAAACATTTATTTTTTATAGTAAAGTATGATTGTTGCAATTATCTTTCTCATATCTTGTCATTTATTGTCATCCATAATTGACTATTTGCGAATAACATACAATAATCACTAAAGTTCCGAAAATAAACAGGGCGGGGTTTTAACTGCCGAACATCCTGCAAAAAGCTGCTTTCAATTTATTACTATCGTGTCATCAAAGCACCGACACCGGACTTGCGGGTATCTTGCAGCTGATTAACCGTAAAACCACTAATAAACCCTCCTAAGCCGAACGGAAAACAGCTAACTCTGCCTATTCAGTATAAACCACAAAACCGTTGATAAGTACATAGCGATATTGCGTAGGTGCCTTGGCTGTCGTACAACCGGGATCCCGAAATTTCGGGACTGGGTCGTGCCGACCATATAAAGGCCTATTTATTAGCCGCTGGCATTATTATTTAGAATCTAACAAGTCTTTCAAATTAATTATTTTACTGCCATTTTTTTCGTAATAATTCAGCATTTCATCAATTTTCCTTTTATCATAACTCGTAATACAATCTGATAAGACTGTAACTTTGTAGTTTTCCTTGCACATATTAAATACGGTTGATTTCACGCAGGCAATGGCGTCTGCTCCTGTAATGTAAAATTCGCTTATTTCATTTTTCTTGATAAAGTCAGCAAAATCTTCGCTGGTCAATGCGTTGCCTTTGGATTTTTCAAAAATGTTTTTGGAAACCAATTTCATGTCCGAAACTAATTCAGACCCACGAGTATTAGGTTTGAAAGTCCTTGTGCCGTCAGATAAGTTATAATGCCTTATGTA